>SMUY01298579.1_pt1 | contig 11930 bp, 11 predicted proteins | sample 2456441 | NCBI WGS metagenome assembly SMUY01 (sample SAMN11095931, study PRJNA526329) | marine sediment metagenome | biome: Marine sediment; feature: Surficial sediment; material: Deep marine sediment; isolation source: Hadal surficial sediment | place: Pacific Ocean | collected 2014-11 | depth...
CTCGGTGGCGACCATCCGATTGAATCGCCCCGACGCCCTTAACGCGCTGAACCTTGACCTGCTGCACGAGTTCTCCAGCGCGGTATCCGAAGTTGAAGCCGACCAGTCGGTCAAAGTCCTGGTAATCCGGGGCCAGGGTCGGGCTTTTTGTGCCGGCGCCGACCTGTTGCTCTTTGACTCCCTGTTTGACGACCTGGCCCAGCTGAATCCCTATATTGAATTGCTCAACCGGTGCTTTCTTCAGTTGGAAGGACTGCCGGTGCCCACAATCGCCGTGGTGCAGGGGTTCGCCTTGGCCGGGGGCCTGGAGTTAGTGCTGGCCTGCGACATGGTATTGGTCGCGGAGGATGCGCGAATGGGTGACCAACATGCCAATTTCGGGTTAATGCCCGGCGGTGGGTCAACCCAGCGGCTGCCCCGTCGGATTGGCATGCAGCGAGCCATGGAGCTGCTCACCACCGGGCGCTGGCTCTCCGGCGCCGAGGCTGTCGAATGGGGCCTGGCGCTGCGGGCGGTGCCAGCCGATAGTCTGGATGACGAGCTGGAGGGTCTGCTGGTCTCCCTGCGGGATAAAAGCCGCACCGGGCTGGGATGGATCAAGTCAATTACCCAGCGGGGTAAAGACCTGGCCTTGGCCGATGGCTTGGCCCTGGAAGGCTCTGCCTTTGTGCAGTACTTCGCAACTTCCCCCCACCCCCGACAGGGTATCCAGGCGTTCAAGGAGAAGCGCCAGCCCCAGTTTTAGAGTCACCATAAAAACGACTAACTACTGATCCGGTAGGGAGCGATCTAAAATCCCACTGCCCCTTTGCAAAGGGGGCTATCGCCTCTCCCCCTTTCGTAAAGGGGGACTGAGGGGGAATTTCGCTCCCCAGGGCAACTTGCTTTTCATATTGTCAGGTGTTCTTAGTGTCTATCCAAAATTGCTTCTCTTGACCCTATGCTGGGGAGATAGTATTTTTGAGTGCGTACCCCTAAGCTATTGCCCACTCACTTTTGAACTCCATGCCGACAATTATAATAAACAGTGAAGACCAGTGAAGATTAAGGACCTGCTCAAGGAAAAACGAACTATATCCTGTGAGTTCTTTCCTCCTCGGGAAGCCGAAGGGATTCCCAGCGTTTTTCGGGCCATCGATCGGGTTCGAGAATTCCGGCCGGACTTCGTTTCGGTGACCTACGGCGCCGGCGGTTCCACCCGTGCGTTTACCGAAGAAATTACATCGCATATCAAGCAGGAGACCGACCTGCAGGTTATGGCCCATCTGACCTGCGTTGCCCAGACCAAGGAAGAAATTCACACTGTGTTGCAACGCCTGGACGGAGCCGGAATTGACAACGTGATAGCATTGCGCGGAGACCCTCCTCAGGGGCAGACCAACTTTGTTCCGGTGTCCGGTGGGTTCAACCACGCGACCGATTTGATTAAACATATCCGGGAAAACTTTCAATTTGGCGTGGCCGCAGCTTGCTATCCAGAGGGGCACGTTGAGTCAAACGATATTGAGTCTGACATCAAGTATGCCAGGCTAAAAGTTGAGCAGGGAGCCGATTTCCTGATCACTCAGCTTTTCTACGACAACAGCTACTTTTTTGAGTTTATGGACCGGGCCGCGAAAGCTGGGATCGACGTTCCGGTGATCCCCGGGGTGCTGCCCATCTTAAGCACCCCTCAGATTCGGCGGTTCACCAAAATGTGCGGCGCGAAAATTCCTGCTCAGTTGGACCGGCAGTTGGAGCAGTACGCCGATGATGATCGAACCGTGCGGGAACTGGGCGTTGAGCATGCCACCAATCAAGTGAGAGAGCTGTGGGAGAGCGGTGTGCCTGGAGTACATTTCTACGTGTTAAACCGCAGTTACTCGGTCTCCAAAATCCTGGACAACCTGCGGCTCCCAGGCCACACTGTAGACAACTAATTCGGGCAAACTCTTAACTCCAGGGCCGATGGGCAGCCGCCGAAGCACACCAAGCCATCAATCTTCTTTATGCGCGGTTGACGCTGGATAATCGATTAGATGGTGTTATAAAAGCCGTATCCTCCTCCTTGCCGAGCTACAGGAGTAGGCAAATTGATGAGGTTTGACTATACATCTTTAGCGCAAAAAGCAATGTTATTCTGAGACGGAACGTAGTGAAGGCGAAGAATCTTAGATTCTTCAGTCGCGGAGTTTACCCTGAGCCCCTTCGACAAGTCCGACTTTGTCGAGACTCTTGATGAAATCGGAGCTCAGGGCCGGCCCAGCCTTCCCTGGTTAAGCGGAAGGACTTATTAGACACTATCTTTATTGAACCCCCCAATCGGAGTGTGAGTCTGTGCTGACCACTGGCGTTGACATCATCGAAATCTCCCGGGTGCGTCAAGTCCTGGAGCGTTACGGCGAACGGTTCCAGCAGCGAATCTTTACTCCCCAGGAGATTGCCTACTGTCGCGGCAGAGCACCCAACCTGGCGGGCCGATTTGCCGCTAAGGAAGCCACTATGAAGGCGTTGGGCACTGGCGTTCGGGGCGTAGGCTGGAAAGACATCGAAGTAGTCCGCCACCAAAGCGGAGCGCCCAGTATTCTGCTGCACGGCCGGGCCAAGAAAAGAGCGGAAAGCCTGAAGGTAGAGGAAATCTCGCTGAGCATCTCCCACTCGCGGGAATATGCGGTAGCCTTTGTGGTAACTCAGTGTCAGCCCGAAACCTGAAGATCGTCACCTCCGCCCAGATGGTTGCTTTGGAGCAGGCATCGGAGCGTGAAGGAGTCAGCACCGACACGCTGATGGAGAACGCCGGACTGGCGGTGGCCCAAGCGGCCAGAGGAATGCTGGGCTCAGTGGCCGGCAGCCGGGTGCTGGTACTGGTTGGGCCAGGCAACAACGGGGCCGACGGGCTGGTGACCGCCCGCCATTTGCAGCGCTGGGGAGCCGACGTAACCGCGTACCTGGCAACCAAACGGCCCGACCAAGACCCCAAAATGGCGGCGGCGCGGCAGTATGGTATCAGCGTAGTAGACGCCGCCGCTGATCCTAATCTGCAAAAATTAAATCAGCTATTGGGCGCCAGCCGGTTGGTTATTGACTCAATTCTCGGGACTGGTCGCGCCCGGCCGTTGGAGGGCGTGGTCAGTGAAATCACCCGGAGAGTGAATTCCTGCCGTTGTTGGTCAAGACGACCCCAGATTCTGGCCCTGGATTTACCCACCGGAGTCAACGCCGATACCGGCGATGTTGACCCGGCAGCCCTGGTCGTTGATGTCACCGTGGCTCTGGCTCTTCCGAAAGTCGGTTTGCTGACCTTCCCCGGCGTGACCAGCGTAGGACGGCTTGAGGTGGTCGATATCGGCCTGCCCCCGGCAATGCCCGAGGAGCAAGTGATAGACCTGGAGCTGCTGACTGCGGGCTGGGTTGGGAGTCAACTTCCCGCCAGGCCGCTTAACTCCCACAAAGGCACCTTCGGACATTTGCTGGTTGTCGCCGGCTCCCGGAGTTATGTGGGGGCCGCCTGCCTGGTGGCCGAAGCAGCCTTGCGGGTTGGCGCCGGGCTGGTGACCCTGGCGACGCCGGAAAGCGTCTACCCCATCGTCGCTGCCAAAGTCACCGAGGCGATTCATCTACCGCTGCCAGAAGACAGCGACGGCCGGGTGCACCCCCAGGCGGCGGATGTAATTCGCGCCAAATTGCCTGGAATCTCGGCTCTGGCCATTGGCTCGGGTATGGGCTGGTCCGAAGGCACTACCGAGTTTATGCAAAAGTTGCTTTTAGCTGAAAGTCCAACCGGACCCTCGCTGGATATACCGCTGGTGGTGGATGCTGATGGACTGAACAACCTGTCCCGCTGTCCCGACTGGTGGCGACATTTCGATAGTCGGGTGGTGCTAACTCCCCATCCCGGCGAGATGGCAACCCTTACCGGAGCATCCACCCAGCAGGTACAGTCGGGCCGGGTGTTGGCGGCCAGAGAATGGGCGGTTCGTTGGGGAGTCACCGTAGCGTTAAAGGGGGCCAACACTGTTGTCGCCAGCCCGGAAGGTCTGGCCCAAGTCTCGCCTTTTGCCAATCCAGGCCTGGCGTCGGGTGGCACCGGCGATGTGCTAACCGGCATTGTTGGAGGGCTGATGGCTCAAGGGCTGGGCCCGGCGGTGGCGGCTTCCTGCGGGGTATACCTTCATGGCGCAGTCGCACAATCTGTCACCGACCAAAAAGGGAATGCCGGGATTGTTGCTTCAGACTTGATTGCAGTGCTGCCTGAGACGATAAAATACTTGAAACTCGTTGGTGAAAACCCCGCTTGATGGAGGACATTTTCATCGAAAATGGGCCCCTCCGGTGATTATTGCAATACAGCCATATGTTATAATTTTGTCACTCAACAACCTGGCCCAAGCACTAGAAATACGCCAGTTCGGGTATAGCGGCGCACCAAAATTGCTCAGGCAAAGGAGGAGCAATTGTCTTTAGAAAAGTTTGTAGAGACTCTCGCGGATCCAGAAATTGAGATCCCTTCCTCCGACTTCGTCGAGGTATCAGACCTCTCTCCGGGTGAACTGGGGAACTTTGCCAAAGCCTGGTTCACCATTCCGGTGGAGCGGCAACGCTGGGTCGTTAGCACCATGGTCGGCCTGGCCGAAGACAACCCGGAGTTGGATTTCTGCGCCGTTTTCAAAATGTGCCTCAAAGACCGGGACGAATCGGTGTTGGAAAAAGCCATCGAAGGCCTGTGGGAGTCGGAAGACCGGTCGCTGATTCCCAGTCTGCTGAACATCCTGGGCTCGGATCGAAGCGAAGACGTACGGGCCGCCTCGGCGGTGGCTCTGGGAAAATTTGCCCTCTTGGTGCAAGAAGGCAAACTGCTGCAGAAGGATGCTGACCTGCTTCGGAGCAACCTGATGGCGGTTCTGGAGGATTCGGAAGCGCCTCTGGAGGTGCGCCGCCGCAGCCTTGAGGCCGTTGCTCCCTTCAATACTGAAGATATTAAGAAATATGTCTCATGGGCCTACGACAGCAATGAATTGAAGCTCAAGTCCAGTTCAATATTTGCCATGGGCCGCACCGGTGAGACCAGTTGGCTGCCGCTGTTGCTGAAGGAACTCCAGAACAAGGAACCAAGCGTGCGCTACGAAACGGCCAACGCCTGCGGCGAATTGGGTGACGAGGAAGTGGTGCCGCATCTCATTGCCCTCCTGCAGGATGACGATTATCAGGTGCAGATGGCCGGGCTGACCGCCCTCGGTAAAATTGGCGGCCCACTGGCCAGGCGGGCACTGCTCCGGCTGGTCAAAGAAGGCGACGCATTGTTGGAAGAAGCGGCGCGAGAAGCTCTGGAAGGCGCGGAGTTCCTGGACGATCCGATGGCGTTTGCCTCAGATGCTTGATTGCCGGGCTTAACGCTTGGGTCAAATGTCCGTCCGACCTGGCAACCCCGGTGGCATCGCCGGCCGCATTTCTGGTCGCATTGCTGGGGCACAGTAACCGGTCTCAGCCAGCCCTCACCGCAGCATCCTCTAGGGAGAGGGCGTTTCTAAATCAGAGCTACCGTTGCAGCCAATGATGGTCGAATTCACCCAGCTTCAGTCCAGTTTGCTTACCCAGGCGCGTTTGGGCCACCTGGCCACCGCCGATGCCACTGGGATGCCTCACGTAATACCGGTCTGCTATACGTTCGATGGGCGGCGTATCTACTCGGTGCTGGACCGGAAGCCGAAGCGGACCGCCCCGTCCGGGCTGAAGCGGGTGCGCAACATTCAAGCCAACCCCAAGGTGTCTCTGGTGGTTGACCACTACGAGGAAGACTGGCAGAGTCTCTGGTACGTTTTGGTGCAGGGTGAGGCATTGTTGCTGGAAAATGGCCGCGAGCAGCAGACGGCCATCGGGTTACTGCGGGAGAAGTATCAGCAATATTTGGATATGGACATTGACCAGAACCCGGTGATCAGGATTACCCCCAACCAGGTGGTTTCCTGGCGCGGTGACGGCACTTAAGCCAGTTCATCGATCGCCGGACGCCGGGAGGCGGCCAGCAGCACCGATGCGATCAGCGCAACCAGCGATAGAGCGACGAAAGCCCCTCGGTAACTTCCCGTCTGGTCGAAGACGATGGCCGAGGCCAGTGGCCCCACCGCAAATCCCATGACCTGCGCCGCCCGACTGAGGCCAAAGATACTGCCCAACGTTCTTCGTCCGTAGTAGTTGGCCCACATCAGGGGGGCCAACGTGTTAACCCCGCTGCCCACCACGCCTTGCAGAACAGCAAACAGGTAGGTCTCTGGCAAAGTATCAGCCTGGATCAGCACCCACATGCTGACTGCGCCCAGCAGATAGACCAGGATCAATAGCAACTTGGGGGAGGCTCGCTCCGCCAGGACTCCAGCCGCCAGCGCCGACACTGCCCCGGCGATGGACATGACGCTGATCGCACCCACCGCCGCCGCTGGGGTTAGACCTTGCTGGGTCAGGTGAGGCACCAGGTGCAAACCGATGCCCGACGTTGCCGTGCTGACCAGGAACAAAGACGCCAGAATCAGCCAGAACGCGGGAGTCCTGATGACCTCAGACAATGGCCAATCGCGCTCATCTCGGTCTTGCCCAGAGAGGTCAGTTGATGAGCCGTCATTTGATAAGGTGCCGGTTGTTTCACCGACCTTGGCGTTTCCTTCAGCGGCGTTTCCTTCAGCGGCGTTTCCTTCAGCGGCGTTTCCTTCAGCGGCGTTTCCTTCAGCGGAAGCTCCATCAATGGTCAGGCCCAGGTCCTCCGGTTGTCGGCGGATAATCAGCGCCGAGGGAATTACGCCCACGCAGAGCATCACTCCGGCCAGCACCACCCAGGCGGCCCGCCAGTCCCAGTGGGTGATGACCAGTTGGACTATTGGGGCCATTACGATTATCCCGCTGGAACTGGCGAAAAACACCAGGCCGGTGGCCCGGCCCCGATACCGCAAGAACCACTTGCCCGCCGTAACCGATGCTCCAATCTTGATCAGACCCTGATCGGCGATTCGGATTAGCGTGAAAGCAGCGTAGAAACCCAGCAGGGCCTGTGCTGTTGAAAGGTACAGGCAGCCTGCCACCACCACCAACCCGCCGACGGCCAGGATGACGCGAGCGCCAAATCGGTCCACCAGCCGCCCGCTGAAGGGGGCCAGCACGGCTCCCAAGACCGCGCCCAAACTGGTGGCTCCGGCTACTTCGGTACGGTTCCAGCCGAATTCCTGGCTCATGGGATTGACGAATATGGTGAGGATGCCGATGGCGGTGGCGGCGTTGGCGAACTCAATGCTTGAGGCAGCGGCGGCGACCCACCATCCGTAGTAAATTCGTCTAGGTTTGAATCTCATCGAATCATTCTTTGTTGAGCTCACCAGGCTTGGGCGAAACTTTAACCGGGCCGATCCGGCCTTATTCCGGCCGCAATATTTGCGGTCAGTTTAGCAGAGATAAAGGGCTCACTGTCCCGGGGCTGTTAGCAAGTCTCTTTGAGTACGTTATAATGCCCCTGCCCAAACGCCCAACCAAGCTGGGAGTTATCAACGGCAGTGACTGATGGGGGTGACTGGTGGGAATGAATGGTATGACCGCAGAGAGGGCCCAATACCATCCTATGATTCGCGACCTGCCCCAAGGGGAGCGTCCTCGAGAGCGTTTGAAGGAATATGGGCCGCGTTACCTCAGCAACACCGAACTGATCGCCATTCTGCTGCGCACCGGATTGCAGGGCGAGAACGTACTGTCGATGGCCTCCCGGCTGCTGGCTACCTTCGATGGGCTGGCGGGGCTGGGCCGCAGCTCTTTCAGCGAGCTATGCGCTCAGCGCGGGTTGAGCGAGGCCAAAGTCTGCCAGTTGCTGGCCGCCCTGGAGCTGGGCCGGCGCTACGTGTCGTTGGCGCCCCAGGAGCGGGCGGCAATTCACTCGCCCGAAGATGTGGCCAACCTGCTCATGGCGGAAATGAGCGGGTTCGACCAGGAACACTTGAAGGTGCTGCTGCTCAGTACCAAGAATGAGGTGATGAGCGTGCACGAAATCTACGTGGGCAATGTAAACAGCTCGGTGATTCGAGCCGCGGAGGTGTTTCGTCCGGCGATACGGGACAATGCGCCGTCGATAATCGTGGTGCATAACCACCCATCAGGAGACCCAACCCCCAGCCCGGAGGACGTCAACATTACTCAAGAATTGGTTTCGGCGGGTAAATTGCTCAGCATCGAACTGCTGGACCACATGGTGATCGGCAGCGGCAACCGGTTCGTCAGTATGAACGAAAAGCGCCTGGGATTTAGCTAGATGCGCTGGTCGCCCGCTGGCGCTTCCAAACCAGAAGGCGCTTAAAGAACAGGAGGGGTTAAAGATGTCATATTTCAAAGATATCAGCCAGCGTATCAGCAAGGAGTTGGCCCCCGGCGCTAGTACGCAGACTTTTTGGGGCGACAACATGCTGCTGTCGCTGGTAACCATCGACGCCAACTCGCTGGTGCCCAAGCATACCCATCCCCATGAACAGGCCGGGATCCTGGTCGAGGGAGAATTGGAAATGGGAATCGATGGCGAGGTGAAGCTGCTGAAGCCCGGCGACCTGTACATCATCCCCGGCAACGTGGAGCACTACGCCAAGACCGGCGACCAACCGGCCAAGGCCCTGGATGTGTTCAGTCCGGTGCGCGATGAGTTCAAATACTAGGCTACCAGCCTATCGCACAGCCGTCTTTGCGGGGTTCGGAGCCGCCGCTGAGCACCCCGCTGTCCGGGTCGCGCTGGATGACCTGCCCGCCGCCCATGCCCACCCGGCTGTAGCCGCTCATCATAGCCACCTGATGCCCGCGGTTTTGCAGGTCATGTACCACGCTGTTGGGCAGACCTTCTTCCAGGGCCACCGAGTCGCCCATCACCATGAAGCGCAGGGCGTTTAGAGATTGCTGCGGGTCCATCTGGTGGTCAACCATATTGCTGATTACCTGTAAGTGTCCTTGCGGCTGCATGAAGCCGCCCATGACCCCATAGCACAGGTACAGTTCGCCGTCCTTGGTGGCCATTGCCGGGATGATTGTGTGGAAGGGCCGCTTGCCTGGCGCTAAAGCATTGGGGTGTTCCGGGTCCAGGGAGAACAGGGAAGCCCGATTTTGCAGGACGACTCCGGTTCCGGGCGCCACCAGCCCGCTGCCAAAATTGTTGTAGACGCTGTTGATAAACGAGCAGGCGTTCCCTTTTCCATCGACGCAGCTGATGTATACGGTGTCGCTGCCGCCAAAGGGCTGGCCGTAGGGAACGGTCTTCATCGCCTGAGCCGGGTCGATCAACTCTCGGCGTTGGGCGGCGTAGCTCTTGGCGGTTAGTTGATTGATCGGCACCTCGGCCTTGCGGGGGTCGGCCACGTAGCGGTAGGCATCGGCAAAGGCCAGCCGCATGGCTTCAATCAGATGGTGGTAGGTGTCGACGGTTTGAGCGCCCATGGCCGCGATGTCGAACCCTTCGGCGATGTTCAGGGCTTCCAGCGCCGCGATCCCCTGACCGTTGGGCGGGCACTCCCAGCAGGTTACGCCCCGATAGTCGGTGGATATGGCCTCGTCCCAATCGGAAGTATGCTGGGCCAGGTCGGCGGTGGACAACCAACCACCGTGTTCCTGAATGAAAGACGCCATCTTTTCAGCTACCTTGCCGGTGTAGAAGGCCGGTGCGCCGCCCTCGGCAATCGCCCGCAGTGTCTTGCCCAGCGTGGGCAGCTTCATCAAGTCTCCCGGCTGGGGGGCGCGGCCATCGACCAGCATCTCCTGCCCGGACGGAAACTGGCTCAGCTTGCCGATTTGCCCGGCCCACTGGTTGGAGATGATGTCGGAGACCGGGAAGCCCTCTTCGGCGTAGCGGATGGCGGGCTGCAGTACTTCGGACATTGGCATGGTGCCGTGAGTTGCCAGGATGGTCTCCCAGCCGTGTACCGTGCCGGGAACTGACACTGAGTAGACCCCATAGTCGGGCATCTGCCGGTAGCCCAGGGACGTCATTTCTTCAATGTTGGCCGCCGCTGGAGCGCGGCCGCTGCCGTTCAGCGCGTGCACCTTCTTTTCGTCGGCGTTCCAGACCAGGGCGAACATGTCGCCGCCGATGCCGGTGGACTCGGGTTCGACCACGTTCAACACCGCGGCGGCGGTTACGGCGGCGTCCACCGCGTTGCCTCCCTGCATCATTGTCCGCAGTCCAGCCATTGCCGCCAACGGCTGGCTGGTGGCCACCATCCCGTTCTTGGCATGGACTGTGGAGCGGCGTGAATCGAAGAACATGGTTGTAACTCCCGATGTTGGGCTGCCGGTCAGGTTTCAGTTTACCATAGCGGCTGCCCCTCACCCCGGCCCCTCTCCCGGCGTAGGGTTTCCGAAACCGCCGAGACGCAGAGAGCGCCAAGACTAGAATGTAGATGTAAGACTGAAAAAACTCTGCGACCTCCGCGTCTCTGCGGTGAACTCCCAACCCCGGTTTGATAGCTACAACGCCTGTGTTAAGATACCGTCGGCAATCAACCGGCAGACCAACCGAGCTAGGTTTTCCAGCGACCCAGGCACCCGGCTGGCAGCTAAATTCTAGGAGGACCAATAATGGCAGTAGAAGTAGGTCAAGCGGCTCCAGACTTTACCCTTTACGATACCGACCGCAAGCAGCGCAGCTTGAGCGAGTTCAAAGGCAAGAAGGTGGTCTTGGCCTTCTTCCCGGGAGCCTTCACCGGAGTATGCACCACCGAAATGTGCACCCTGCGCGACCAGATCGACGAATTCAACGCGATGAACGCCCAGGTGATCGGTATAACCGTAGACGGGCCCTTTGCCCAGAAGGCCTGGATCGACCAGAACAACGTCACCTATCCGTTCTTGAGCGACTTTGGCCGTGAGGTAATCAACCAGTACGGTGTAGCTTTCCAAAATCTGGCGGGCGTGGAAGGGTACGTGGTGGCCAACCGCGCGGTGCTGGTGCTGGACCAAGAAGGAGTGGTGCGTTACAAGTGGGTGGCCCCCAACCCGGGGACCGAGCCTAACTACGATGAGATTAAGGCCGCGGTTGCCAGCCTGAATTAAGACGTAGCCTCGATGCAGCAGCCAGGTTGAGGAGTAAGCATCATGGACACATCCAACGTCAAAGCCTTCATTTTCGACGTTTTCGGCACGGTGGTGGACTGGCGGGGCAGCATCATCCAACAATGCCAGGATTTTGGCCGGATAAAGGGCATCGACGCCGACTGGCCCGCCTTCGCCGACGCGTGGCGGGGACGGTACCGCCCCTACATGGACCAGGTGCGCACCGGAGAACTGCCCTGGACCAACCTGGACGCCCTGCATCGCATGGGTCTGGAGGATGTGCTCAACGAGTTTGAAATTGGGGGGCTTAGCGACGACGAAAAGGCGGAGATGAACTTCTTCTGGCATTTTCTCCAGCCCTGGTCCGACTCGGTCGCCGGGCTGTACCGCCTGAAGAACCGTTACATCATTGCCCCCATGTCCAACGGCAACATTCGGTTGATGACCGATATGGCCAAGTTTGGCGGTCTGCCCTGGGACTGCATTCTCGGCGCAGAGGTCGCCCGCCACTACAAGCCAGACCCGGAGAGCTACCTGACCGCCGTTGAATTGCTGGGATTGAAGCCGGAGCAGGTAGTGATGAGTGCGGCCCACCAGGGTGACTTGCTGGCGTCGCAAAAGGTGGGCCTGAAGACCGCGTTTATTCCGCGACCGGCGGAACATGGCCCGGAACGTACCCCGGACCCGACGCCGGACCCTTCCTTCAACGTGGTTGCCAGCAGCTTTGTTGACCTGGCCGCGAAAGTGGGTGCGTAGGGAACCTATCTCAAGCGTGGTTCGACAGGTCCGACTTTGTTGAGACTCTCAATAAAATCGGAGTTCACCACCGGCGAACCCCTCCACTCGTCCTGAGCTACTTCACCCCGCCCGTCGGGGTCAGTACCGGCTGGTCGAAG
>SMUY01299908.1_pt1 | contig 11930 bp, 8 predicted proteins | sample 2456441 | NCBI WGS metagenome assembly SMUY01 (sample SAMN11095931, study PRJNA526329) | marine sediment metagenome | biome: Marine sediment; feature: Surficial sediment; material: Deep marine sediment; isolation source: Hadal surficial sediment | place: Pacific Ocean | collected 2014-11 | depth 0-1...
AGTTACGATATTGACAAGGCTGAAATGCTTCGAATTTACCTGCGTAATATATTGCAGAGTATTTTATCTAATCCACCCTGACAATTTGGCTGCTGAGGATAATTGATGAGAATATGGCTCTCGCGACAGTGCGACGTGCATTGAAGCACTAGCGCCTTTGCGAAAGCATATAAATAAAGGTTTTAAATGAACCGAGTTTTTAATATAGCACTTATCGATTCCCAACATCTACCTGGCCGTTTCGGGTAAAATCACGCTAGAAGTAGACAGACTCCGAATCGAAAGCCTTTATGCAAATCACACTATCAAACCATGCCAGGCCACTAAATCAGTATCCAATGTACTGGGCTGAATGCTTTGGTGTGGCGCCCTTCCTGCCGATTAGTCGTGAGGAAATGGATCAATTGGACTGGGATAGCTGTGACATTATCATTGTCACCGGCGATGCCTATGTCGACCATCCGAGTTTCGGCATGGCGATCATTGGCCGCTTACTCGAGGCCCAGGGCTTCAGGGTTGGCATTATCGCTCAACCCGACTGGCAGTCAGCCGACCCATTCAAGACCCTTGGCAGGCCCAATCTCTTTTTTGGAATAACCGCGGGCAATATGGATTCGATGATTAATCGCTATACCGCGGATCGAAAAATCCGCTCGGACGATGCCTACTCGCCCGATGATATTGGCGGCAGAAGACCCGACCGATGTTCGGTGGTTTACTCGCAGCGCTGTCGCGAGGCCTACAAAGGGGTACCGATCCTGATCGGCGGCATCGAGGCCTCGTTAAGGCGAATCGCCCATTACGACTACTGGCAGGACAAGGTTCGGCGCTCGATCCTGGCTGACGCCAGGGCAGACATGCTAATTTACGGCAATGGCGAACGCGCAATCGTAGATATTGCCCACCGTCTCGCACGCGGCGAAGATATTTCAGAGATTCGCGATGTTCGGGGGTCGGCTTTTTTCATCAAGGAGTTACCGAAGGACTGGCGCGTTCTCGACTCTACCAATGTCGAAAAGCCCGGTCGGCTGGAAAAGCCAGTCAGTCCTTATGCCATTATCGACCAGGAAAATTGTGCTGCCGGCTCAGGTTCCGAGCCAGCGACCAAATCAGTCGAGTTAACCGGTAAACTGCAAAAAATACAGCATCGGCTGGATCAACGACTGAAAACTGTTATCCGCCTGCCATCGTTCAACGACGTTAGCCGTGACCCAGTTTTGTACGCGCATGCGAATCGCGTGTTACACCTGGAAACCAACCCAGGAAATGCCATGGCGCTGGTACAGAACCAGGGTAGTCGAAAAATCTGGTTTAATCCACCGCCCATTCCGCTGACCACCGAAGAAATGGATTACGTCTTTGGATTGGAATATGCGCGGGTACCGCATCCGGTTTATTCGGGCAAGAAAATTCCCGCTTATGAAATGGTCCGTTTTTCAATCAACATCATGCGGGGGTGTTTCGGTGGTTGCAGCTTTTGTTCGATTACCGAACACGAGGGCAGAATTATTCAAAATCGTTCGGAGCAATCGATCATCGACGAGATCGAACAAATCCGGGACAAGGTACCGGGGTTTACCGGCGTAATATCCGACCTCGGTGGGCCAACCGCCAACATGTATCGCATCGCCTGTAAGGCAAAATCAATCGAAGCGGCCTGCCGTCGCCCGTCTTGCGTCTATCCCGGTATCTGTGAAAACCTCAATACCGATCATTCTGCGCTGATTAATCTTTATCGCCGAGCCAGGAACTTAAAAGGCATTAAAAAGGTATTGATCAGTTCTGGGCTACGTTATGACCTTGCTATCGAATCACCGGAATATGTTGAAGAACTGGTGAAACATCATGTCGGCGGCTACCTGAAAATTGCACCTGAACATACCGAGCAGGGACCCTTGTCGAAAATGATGAAGCCCGGCATGGGAAGTTACGATCGCTTTAAAGCGCTGTTTGAAAAATTCTCGAAACAGGCCGGTAAACAGCAGTACTTGATTCCCTATTTTATCGCAGCGCATCCCGGCACCACCGATGAAGACATGATGAACCTCGCGCTCTGGCTAAAACAAAACGGATTCAAGGCTGACCAGGTGCAAAACTTTTATCCGTCGCCGATGGCAACTGCGACCGCCATGTACCATACCGGCAAGAACCCGTTGAAGCGCGTGAAGAGGGACAGTGAGGAAGTGACCACGCCCAAAGGCGACCGCCGGCGCCGGTTGCACAAGGCATTTCTGCGATACCATGACCCGGAAAACTGGCCGATGTTGCGTGAGGCCTTAAAAGCGATGGGTCGGGAAGACCTGATTGGAAATCGCAAGCACCAGTTGGTTCCGAGTCATCAACCTTCAAAACCCGGCGGCTATCATAGCCCGCGGAGAAAGAACTCCTATTCGAATAGACCTGGCCAAAAATCACAACCCAGTAAGGGCAGCATTTTAACTCAACATACCGGGTTGCCGCCGCGCAAACACTGAAGCTGCGTTAACGCTAGAATTTTAATTACTTCCTGCGTTTATCCCGAATATAAACCGCCTTCGTATTAGTCTCGCCCATGGTTCTTTCCTCGCGATCAAAAAGCCCTGTCGCGGTCACCAGGTCACCCAGTTTTGAATAACCATAGTTACGAGGGTCAAACTCTGAAGATTGCTTGGCAACATTACTCCCGACCGAGGCAAGATGCGCCCAGCCGCTTTCATCGGAGGCCGCTTCCACCGCATTGCGTAACAGGTTGACCAGTTTTGTTTCCTGTTTTAACTGGCTGGTAGTCTTTTTCACTATCGCCTTACTCGCATCGGTTTTGCCTCGCAGCACTTCTGTGTAAATAAACTTGTCGCAGGCTGCCACAAATGCCGACGGCGTTTTCTTTTCACCAAAGCCATACACCAGCAATCCCGATTCCCTGATCCTGGACGCCAGTTTGGTAAAATCACTATCGCTCGAAACAATACAGAAGCCATTAAAATTGCCGGTATACAACAAGTCCATCGCATCGATTATCATCGCGCTATCGGTTGCATTTTTTCCTTTAGTGTAAGCAAATTGTTGCATCGGCTGGATCGAATGCTGCAGCAAAACTTCTTTCCAGCCCTTCAAGCTGGGCGAGGTCCAGTCGCCGTAAATCCGCTTGACGCTGGCGATACCGTAATTGGCGGTCTCAGCCAGTAGACTATCGACAATGCTGGGTTGCGCATTATCCGCATCGATTAAAACCGCTAACTTGTCGGTGTTGTCCATGTTTTATATTCCGCTATTACCCTGGGTCAGGGGGATTTTGGCATTTGCCGCGTTAAAAGGCGAGTTTCCACCAATCTGTTGCCCGGTATGCCGCCTGTACCCGTAATTGAGTATTACTGTAGTACACTATATCCTGTATGTTGGCCTTTGCCGAAGTAGCACAGGAAGCATTAATGCCCGATTCGATCAGACTATTATCCAGCCTTCGCTTTCGACCATTCTTCCTGACCCAGTTACTCGGTGCCTTTAACGATAACCTGTATAAGAACGGTTTGACGATATTTATCGCGTTTCAGGCAGCGAATATATCAAAGGACGCAAGTAATACCCTGGTCAATATTGCCGCTGGCCTGTTTATCCTGCCATTCTTTTTGTTTTCGCCGATTGCCGGTCAACTTGCCGACAAGTTTGAAAAATCGATGTTGATTCGTCGTATCAAGCTCCTCGAAATCGCCATTATGCTGCTTGGCGCACTGTCGTTTATGCTTCAGAGCGTCGAGCTGCTGGTTGCCATTTTGTTCATGATGGGCACCCAATCGGCCCTGTTTGGACCGGTGAAGTACAGCTTGTTGCCGCAGACATTGCGACCGGAGGAACTGGTTGGCGGTAATGCGATGGTGGAGTTTGGGACTTTTCTGGCGATTCTTTTAGGCCTGATTGCCGGCGTTTTCATTATAGATATTGGCACCACCGAACTCGGTATTGCCGTGGTTTTTGTCGCAGTCTGTGGTTACTGGACCAGTCGTTCAATTCCGGAATTGCCTGCTGCTGCACCGGAGCTGCAGATTAGTTTCAATATATTTACCCAGACCCGCAAAATTCTGCGCGACGCCCACGAAAACCAGACTGTTTTTTACTCGGTGTTGGGTATCTCCTGGTTCTGGTTTATCGGCATCACCTACATCACCCAGTTACCCAATTACGTTCGCTACGAACTCGGTGGTAACGAACAGGTTTATGTTTTGTTGCTGGCTATGTTTTCGATCGGGATCGGCGCCGGGTCTTTTCTGTGTGAACGCATGTCGGGTCGAATAGTAGAAATCGGCCTGGTGCCGATTGGCGCACTGGGTCTGACCCTTTTTGGGATTGATATTTATTTTAATCAATCGATCACCAATAGTGAAGTATTGGTCGCACCCATGGCTTTCATCGCCGATGGCGGCAATCTGCGAGTCATGATCGATATGGCGATGCTCGGTGTATCGGGTGGTATTTATATCGTTCCACTGTACGCGCTGGTGCAGCAGCGAAGCGACGAAAAGAAACGTTCGCGTATCATCGCCGCCAACAACGTGTTGAATGCCCTGTTCATGGTGGTCGCCGCACTTTATGGTCTAGCGGCTCTTGCTTCGGGCATTTCGATACCGACCCTGTTTTTGATCCTCGCGATCATGAACGCTGCCGTGACACTGTTCATTTTCAAACTGATACCCGAATTCATCATGCGTCTGCTGGTCTGGCTACTGGTCCATGCGGCCTATCGGGTTGACAAATATGATCTCGGTAATATCCCTGACCAGGGACCGGTAGTATTGATATGTAACCACGTTAGTTTTCTTGATGCGCTGGTGCTTGCGGGTAGTATCAGGCGCCCGATAAGATACGTGATGTACTACCGTATTTTTCAGTTACCGATCCTGTCGTTTATTTTCAAAACCGCGCAGGCTATCCCGATTGCCGGGAAAAGTGAGGACCCGGAGTTGATGCAAAAGGCGTTTGACCAGGTCAGCGAAGCGTTGAACAATGGCGAAGTAGTTTGCATATTTCCAGAAGGTAAAATTACCGAAACCGGTGAGTTGGGCGAGTTTAAAGCCGGTGTGATCAAGGTCCTGGAACGCAACCCCGTACCAACCGTACCGCTCGCCCTGCGCGGACTCTGGGGCAGTTTTTTTAGTCGCAAGTATGGCAATGCAATGACCAAACTGTTTCCACGTGGTTTCTTTAGCCGAATCGAAGTGGTAGCCGGTCAGGCAATCGATCCCGCCGAGGCTTCGATCGAGCTATTCCATCAACGCGTACTGGAACTCAGGGGCGATACGCTTTAGGAAACCCCGAACCAGATCATGACCAACCACCTTCCTCGGCACAAAATTATTCGCCCAGATTTGACCAGAGATTCCCTAACCCATCATCAGCGGTTTATTGTCGCGCAACAGGCGGGTTAAAAACCGGCATACGGCATCGACTCGGGCGACGTGACGCAGGTCTTCGTGCACCAGTAACCAGTAACTACGTTCGACCGATATTTGATCCGGCAATATAGGCACCAGGCGGTCTTCGTTTTGCGCCATGAAACAATGCACCATACCGAGGCCGATGCCATCGAGGATAGCGTTGAACTGGGCACTGACATTGGTGCTACGAAATACCACATGCGCATTTTTAATGGTATTTTCGAAAAAGCGGAGTTCGGGCATTTCGATTAAATCATCGATATAACTGACAAAATGCTGCTGTGCCAGGTCATTCTGGTTGTGGATCGGCGGATTTTTATCGAGATAATCGCGCGCGCCGTAGAGATGCAGACGGTAGTCGCAAAGTTTCCAGCTGATCAGCCGGCCGCTCTCCGGGCGGGCCAGGTTGATCAATATATCGGCCTCACGTTTTGACAGGCTCATGCGCCGGGTTTCTGCCACCAGTTCAATTTCAATGTCCGGATGCTCGTTTCGAAACTCGGTGACATGTCTTGCGATAACCAGTGACCCCAGTGCTTCCGGCGTGGCTACCCGCACCGTACCACTCAGGCGTGCGTCTTTACCGGATAGTTCCTGGTACAGGTCGAGCGACTGGGCCTCGATTTTTTCTGCCATCGGCAACAGGCGTAAACCGGCATCGGTCAACTGGTAACCGCGCGGTGACTTGTCGAACAGGCGCACGTCCAGCTGCTTTTCCAACGCACCGATACGGCGACTTACCGTGGTATGGTCGACATGCAGACGTGCTGCCGCACGTACCAGCTTGCCCTGGCGTGAGAGTTCGAGGAAATAGCGTAGGTCGTTCCAGTCGTACATTACTGTGTATATTTGCAGATTGGCTGTGAATTATACATCATAGAAATGCATAAATAATTCTAATATACTTACCACCCAATTCAAGCACAGTCCAGAACGGAGCCACCATGAGCCAGCCAGCAGAAGTCGTATCACCGGGTATCAGTCAATTATTCCATTATATTAATGGTGAAAGAGTCACCGGTAACAGTGGCCGGTTTGGCGATATATTCAATCCTAGCCAGGGCGTCAAGTCTGCCGAGGTTCCGCTGGCATCAAAGTCAGAAGTTGAAGCGGCGATCGCGGTTGCCGAGCAAGCCTTCCCGGGTTGGGCAGCGACATCGGTTTTGCACCGTTCGCGGGTGATGACCAAATTTGTGCGCTTACTATACGAGCACCAGCACGAACTCGCGGAACTGGTTTCCAGGGAGCATGGTAAAGTCATCGAAGATGCGCTGGGTTCGGTGTTACGCGGTATCGAAGTCGCGGAATTCGCCTGTGGTGCCCCACACCAGTTAAAGGGTGAGTTTTCTGACAATGTCGCGCGCGGCATGGATACTTACTCGATGCGCAAGCCGCTGGGTGTTATTGCCGGGATTACGCCGTTTAATTTTCCCGCAATGATTCCCTTGTGGATGACTGCGATGGCGATTGTTAGCGGCAATACTGTGATCTTGAAGCCGTCTGAAAAAGATCCGTCCTGCCCGTTACGCATGGCTGAACTGTTTGTCGAAGCCGGCGGTCCTGCGGGTGTATTCAATGTCGTCAATGGCGACAAGGAAGCCGTTGATACCCTGCTACACGATGAGCGAATCAAGGCCGTTAGCTTTGTTGGTTCAACCGCCATTGCGCAGTACGTTTATGCTACAGCGACCGCGAATGGCAAGCGCTGCCAGGCCATGGGTGGTGCTAAAAACCACATGTTAATCCTTCCCGACGCCGATCTCGAAGACGTAGCCAATGCGCTCATGGGTGCGGCTTACGGTTCGGCTGGTGAGCGCTGCATGGCTATTTCGGTCGGCGTTTGTATCGGCGACGAAGTCGCAGATCGGTTGATCGAAATTCTAAAACCCCGGGTCGAAGCCCTGCGTATCGGTCCAAGTCTCGATACCGGCCTGGAGATGGGCCCGCTGGTGACCAAAGAGCATCGACAAAAGGTCATGGGCTATATTCAAATGGCCGAAGACGAGGGATCGAAGCTGGTGGTCGACGGACGTGATTTTGTCTGCGAAGGTCACGAGGATGGTTACTTTCTCGGTGGCTCGCTGATCGATCAGGTTAAATCCGATATGCAGTCTTACCAGGAAGAGATTTTCGGCCCGGTCCTGCAAATCATGCGCTCCGCTTCCTTCGATGAGGGCATGGCGCTTGCGACTGACCATCCTTATGGCAATGGTACCTCTATCTTTACCAAAAACGGCGCCGCTGCCCGTACATTCGCCGACAGGGTTGAGGTGGGCATGGTCGGTATTAACGTACCGATCCCCGTGCCGCTGGCATTCCACAGCTTCGGTGGCTGGAAGTCATCGGCCTTTGGCGATCACAACCTGTATGGCATGGAAGCGTTACGCTTCTACACCAAGGTGAAAACTGTCACTTCGCGCTGGCAGGAAAAAGGGCTCGATACCGAATTTTCAATGCCGGTTTTGAAGTAATCCACCCGATGCGACGAAACCGGTATCCAGCCAGTTTCGTCGACCCTGCCCCCGGGCGGTGAAATCGATGCGGCCATGAAAGAAATAAAATCGTTTCTGGCCGTCGTCGGCCTGACCTCGCTTGCTTTTGTTGTCACCCACTACCTGATTTTGTTTTTAGGGTTAAACGATCTGACTGGGTTGATTTTACTGGCACTGCCTTTGGTCGCGGTAATCGCCTACACGACGAATGAAACACTGCGCGATATGTTGCGCAGTGCCCTGTCAATCTACGCCTGGTTTGTTTCGGTAGTGCTCGCCGCTGCCGCCCTGGTGTGGTTTATCGGCTAGCCCGCATGTTCTTCGACTGGCGCGACGAATAGTGATTTTTTCGTCGGCCCGTCAGTTGTTCATACTGTAGCTGTAGGCCATTCCCCCGTCGCTGTTGAACAACTGTGCGTGAAAAGACACAATAACCCGGTCTTCGGCGCCATCGTAGGGAAAAGCCATATGCTTCAAATAGGAGGGGAATATGCACAGCTTGCCATCCTGAGGATATGAATCCCAGCTACTGTCCTGTAGGTAGTAGTTACCGTAGTCACCATGCCCGCCAGCCATATTCTCCATATGGGGTCCATAGAATCGCGTGATGCCGTTGGGCTGTTTGCCCCGGTCTGACTCGGGTGACGAGCTGGATTCTCCCGCCTGCACATAGTAAACCCCCGACCAGGAGCAATTTCCATGCACGTGGGTTTCGTGAAAGCTGAAACCATTGGATATCTGGAACCAGAGGCCGGTCAGGTTGACCTTAACTTTTTCGTTTTCCCGCCAGAGGCCGGTATTTGCCTCCCTGGCCACTTCGCAAATTCCGCTGGAAATAAAATTCGCTAATTCTTCCAGCTCCGCATGTACGGGATATTGTTCCAGTAAGTTGTCACGGCTAGCGTAGGCCGTGCTCGGGGTACGTTGTTCCTTGTCCCGATGCGCATAAAACAATTCGAGCAATTTTGGATTTACTTTTTGATGATGGGCAAAGCGTTTTGACAATATGAAAACAGGCCAGAGTCTATGGATGTTCGGGTTCGAATGTGCTTTTTTTTTCGCCATGTAGAGATCCTTATGCCTGGTTTGCTAATTTTGCCGTAATCAAGGGCGCCTGGTACTGCCGGCATTTATCGATATAGCGTTCGGTACCCAACGGCATCGGTACTCGCGCACCAGCTATATAGCCAACCAGGCGTTTACCCTCTCGCAGTAGCGCCATTCCCTGCCCGGTTTTCATTTGCAGCATTTGATCCGCATTGGCAGGTAAATTCGGTTCAAAAGAATCGAGCTCTTCGGCCAGGGCGACGAACTCTGGCCAGATGCGGAAAATGATCGGGTCTTTCTTCATCGTGTCCGAGACCCTTTTGGCAACCGCGGTATAGGCCATAATCGTATCACCGGCGTCGCCAAACACACTACTCGAAGCAAATGTCTTAACCATATAATCACCAATCCTGTCAATATCGCGCATGCTTTGTGCAATCTTGATGAATCGCGACTGGTAAAATTCCGTTGGCGTCATGGTAAACGCCTTAAATGGCTCGCCCCATATTTCATCGATGCCTTCACAACCACTGTGATGTTTAACCTGCTTGCCGAGAGCCAGCGCTTCCTCGAAACAATCGGTACACTCGCGCATTAATTCATTGTTTTTGCTCACCGTCACACCCAGTTCTTCGAGATTAACGATCGACGTGAACAAGTCGGTTGCGCGATGAAACAGAGAACCGGCGAGCATCGCTGCATTGACACGTTTACGTTGCGGGTTGGTCTGCGCCTGGTAGGCGGCGCGCGCCTGTTCGAGGCTACGGCCCGGCGTATTAATGCCGGCTTCGGTGTGATGGAAGGCGCGACGCGTGAGGCTGTCGATTAAACGTTTACGATTCGACAGCGTATCCTCCATTGGCGCGTAATAGCGCATCCAGTAATCGTAGTAAAATATATATTCAATGTCGTCGAAAATTCGACGGTCACCATTTTCGGGGGATTTGTTCATTGATGCGATGGCAAAAAATCTAGTATAGCGCTAAAACTGGGCAAATGCGGCCTGGTAGGTAAATCATAAAGGATTATGGATCAATCATCCACGCTATTGAGTAAATACTGGCTCATCTACTGAGCCAGGATCCGTTTATAATAGGACTCTGTCGGACTTAGGGAGAATATCGTAGCGAATGGCTTTAACCATTCTTAGTTCCAATCGCGTTGAGTCGCTGCAAGAAATTTTGTGCCGGCGTTTAAGCGATCAGGTGCTGACTGACCCGTTGGCGCAGGAATTCATCGTGGTTCCTACCTACGCCATGGCACGTTGGCTTAACCTGCAAATTGCACAACAAAAAGGGATTGCCGCTAATATCAAATACCCGTTACCAGCCGCCTGGGTCTGGCAACTGGCAGCGTCGATACTCGACCATGTGCCCTTGCAGGATCCGTTACAGCGTGATCATACGAGCTGGAAGATTTTCAACTTACTGCCAGCAATGACCGGAGTTAAAAGTTTCGCACCTTTACAACGCTATTTGCAGGACGATGACGCGGGCATCAAACGCTGGCAACTGGCTACGCGTATCGCCGAAGTATTTGACCGCTATCAGCTTTATCGACCCGAATTGATTCGTGACTGGTCGGCCGGAAGGGAACATGACTGGCAGGCCGAGTTATGGCGTGCCCTGATTGTCGATGCCGGACAAAACCACCGCGTTGCCGTGCTGGGAAAATTGATCAAGCGCCTTAACCCCAGTTTTGATGGCAGCCTGCTGCCCGAGCGTGTCAGCCTGTTTGCAGTTTCGAGCCTGTCACCGCTGCTGGTTCAGGTGATCCATGCACTGGCACAACACACCGAAATTACGCTGTACCAACACAGTCCAACCGATCAGTACTGGGCTGACCTCAAAAACAAGAAATCATTGTCACGAATGCGGCTGGAAAACCCGCAACAGGCCGAGTACTTCGAAACCGGCAACGATTTGCTCGCCTCCTGGGGACGCCAGGGCCAGGCCCTGCAGGATCTTTTGCTCGACCATGAGGCATTGCCAGTCTGTGAATGGGAACTTTATCAGGCCCCTGGGAGCTCGAGCCTGTTGCAGGCGATACAAAAGACTATTTTTGACCTCGAATCGAATTACACGGTCATCGATGCCGATAAATCACTGTCGATTCATATCTGCCACAGCCCGATGCGCGAATGCCAGGTGTTGCGCGATCAGATTTTGACGATGATCGATCGCGACCCGAGCCTGAAGCCCGAGGACATACTGGTCATGATTCCCGAGATCAGCCGGTATGCACCTTATATCGAAGCGGTGTTTCATAATGAGGCATCCAGCCAGGCCAGGCTACCGTGGAACCTGTCGGACATCTCGCTCGCCGACGAACACCCGCTGGTAATGACCTTCCTGCAATTGCTCAAATTACCCGGTAGCCGATTTTCTCATTCCGAATTGATGGCTTACCTGGATATCGAAGAAGTCCGCCTGCGTTTCGAAATCGACGATCAGGCCCTCGACGATATCCATTCAATTCTCGAAGCGACGCGCGTACGTTGGGGAATCGATCAGGCACACAAGACCTCACTGGGGCTGCCGGCAACACAGGAAAACACCTGGCATGCGGCAAAGCAGCGAATTTTCGCCGGCTATGCCTTCGCTGAGGTCGAATTCTGGGATGGCATTGCGCCGATCGCGGATGTCGATAGCAGTCGTGCCCAAAGCCTGGGCAAATTCTGGCGCTTGTTCGAGTGCCTGCTGTACTGGCGTGAACGACTCGATAGCGCCTGTAGCGCTAACGATTGGCAAAATCGTCTCAATCGTATGCTCGACGACCTGTTTGATGAGCGTAACCGGCAGGAAACACGATTGCAACAAATTAGAGATGCAATCAATGAATTGCAGTTAGCCGGAAACGCCCGACTCTCACCGGCTTTACTACTGCACTGGATGGAACAACAGCTCGCCATCCAGGAATTACACGGACGCCTGTTTTCAGGTGGTATCAGCTTTTGCGGTATGCGACCCATGCGTAGCATACC
>SMUY01097381.1_pt1 | contig 11927 bp, 12 predicted proteins | sample 2456441 | NCBI WGS metagenome assembly SMUY01 (sample SAMN11095931, study PRJNA526329) | marine sediment metagenome | biome: Marine sediment; feature: Surficial sediment; material: Deep marine sediment; isolation source: Hadal surficial sediment | place: Pacific Ocean | collected 2014-11 | depth...
AATTGATCTTGGTTGGAATTATCCAGATAAGGATGGCGGAACTTCAATTACTGGATATAGGATAGATGTAAAAGTTGGCAATAGTAATTATATTACTCTTCAACAAGATACTGATAGTTCTACTAGGACATATTCTCACTTAGACCTGACTACCGATACCAAATATTCATACAAAGTTTATGCGATTAATCCAGTTGGTACTAGTGGTCCTTCTAACGAAGCATCTGCAATTCCATTTACAAGCTCCTCTCCTCCACAATCTAAAGAAAAGCCTAGTCCTCCCAGATCACTACTCGCTAGTGCAGTATCTTCAACTCAAATTAATCTCTCTTGGAAACAGCCATCTGATGATGGGGGCTCATCAATTACCGGCTACAAAATTGAGGTAAAGGAAGGAACTGACAGCTACAAAATCCTTCAATCAAATATTGGAAAAAATACTCAATATACTCACACTGGTGTGATTACAGGTACGAATTATCAGTATAAAGTATATTCAATTAACTCAATTGGTACGAGTATCTCATCAGCTACTGCCAGTGTGACTCCTCAACCTGAGGAACTAGAACCTGTATCCAATATTCCAGATTTCATTGATCCAAAACAAGGCGCACAATATTATCTTGATAGATACAACAACGAGGTAGCTTACAAAGAATGGTTTGATACAAACTTTCCTGAGTATACGATCGAAGACGCAATAGAATTAGCAATTCCAGGAACATTTACTGAAGACAAATCAGCAAAACCTATTCTGACATTCATAGATACTACCCTAGATCCACAATATTACATTGATAGATACAACAATGAGTCAACATACAAAGAATGGTTTGATGAAAATTTTCCTGATTATACCATCTATGAAGCAGTAGGCGTGGAAGAACCTGTTCTACAAATAGGCACTTGTGGACCTGGAACTATTTTAGTGAATGGATATTGTGAAGCAGAAAAACAATCTGGAGGTGGATGTTTAATTGCAACAGCTGCATTTGGTTCAGAAATTTCTCCTCAAGTTCAATCGCTTCGTGAATTACGAGATAATTCTCTTCTTCAAACAAGTTATGGAAAAAAATTCATGACTAGTTTTAACGAATTTTACTATTCTTTTTCACCAACAATTGCTGATTGGGAAAGACAAAATCCAATATTCAAAGAAGTTGTAAAGATAACGCTTACTCCTTTACTTACATCTCTTTCAATTCTAAATCATGTAGATATGGATACAGAGAGTAACGTTCTAACTTATGGAATAGGAATTATTTTGTTAAATATTGGAATGTATTTTGTAATGCCAGTAGTTGCACTATTAACAATCAAACGACATGTAGTAAGTAAACTAAATATTTTCTGATTTTTATAACGCATAGAAATTTACTTTTTGTTTTTGAAGTAAGATCCTTTCTTGTATTGTTTTGATAATTATTTTTTAACCTTGAGCCCTCATTTTGATTTCATATTTTTTAAATTTAATTTTAGGTGTGCTGATAAGCCTTTTTGTAAACCATTTTTTTTGGCATTGAGTACATGTTGTATGATGTATAGAAAATCTTCCATCACTTCCTGAACCTAGAATTTTATTATGACCAAAAATCATGCAAAAAACAAAGGTCAGCAACTTCATGCATTTCTGTTAAAATTTTCTTTTTTCTTTTCCTAGGTAGTAAATTGTTTGTAATTTAGGTAAACTTGTTACACTAAATGCAAATTTTTGCTTTAATGATGCTCGCATTGAATTTTTTCTTTTTTAATCCAGGTAGTTCTATTTTTATGGTCTATTAATTCGATTCCCATTTCAGAAATTTGGTCTCTGATTCTATCAGCTTCTTGAAATTTTTTTTCTACTCTAAGGGATTCACGCTTTTTTATCATTTCATTTATTGAACTAATTTCTTCTTTAGTAATTTTTGGAATTTTTAATCCAAGAACGCTAATCATTTTTTCAAATGCAGGAATTGCTAAAGCTGAAATAGATTTTGAAATAGTTTCTGATGCAGCTAATTTATTAATTTCATTTACAAATTTAAAAAATGATGATAATGCTAGATGTGTGTTAAAATCATCTTCTAATGCATTATCAAATTCATTTTGACACTCTGAAATTATTTTTTTAATATCATCAGTAGAACTATCCCCCTGTGCAAGATTCATTTCATAATAAGATGACTCAACTTGTCTCCATTTTGTAATATTTTCTTGTAACAAATCTTCTGAATAATCAATTGGTTTTGAATAATGACCAGTCAAACAAAACAATCTAATAATATTTGCGCCAAAATTTTCAAGTACATATCTAATTGTTTTGATATTGCCTTTTGATTTTGACATTTTTTCTCCATTGATTGTAATCATTCCTACATGCATCCAAATTTTTGCAAATGGTTGTGATGTATATGACTCTGATTGTGCAATCTCATTTTCATGATGAGGAAAAATTAAATCTCTTCCACCACCATGAATCTCAAAATTTTCTCCCAAGTATTTTATGCTCATAGCAGAACATTCTATGTGCCAACCAGGTCTTCCTCTACCCCATGGGCTTTCCCAAGATGGATCATCATTTGAAAACTTCCATAGTGCAAAATCAAGGGGATCTTTTTTTGCTTCGTCTACTTCTACTCGCGCACCTGACAAAAGCTCATCAATTTTTTTCTTTGATAGCTTGCCATATTCGGGAAACTTTGAAACAGAAAAATAAACTCCATTCTTAGAAGTATATGCGATATTTTTATCTACTAAACTTTGGATTAGATTCTGTATATCTTCAATGTGTTCTGTGGCTTTTGGATATTTTGTTGCTCGAAGAACATTTAGATCATCAAAATCATTATAGTAATTATCGATATATCTAGAACTAATTGCTGATGTGCGTATGTTTTCTCGCTTTGCTCTATTGATGATTTTATCATCGACATCAGTAAAATTCTGTATGAACTCTATTTCGATTCCTTTTGATTCAAGATACCTACGTAAAACATCAAACACAATTATGGTTCTTGCATGGCCAATATGAGACTCTTCATAAACTGTTACCCCACATACATAGATCCTAACTTTGCTAGAAGTGTCTAACTCTTTTTCATTTTTACTTAATGTATCTTGGATCTTCATCTCTTTTTACCTTAATTGATCAAAGTATAGAGGGAATTTTTCTCTTATGTTCGCTGGTTTTGTATAATTGATAAATTTTATCAACAGTGTTTTTATCAATATTTGTAGTCTTAACCGTTTCTTCAACTGATAATTTTTTATCTATAATAGAATACAAAATTAAATCGATTTCTTCATATTGCACTCCGATTTCTTCTTCTGCAATATGGCCTAACCACAAGTTTGGACTGCTCTTTTTTACGATAATTGATTCAGGCACTCCAAGATATCTTGCAAGCTCCCTTACCTGTGTTTTATAAAGTGAAACTATAGGACTAATATCTGAACTTCCATCTCCAAATTTTGTAAAATATCCAATAAGGAATTCACTTTTATCACTAGAACCTGCAACTAGCAAGTTTTTAGAATTAGCATAATAGTATAGTAAACTTGCTCTAACTCTAGCTCTTAAATTTCCTAACGCTCGTTCATTTGGTTCTAAGTACTTTGAATATTCTGAAACTATTAAATTAATGTCAAGTAATTTGTAATCAATCCCAAGGTCATCAATAATCTTTAATGCATCCTCGGTTTCTTCTTTTGGTGAAATTTTTGTATCTGGCATTACCAATGCAAGTGTTTTTTCTTTTAATACTCTTGAACAAAGAAAAGTGATTACAGCAGAATCAAGTCCTCCACTTATTCCAAGTATTATGCCATTAGTTTTACTTTTTGAAACTTGATCCTTGAGAAAACATTCTATATTTTTTGTAATAGCAGAATAATCCTGATTTGTAACTTCCTTAAGGATTTCTTCATTCATTATTTTTGCTTTTAAATGGTTTTGACATAAAAATTATGGGGAAATTCCCATTTTTTTTGAAAATGATTATTTTCATTAAATTACCATTTTAATCCTAAAAACTAGTCATGATCGATTAATTCAAACACACACCAACTATTAGGCAATTATTATCTAACGGCATTTAATGAAATCAAGAAAAATCTTCTTGATTGTTTTTCTAGTAATGTCATCAGCAGTAGGCTTGACTATGACACAAGATTACATTTTTGATGAGGAGCAATCAGTAGAAGTAAATGAGTTTTTATCACAACCCAAAACCATTACTGTTGAAATTACTGACGGTGTTGGTTCTAATGACAAAGGATAACGGCAATAATTTAAATCATTAAACTTCTACGTAGATTCCATCGTCTCTTACTTCAACTTTGTAAGTTTGAAGTGTAACATCTTTAAGATAGTCAATTAGTTTGCCAGTTTTGATGTTATAATGCCAAAAATGAAGAGGGCATTCTACAATATCTCCGTCTAATTTACCAGGTGCAATATGACCATCTTGATGAACACAAATTGCATCTATTCCATGATATCCATCTTGATTAAATATTGCAATTTTTTTATTATCTACAGTGAATTCTCTTCCTTTTCCCACTGCTATTGATCCTTTTTCGGCTACTTTTTTCCAAGACATCTAAAAACTAACTAAATTTGCTACATATTTAGATTCTCTTAGCAGTTTGATAGGATTTTATAATACGATTCGATTGTGGTGAAATATTGAGTAAAGTAAAGAACCTAAAACTTGCCAAACAAGGAAAAGTATCATATGAATGGGCAAGAAGTCATATGCAAATTCTCACTAATACACTAAACAGATTAAAAAAATCAAAGCCTCTTAAAGGAGTCACATTAGGATTTTGTCTACACATTACAAAAGAAACATCCGTCTTACTAATTGGCGCAAAAGAGCTTGGAGCTACAGTTGCAGCATGTGGAGGAAACCCACTAACAACACAAGATGATATTGCCGCATTTTTAGTATCACAAGGCATTCACATGTATGCATGGTCTGGTCAAACTGCAAAAGAATATGACTGGTGTATCCAACAAGTACTGAATCACAAACCAAACATTCTCACTGATGATGGCTCAGATTTGAACATAAAGGCCCACTTTGGGAAACAAAACCAGTCATTAAAAATTCTAGGAGCTACTGAAGAAACTACTGCCGGAGTTAATAGAATTAAAGCCGTTGAAAAACAAGGTAAGCTTCGCTATCCTGTAATTGCTGTAAATGACGCTGATACAAAACATATGTTTGATAATAGGTACGGCACAGGGCAAAGCACAATTGATGGATATCTTAGAGCAATAAATTTGATGTTTGCATCAAAACGTGTGGTTGTAGTAGGCTATGGATGGGTAGGTAAAGGTGTTACTACACGTTTTCATGGTATGGGCTCAAAAATTATTGTTACAGAAATTGATGCTGTGAAAGCACTAGAAGCACACATGGATGGTTATGAGGTAATGCCTATGGCAGAAGCAGCAAAAATTGGTGATATTTTCATCACTTGTACCGGCATGACTAGTGTAATTAGAAAGGAACATCTCTTAAAGATGAAAGATGGAGCAATTGTTGGAAATGTTGGTCACTTTGATGTAGAAGTTGATGCAAACTTTTTACTTAAAAAATCTAAATCAGTAAAAGAAGTTAGACCAAATCTTGATGAATGTACACTAAAAAATGGAAAGAAAATTTATCTTATAGGCCGAGGTAGAATTGCAAACTTAGTTGCCGCTGAGGGTCATCCAGCTGAAGTTATGGCACAATCTTTTTCAAATCAACTAGGATCAATTTTGTATATTCTTAAAAATCATAAAAAAATGAAGAACAAAGTAATTCCTGTTCCAAAAGAAATTGATAAGCAAATTGCATTTGACGCATTAAAAGCAATGAATGTAAAAATCGACAAGCTCACAAAAGAGCAAATCGTATACATGAACAGTTGGAACTAAATCTCATAGTATAGAACTGAAATTTGTAATTGCTAATCTGCTATAATTGTAAATGACACAGTTACTGTTGGAAAGTTTTCAAGCTATACCTTCAAGTATAGTTAGACGACAAACCATTATTGAATGCAAAAAAAAGCCATCATTACTAGCGCATTGCCTTATTCAAATGGAGAAATTCATCTAGGGCATGTGGCTTCTACATATCTTCCAGCAGATGTTACGACAAGATTTTTGAAGCAAAACGGAGTTGAAGCTTATTACATTTGTGCATCAGATGACTTTGGTACACCAATTCTCATTCAATCTGAAAAAGAGGGAAAAAGTCCTGAGGAGTATGTAGCATACTGGAATAAACGAGATTATGATGATTTTTCTGCACTTAACATAGCCTTTGATTTTTTCTATAAAACTAGCTCTGATGAAAATATAGAATTTGTTCAAAATGTTTTTAAAAAATTACAAGAAGCTGGGCATATTTACGAGTCTGAAATTGTTCAATTCTTTTGTACTAATGATAAAAAATTTCTTCCGGATAGATATGTGATAGGTACCTGTCCATATTGTAAAGCAGAAGAACAATATTCTGATTTATGTGAAAAATGTGGTCGAGTTCCTGAGGAAATTGATAATCCACATTGTGCTCTATGTGGTCAACCTCCAGTTAAAGAAAAAACCACTCATTTCTTTTTCAAACTAAAAAATTTCTCTGAACACCTTAGTGAATATCTAGATAATGCGCCGTATCTTCAAAAAGATGTTAAAAAATATGTACAAAATTGGATAAAATCAGGTTTAATTGACTGGGATATTACAAGAGATATTTCCTGGGGCGTTCCAATACCTGGTTCTAAAGGGCAGGTGTTTTATGGTTGGTTTGATAACCATCTTGCTTACATTTCATCGACACTCAAATTTCTAAACGATAAAGGCATTGACGGTAAAGAATTTTGGAACTCTGCTGACATTTACCACTTTATTGGAAAAGACATTGTTTATCATCACTTTTTGTTTTTGCCTGCTATGAGAATTGGAATTGGAAAAGAATACAAATTGCCTGATTATATTCCTACACGAGGACATCTCACTTTACAAGCAAAAAAGATCTCAAAAAGCAGAAACTGGTACATTGGTCTAAAAGAATTTCTAAAATATTATCCAGCTGACTACTTGAGATTTTATCTTGTTTCAATTAACCCATACTCGCAAGATGATATTAATTTTGATTGGGATTCATTTGAAACAAAAATTAATTCGGAGCTTATTGGTAATATAGGTAACTTTGTAAATAGAGCCTTAGGATTCACAACAAAAAGTTTTGATGGAAAAATTCCAAACTCTGAAGAACCTGATCAATTAGACAAAGATGCAGAAAACAAGATCAAAAACTTTTCTAAAGATGTAGGAAGTCTTATGGAACAAAATCATTTAGATAGAGCGTTAAAAAAAATTCTTGAATTTTCCGGACACTTTAACCAATATTTCCAACACAAAGAACCTTGGAAAAAAGGAAGGGGGACTAATACCTGTGTGTTTCTGTCTGTTAATGCTGTTCGAAGTATGGCTATAGCACTTTATCCGTTTATTCCTGAATCATCTCAAAAAATCTGGTCTCAACTAGGACTGCAAGGTAATGTTTCAGAACAAAAATGGGATTCAATTTCTGATATAACTATCAAGAGTGAACACAGTTTGGGAACGCCTTCACCATTATTTGCTAAGGTAGAATCATCTGACATTGAAAATCAGAAGAAAAAATTAGGAAAGCAAAATTAAGTTGGAATCTACACACCAGAATATTGCTAGAATTTCAACAAGAGGCTATTATGATCTATCCACTGGAGTTAAACTCAAAAAAAATTCTTATTACCTTTATCCAAAAAAAAGTTTTGAAAAATTAGAGGGGAAAAAAGAACTTGTTATTATGATTCATGGGCTTCGCAATGATAAAAAGGGAGCAATTGAGAAAATTATTCTCGCAAAAAACCGATTAAAAAAATTAGGATATGTATATCCAGTAATTGGATTTAGTTATGATTCTAACACTAAAGGGGCTCATCTTAAAAAATCAGAAGTAAGAGCACTTCGTGTTGGCCAAAAAATTGCAAAACAAAATGGATATAATCTTTCTCAATTCATAATTGATTTTAAGAAAAAAAACCCAAATACGAAGATTAGATTAATTGGCCACTCTCTTGGAACCGAAGTAATTCTTAGCACTATAAAAAAACTTGTAACTAGCTCGAAGAATTATAACATTATAGAAAGTGTATATTTTTTTGGTTCGTCCGTAGAAAATAATTTTGCTCAATTAAACAAATCCGGAACTACTCTAGAGAAAATCGTTAAAAATAAAATTCTAAACTATTATTGTCCTACTGATGAAGTATTAAAACAATCTTATCAAGACGGAACGCTAAAAAATCCATTAGGTTATCTCGGGTCTTCTGGAAAAACAGTAAAAAAATTTATTCAAAAACGAATTTTTGCAAAAAATCATAGGTTCGCAAGTTATTCTTTAATGTTGAAATCATTTCCTTGATCTACTGCACAAAGAATAGTTTCACTTATTATCTTGTATTCAAAAAAATAATATGTTGACATATTTTCAGATATTTACTCTAATTGGTGAATGAAGATGGTCCGTTTACGAGAAGAATCATCAAAACGAGAATTTGATGATATAAACACAGTTGAAAATAAGTTTTCTTCAGTTTCTAATGAGGATAAATGTAAAAAAATCCTTGTGATAGATGATACAATAAGATTTGCTGGAATTGCTACTAATGATGGTCAGATTTTAGCTGCAGAATACAAACCAGGCGTAGCACCTTTTTTTGATGATATTCATACTGAATTTTTGGTCTCTAAACAAATACTTATGGCAATGGAAAATTCTCAAGGTAAAGAGAAGCTTGGTAAACTAATGTATTCTATGATGGCATATGAAAATTTTAAACGAGCTACATTTACCCTTGATAATAGTATTTTATTAATTTCATTTGATAAATCAGGGGATGAACATGAAATCATCAACAAAATAATTTATGATGTCTGTTTAAGCTAATAATTGACAACAAAGAATTTTCGCTAAATTATTAATGAAGTAAATTTTAGATAAAAAATATTATGCGATCAATTAATTTTGTAGTATTAGGTGAGCAAACAATTGCTAATGATTTTGGCAAAAAAGGAACCTCTACCGATGTAACTTTATTTGATAAAAAAGAGTCAGATGTAATTAGAACTTGGGTTACTCCAAATGGGTTTCCTGAAAAAATTCAACCATTATTTCAAGCAATAAACTTGGCAGAATTTGTAATCTTCTATGTTGCATCTTTAGACAAATTTATTGGTGAACAAATAATTGCATTAGACATCTTAAAAAAATCTGAAGGTATTCTAAGTCATACATACGAAGTAGATGAAAACAGATTATATGCAATGATTAAAGGAACTGTAATAGAGCGTTACAAACGTGTTAACTCTTCAGATATCAAACAAGAAATACAAAAAATTTCTCCAAAATCAAGTGGGGGTAAGACAAAAATTGTAATTGATCATTGTTTTGATGTTAAAGGAGTAGGAACTGTAGTCTTAGGAAAAGTTCTTCAAGGAAAAGTAAAACAATATGATAATTTGAAATTATTCCCTATCGGTTCAAATGTAATGATAAAATCAATTCAGATGCATGATGATCCTGTAGAAGAAGCAATATCACCTGCTAGAGTAGGCTTATCAGTAAAAGGTGTTAAAGTTGATGAAGTCAACAGAGGTGATTATCTTTGTGAAGATACAGCTCAAAACATTCAAACTGAGATAAAACTTGATTTTAAACAAAACCCATTTTACAAAAACCCAATAACTGAAAACCAAATGTGTCTTGCAAGTATTGGAATGCAAATTAAAGCTGCAAAATTCAAATCGATTAATCCTCTTGTTTTAGAATTTGAAAAACCAGTCGTATGTGATAAAAATGAGATTTGTGTGATTTTGAAACCAGAATCCTTAACAGTACGGATTCTTGGAAGCGGAAAAATTTTATGATGTTTTTGCCACTATGGAACCTCTTCTAGTGGTAATTTTCCTCCCTGCTTTAGTAAAATAATGCCTCTTGATCCTTTATGGGGAAAAAGTCTCGAATCATGCTTGCCATGGTTCTAGCATTGGGCATTGGGATAGTTACTTCAGTATCAGTAGTATTTGCAGTTGAATCTAATGGGAATACATCAAATCCATTGAATATGATATTAAATTTCTTTCAGGAATTAAAATACAGTTTAATTCCAGAAGGAATGCCTTCATTTACTTCCTATGAGAGTAATTCTGCGGCTTTAATTATTCAGCTAAAAGATGAAGTAGATGAATTAAAATTCAGAATAAACTCCCTTGAAGACCCAGCAAAAGTATACACTACTGAACTTTCTCCTATAACTGATATTGACTGTAGTAATAGAAACATGATTGAGGCATTTTTGAGTGGTTGGTGTCCACACCAATCAAGAAATATCTATTTTATTGAAGACACTCGAGTTCAAGAAAATTCTGTTATTGCGATAACTTTAGACCAAAAATATGATGGAGAAATGGCTGAACAAACAGTATGTGGGGTAATCGATCAAGACATGTTTAATTTTAGTTTCTATGATGAAAAAACTGGCAAAGCAAAGCTACTTGAAGATTTACATGGATTTGTAATGAAATGCGATAACAGTCCAGTAGATGACCGTTCTATACTAAAATACACAATAATTAATACATAAACGAAATTTTTACATTTAATTAAACCAGAAATCATCTAAAGACATGCGCGGTTTAATGGTGGGTAGATTCCAACCCCCTCATTTAGGACATTTAGAACTAGTAAAACAGATTCTAGACGAATGTGATGAAGTAATAATCGCATTAACTGGTTCCCAATTTAATTACATTGAAAAGGATCCCTTCACATCAGGAGAAAGAATTGAAATGATTCATCAATCTTTAAAAGAAAATAACATTGATTTAGGTAAATGCTACATAGTAGCAATTGAAAACCAATTCAATGTATCAACTTGGGCCTCTTATCTAAAATCATCTTTACCTCATTTTGACAAAATTTACAGCGGAAATGAATATGTTGTAATGTTATTATCTGATTCTGGCTATACTGTTGTTTCGCCTAAATTCCTTGACAGAAAACAGTATAATGCTACCAAAATCAGACAAATGATTGCAAATGATGGTGAGTGGGAAAAACTAGTCCCTTCTTCTGTTGTACAAATTATTAAAAAAATTAACGGCGTTAGTAGAATCAAAATCATCTTCAAAACTGAAACAAAGCCACAGGAGTTTTGATTGAAAGGATTAAGGGCTTGTCCAATATGTCCTGATTGTGGATCAAAGAAATTTCAACGTCTTGACGAGCAAAATGTCAAGGTAAAATGTTTGAATTGTAATAAGATAATATCTATCTGATCTATGTCTTATCAAAAAAGTAGAATTTGATAGAATGATCTATATAGGATGATTTTTCTTGCAAATTATTGGCAGAAAAATGGTGGAATGGAATAAATACATTAGAATTTGATATTGAATCAATCGATTATAGGAAATATCTTAATTGTGCTGCGTGTAAGGACGTGGAGCTTTATTGTTCTGAACATAGAAAAGAGGTTGAAATGATTATGGCCTCAAAATCGCGTAAAAATCTTAATTCATACTAGATTAAAATCAAAAAAAAACAAGGAACAAATGAACACAACTACTTGGTATGGCAATGGTGTAATCCTTGCTTAATATTATAATATATTGAAAAATACATAAGAAATTGTTTGTAATTTTTTCCAAACACTATTCTGCTTTGCTATTTTTGAAAAAATTACTATGAACTAAAGAAATTTTGCTTTGCAAAGGCCTTGTTAACCTTCTTCATTGCCTCATCATTTGTGATTTTACCTAAATTCCACTTTAGAACAATCTCTGCTACATCATTTAGAATAGCAGTAGTCATCTCTTGAAATTTTCGAGGTTTGATTAT
>SMUY01256541.1_pt1 | contig 11922 bp, 8 predicted proteins | sample 2456441 | NCBI WGS metagenome assembly SMUY01 (sample SAMN11095931, study PRJNA526329) | marine sediment metagenome | biome: Marine sediment; feature: Surficial sediment; material: Deep marine sediment; isolation source: Hadal surficial sediment | place: Pacific Ocean | collected 2014-11 | depth 0-1...
AGGTGAGCTTGAATACGCAAAGCAACCGGACCCGCGCAGCCGCGGCAGCTATTTGTCTCAGAATTGGGAAGCCGTGGAAGCTTCCGATCAACTGACGCTGATTAGTGGCGATCATGAAATTATGCCGGGGGTGTCCGTGCAGGTGACAGGCGGCCACACGCGCGACCACCAGATTCTTAAGATTGAGTCTGATGGGAAAGTGGCGTGCTTCCTGGCTGATCTGGCGCCGACCAGCTCGCATTTGAAGACGCCGTATGTCATGGGATACGACCTCTATCCCAGCACGACGATGCAGATGAAAGAGAAGGTGCTGAAACAGGCTCTGGCAGAAAACTGGCTGCTGCTGTTTGAGCATGCACCAAACGTCAAAGCCGGGTATTTGATTGAGAAAGAGGGTAAACTGCAAATTGAAAATGTTGAGATTTAGATATTTAACTGCGCTGAGCACTGACCACTGCAAAAAGCAAGATGTGTAAAGAGAGTCATTTTTTGACTGTCTCTTTTGCTATTTGAGGGTTTTACACATCGTATCTTCGTCGCACTCGGCGTCCTCCGCAGTCAGAGTTTTTCGTAGAGGATTGAACAGGAGTAGAGATCATGTCAAACATGAAAGAAGTCGTTATCGCAAGCGCCTGCCGTACGCCCATTGGCTCGCTGCAGGGCACTTTGAGTTCATTGCCCGGGCCCAAGCTGGGTAGTATTGTGATCAAGGAAGCGCTGCAGCGAGCGGGCATCGGCGGCCAGGATGTGAGTGAGGTGATCATGGGGGAAGTCCTGCCGGCAGGCGTTGGCCAGGCGCCGGCGCGTCAGGCCTCCATCGGGGCGGGCATTCCGAATTCCGTGCCCTGCATGACCATCAACAAAGTGTGTGGCTCTGGCCTGAAGTCCGTGATGCTGGCGGCGCAAGCCATCATGGTCGGCGACGCTGACATCGTGGTGGCAGGCGGCATGGAGAGCATGTCGAACGCGCCTTACCTGCTGAGCAAAGCGCGTACCGGCTATCGTCTGGGGCATGGAGAGCTTATCGATAGCATGATCAAGGATGGGCTGTGGGACGTGTACAACGACTACCACATGGGCCTTGCGGCCGAACTTTGCGCCTCGGAGTGCAATGTGCCGCGGGCGGCGCAGGATGAATTCGCCATCAATTCCTACAAAAAAGCTATTGACGCCCAGCGCAATGGTTACTTCAAAGATGAAATCGTTCCCGTTGAAATACCGCAACGCAAGGGTGATCCCATTCTGGTCACCGAAGATGAAGAGCCGGGTCGCGCCAACTTCGAGAAAATACCGACCCTGCGGCCGGTCTTCAAAAAGGACGGCACGGTTACCGCTGCCAACGCATCGTCTATCAACGATGGCGCTGCTGCCTGTGTGGTGATGTCAAAGGCACGAGCGGAGAAGCTGGGTATCGAGCCGTTGGCGACCATTGTGGCGCAGGCTTCTGCTGCCAAAGCCCCGGAGTGGTTCACCACTGCGCCGGCCGACGCGATGAAGAAAATACTGGATCGCGCAAATTTGAAGTTGGAAGAAATCGACCTTTTTGAAGTCAACGAGGCGTTTGCCGTGGTGAATCTGGCAGTGGCGGGAGAACTGGGCATTGATTTAGAAAAGATGAACATACACGGCGGCGCAGTTGCATTGGGACATCCCATCGGCGCCAGCGGGGCGCGTATTTTAACCACACTTTTGTTCGCCATGAAGCGCTACCACAAAAAACGCGGATTGGCGACGCTCTGCATTGGCGGTGGCGAGGCTTCGGCGGTGATTGTGGAGAGGTAGAGAGATGGACATCAAGAACGTAACAGTAATCGGCGCCGGCACCATGGGCAACGGCATCGCGCATGTGTTTGGCGTCTCTGGATTTTCGGTTAGTCTGATTGATACGCAGCAGGCGTTTCTCGATCGCGCGCTGGCAACCATCGAGAAGAATCTTTCGCGCCAGGTGGCAAAGGAAAAAATCACGCAGGAAGAGGCAGATGGCTGCCTGAAACGGATTCAACCCACCCTTGATTTGGATTCCGCAAAGGACTCAGAGCTTGTGGTGGAAGCTGCCACTGAGAATCCGGACATCAAGAAAGAACTTTTTGCCAAACTGGATGAAATCTGTCCGGCAGAGACCGTACTGGCTTCGAATACTTCCTCGATTTCGATAACGGAAATCGCCGCCGCAACGAAGCGGCCGGAACATGTGGTCGGCATGCACTTTTTCAACCCGGTGCCGGTCATGCAACTCGTGGAAGTCATTCGCGGGCTGGCAACTTCAGATAAGGTGTTCAGTTTTATCATGGAGCTGAGCAAAAAATTGAGTAAAACACCGGTAGCTGTCAACGACTATCCGGGCTTTGTGTCCAATCGCGTCCTGATGCCGATGATCAACGAAGCGATTTTCTGCATCATGGAGGGCGTTGCGGACAAAGAGGCGGTGGACACGGTAATGAAGCTCGGTATGGCGCATCCGATGGGCCCGCTGGCGCTGGCAGACTTCATCGGGCTGGATGTTTGCCTGCACATCATGAAGGTGCTGCATGAAAGTCTTGGGGACGACAAGTACCGGCCTTGTCCGTTGCTAATGAAGATGGTGGCGGCCGGATTCCTCGGCAGAAAAACCGGTAAAGGTTTCTACGACTATTCGAACTAATGAACCAAACCGCGATGAGGCTTTAGATGGATTTTCAATTGACTGAAGAGCAAAAACTCATTCAACAAACAGCGAGGGAATTCGCCCGGAACGAAGTGGCTAAGGACGCTGCCGAACGCGACCAAAAGGAGGAATTCCCGGCGCACCATGTGCGGACAATGGCTGAGTTGGGGTTCATGGGCATGACGGTAGCGCCGGAATACGGCGGCTCCGGGCTCGATTCAATTAGCTACGTCATCGTGATCGAGGAACTGTCAAAGGCGGATGCTTCGGTTGGCGTGATTTGTTCGGTGAACAATTCTCTGGTCTGTTTTGGGATTGAGCACTATGGCAGCGATGCGACCAAACAAAAGTACCTGGTTCCACTCGCCAAAGGTGAAAAACTCGGGGCGTTTTGCCTATCCGAACCCGGCTCGGGCTCGGACGCATCAAGCATGACCACCACGGCTGTGCTGAAAGATGGCAACTACCTCCTCAACGGTACCAAGAACTGGATCACCAACGGCAAGAATGCCGATACCTACGTGATTACGGCGCATACGGATCCGACCGGGGGACACCGTGGCATCAGCGTGTTTGTTGTGGAAAAAAGCTTTCCCGGTTTCTTCATTGGCAACAAGGAAAAAAAGCTTGGCATTCGCAGTTCAGATACAGTTACGATTAACCTCGATGATTGTGTTGTGCCCCGTGAGAATAGGCTCGGGAAGGAAGGTGAAGGCTTCAAGATTGCGATGCAGACGCTGGACGGCGGGCGCATCGGCATTGCGGCGCAAGCGCTCGGGATCGCACAGGCTTCGCTCGAAGCAGCCGTCGAGTACGCCAAGGAACGCGTGCAATTCGGAAAACCGATCGCCAGTTTTCAGGCGATTCAATTCAAACTAGCCGATATGGAGACGCGCATTAACGCTGCCCGTTTACTGACTTATCAGGCGGCCTGGCGCAAGGATCAGGGAGTAAACTTTACAACGGAAGCAGCCAAGGCAAAAGTTTTTGCTTCTGAAACGGCAGTCTATGCCAGCACAGAGGCGGTGCAGATTTTTGGCGCCAATGGTTATCTGAAAGACTACCCTGTGGAAAAGTACATGCGCGATTCAAAAATCACTGAGATTTACGAAGGCACCTCTGAGATTCAAAGAATCGTAATCGGACGCAGCCTCGTGAAATGACGTTACCGGCTTTGAACGCTCAGGGAACATTTTATGTTTCTTCGCATTCTTATATGAACAACCCGCATCCGAATGCGGTTGCCAAATACCGGAGGATTTGATTATGTCTGGATTTTTAGAAGATGGAAAAATCTGGTTTAACGGAAAAACGATAGATTGGAAGGACGCCAAGGTTCACGTGATGTGCCATGTTCTGCACTACGGTTCTTCCGTTTTTGAGGGAATCCGCTGCTACAAGACGCCGAAAGGCCCGGCCATTTTTCGACTGAACGATCACGTTCGTCGGCTGTTTGACTCGGCCAAAATTTACCGCATGCCGATGCCGTTTTCCCAGGAGGAGATTTTTCAGGCGTGTATCGACGTTATAAAGGCGAATAATTTGGAGGAAGCCTACCTCAGGCCCATCGCGTTTCGCGGTTATGGCAGCTTAGGGGTGGACCCACGGGACACGCCCATGGAAGTTGTGGTCGCTGCCATGAGTTGGGGCAAGTACCTCGGCGATGAAGCCATCAACGTCGGCGTGGACGTGCGGGTGTCATCGTGGACCCGGATGAGCCCGAACACCTTCCCTGCCATGGCGAAGTCCGGCGCGAATTACATGAACTCACAGCTCATCAATCTTGAAGCCAAAGCCGATGGCTACGTTGAAGGGATTGGCCTGGACGCCAATGGTTTCGTGAGCGAGGGCAGTGGTGAAAACATTTTCGTGGTTCGGGACGGCAAGATTGCGACGCCGCCGCTGTCAGCATCGATTTTGCCTGGCCTTACAAGGGACTGTGTTATGAAGCTCGCCGGCGATCTCGGGTACACCGTAGAAGAAAGGAACATCCCGCGCGAATCGTTGTATATTGCTGACGAGGTATTTTTCACCGGTACCGCAGCGGAAGTGAGTCCGATCAAATCCATCGACCGGATTCCTATCGGGGAAGGACGCCGCGGCCCCATAACGGAAAAGCTGCAAAAGCGGTTCTTTGGCGTTTTGTCCGGCGAAGTTGAAGACAAGTACGGCTGGTTGACTTTCATCGCATAGTTTGATGATCAGAGCGAGAAGAAGGGCGCGAGAAGCTGCTCTCAGGGCAATGTACGCGCACGAGATGTCCGGCAACCCTCTGGAAAGTGTCATCGAAAACATGATACAGAGCCTGAATGAGGACGACAAACTCAAGCGTTTCGCCGTGGAGTTGCTTCGTGCGAGCGCAGAGCATAAAGATGAACTCGAAAAGCTCATTGTTTCTCGGGCGCAGAATTGGGAGTTCGACCGCATCGCCATTCTGGACAAACTGATCATGCGCATGGCCATTTGCGAGTTTCTGCATTTTGAGGACATTCCGCCAAAAGTGTCAATTGACGAGGCCATCGAAATTTCAAAAACGTATAGCACGGAAAAGAGCGGCACGTTCATCAACGGCGTCCTCGATGGCGTGCTGAACCAATTAAAGGGAGATGGGCTTCTCAAAAAAAGCGGCCGTGGACTGAACGAGTAGCGCGGGGGTCGCGTGGCAAGCCCGGCGCGGCGTAGCCGCAAGTGCAATGAGCAAACAGGTCAGGAACAGTAAATGATTTTAAATCTGGTATCAAAAGTATTTGGCAGTAAACACGACAGAGACGTAAAGCGATTACAGCCGAAAGTCGATGAAATAAACGGTCATGTCGAGCAGTTGGAAGGCTTGTCGGATGAGGAACTGCAGCGCAAGACCGATGAATTCAAGGCCAAAATTGCCGAAGCAACTCAGAAGGTCAGGAACGAGATTGAGGAACTTCGGGATGTGCTGCACGGCGATATGAGCTCCGAAGATAAAGCGAACGGTTCCGGGGATGAAGAGCTTGAAGAACAGGAATCCGAGTTGGAGAGGATCCGCCACCGCATCGAATCGCTTGAGAAAGAAGAGCACAAAATCATTGAAGAGACGCTAAATGAGATTCTGCCTGAGGCGTTTGCCGTGGTAAAACTGGCTTGCAAGCGTCTCCTGGGTAGGAAGTGGAACGTTTGTGCTCAGGAAACCAAATGGGACATGGTTCCGTACGACGTGCAGCTTATCGGCGCAGTCGTGCTGCACGAAGGCAAGATTACTGAAATGGCTACCGGCGAGGGTAAGACCCTGGTCGCCACCATGCCCATGTACTTGAATGCTCTGCCCGGCAAAGGCGTGCATCTGGTGACAGTCAACGATTATCTTGCGCGTCGCGACTGCGAGTGGATGGGCGAGATTTACAAATTTCTTGGCCTGACCATCGACTACATCGAAGGCGGGATGGAACCGGCCCGGCGCCGGCAATCTTACGCAGCGGATATCACCTATGGCACGAACAACGAGTTCGGGTTCGATTATTTGCGCGACAACATGTCAGTGCGCCTCGAAGACAAGGTGCAGCGAGGCCACAACTATGCCATCGTTGACGAGGTGGATTCTGTCCTCATCGACGAAGCGCGCACGCCGCTGATTATCTCAGGTCCGGTGGAGCACTCCACGCACCGCTATGATGAAATGAAGCCCAGAGTTGAGGAGCTCATCCGCAAACAGACCATGCTGGTAAACAGCATCGTGGCGGAAGGCCAAAAATTCATGAGCGATGGGGAAGAATACGAAGCCGGCATCAAATTGCTGGTGGCATCCCGTGGTGCGCCGAAAAATAATAAACTGACCAAGCTCTTGCATGAGGTTGGGGTCAAAAAATTAATTCGACGGGTTGAAAACGACTACATTCGCGATAAGAAGATGCATGAGATCGATGAAGAACTCTACTTTGCCATCGACGAAAAAGCGCACACTATCGATGTGACGGAAAAGGGACGGGATGCCCTGTCGCCGAATGACCCTGAGATGTTCGTCCTGCCCGACCTCTCCGAAAGGCTGCACGAGATCGAAAGCGATGAAACATTTTCTAACGAGGAAAAGAACGCAGGGAAGCGTGAATTGCAGGAAGAATATTCGGAAAAGAGTGAACGCCTGCACAACATCTCCCAACTTTTACGGGCCTACTCATTGTTCGAGAAGGATGTCGAGTATGTCGTCTCCGACGGCAAGGTCATGATCGTGGATGAGTTTACCGGCCGGTTGATGCCCGGGCGGCGCTATAGCGACGGTTTGCATCAGGCGCTGGAGGCGAAAGAGGGCGTCAAGATTGAACGGGAAACCCAGACGCTGGCCACCATCACCCTGCAAAATTACTTCCGGCTCTACAAAAAATTGGCCGGAATGACCGGTACGGCCGAAACTGAGGCTGGTGAATTCTGGGAGATTTACAAACTCGACGTGGTGGTGATTCCGACGAATGTGCCGGTCCAGCGTTCTGATTATGAAGATCAAATTTATCGCACCAAGCGCGAAAAATACAAGGCCATCATCGATGAGCTTGCCGAGTTGAACGAACAGAAACGCCCCGTGCTGGTGGGTACCGTTTCAGTGGAAGTCTCGGAAACGCTCAGCCGCATGCTGAAGCGCCGGGGAGTTCCGCACAATGTTTTGAACGCCAAGCAACATCAACGTGAAGCTGAGATCATCTCACGTGCCGGCGAGCCGGGCGCAGTCACCATTGCCACCAACATGGCGGGCCGGGGCACCGATATTAAACTCGGAGCCGGAGTGGCAAAAAATCTTCGCGGCCTGCATATCATCGGCACCGAACGCCACGAGTCGCGCCGCATCGACCGCCAGTTGCGCGGCCGCAGCGGACGTCAGGGTGATCCGGGATCTTCGCGTTTTTACCTTTCCCTCGAAGATGACCTAATGCGCTTGTTCCAATCCGACCGGGTTGCCGGTATCATGGATCGTCTCGGTGTAGAAGAGGGCGAGGTGATTCAGCATTCGATGATAACGAAATCCATCGAACGAGCGCAGAAGCGGGTAGAAGGCCACAATTTTGAGATTCGGAAGCATCTGCTTGAGTATGACGATGTCATGAATCAGCAGCGTGAGGTGATCTACACCAAGCGTGCGCACGCGCTTGAAGGTGAGAACCTAAAGGAAGAATATCTTGAAATCATCGGGGATTTCGTCGAAAACAAGATTCGGAGGTTCACCGAGGAAGACACGTATTCCGAGGAATGGGATTGGGATGGTCAACGCGATGCATTCCGCAAAACCATGCTCATGGAGATACCTTTTAGCGAAAACGGCACCTCCGGAATTAACCAGGCCGATCTTTTTGAAAAAATCTACGAGTCCGCACAGAATCACTATGAGCGGCGGGAACGGGATTTCGGCGAAAAGTTGATGCGCCATCTCGAACGAATAGCCATGCTGCGTGTCATCGACGAGCGCTGGCGCGAGCATCTTTATGAGATGGATCAACTTAAGGAGGGAATCGGCCTCAGAGCCTACGGACAAAAGAATCCACTGCTCGAATACAAGTCTGAGGGCTTCCGCATGTTCACGCAAATGCTGGACATGATCAATGAACAAGTGCTCGAGTTGATTTTCAAAGCGCAGGTGCAAACGGAACCGATGATGGCAAGGCGCAGAATGCCGGAGCAAATGACGACGGTTCACGATTCCAGCGAAGGAATGGGGTTTGCAGGCGCGCCGCAGCGTAGCGCCATGGCGGAAGCGGCGGAACAATCGCGCGGCGCGAAACGTCAGCCGGTGGTGGTTAGTGAAAAAGTGGGGCGCAATCATCCTTGCCCATGCGGCAGCGGGAAGAAGTACAAGAAATGTCACGGGGCCTTGCAATAAGCCTTGCTTTTACACGATATTTTTTTACCTTTATATCTTAAGGTTTGAGGGAAAACGGAGGATAATATACTGAGGGACGGCCATGAACGAGCGCGTAGTGGAAATCTTGATCTACATCATGAGCGAAATCCGGCGGAATCGAAGCGTTTCCAAGAAGCTCGATTTTCTTTCAGAGAACCTCATCAAGAAAGGGTACTCTGAAAGCGAAATCACATCCGCTTTTACCTGGCTTCTCGACCGCCTGAACAGTGAAACAGAAGAACTTATCGAAAGACGCGGGGCAGCCCTCAAGAACTCTCGGCGCCATCTGCATGAAATAGAACGCTCAGTCATTTCTGTTGAAGCCTACGGTTACATCATTCAGTTGCGGGAATTGGGGATCGTCAATGATGTGGATGTTGAACAAATCCTCGAAAGAGCGCTCATGTTGGGCACTGGTCGGGTGCGGGTCGAAGATGTGAAAGGCATTGTTGGCTCGATGCTCTTCTCTCCGGAAGGAGCCGCCGCCGGTGGATACTTTCTCGTTGATGACAACACGATGATCCACTAATCCTATTCTTTGAATTAAATTCTGCTTATGTCAAAATTTCTTGTGATTGTCGAGTCTAATGCCAAAATCAAGACGATAAGCAAGTTCCTCGGCAAGGACTATCAGGTTATGTCGTCCATCGGGCACGTTAAGGACTTGCCCAAGCAGCGGTTGGGTGTTAAGATAGAAGAAGAGTTCGAGCCGGAATACATCACGATTCGCGGCAAGGGCAAGATTCTCAGCCAACTGCGTAAGTGTGCTTTGACAGCTGAGAATATTTATATCGCGACGGATCCGGACCGGGAGGGGGAGGCGATTGCATACCACCTGGCCGAGGAAATGAAGGTGAAGGGTGACAAGATTCACCGCGTGATGTTTAATGAAATCACCGAAAAGGCCGTCAAGCACGCCCTGCAGAATCCAACCAAAATCAATGAAAACAAAGTAGCTGCTCAGAAGGCTCGCCGAGTTGTTGACCGGCTGGTAGGGTATCAGGTCAGTCCCATTTTGTGGCGGACAGTCTACAGAGGTCTGAGTGCGGGTCGTGTGCAGTCTGTGGCGCTGAGACTGATTTGTGAGCGTGAAGATGAAGTGGAGAAGTTTGTACCGAGGGAATATTGGTCGGTCACTGCAGAATTGCAGGGGGTAAAGACAGACCCGTTTCTGTCGAAGCTCGTCAAGATAGAAAAGAAAACACCGGAACTACCCAACGAAGCGAAGACACGCGAAGTCTGCAAGGACCTGAAGCAATTGCCGTTTACGGTGGCGGACATCAAGAAGAAGCAAGTAACCCGCAATCCGTCGGCGCCTTTTACCACCAGCACGATGCAGCAGGCTGCCGCCAGCCGGTTCGGCTACACCTCGAAGAAAATCATGATGATTGCCCAGAAATTGTACGAGGGCATCGAACTTGGTCCGGAAGGCAGCGTCGGTCTGATCACGTATATGCGTACCGACTCGACCCGCATATCTGATGACGCAGTACAGGCTGCGCGGGAGTATATTGCCCTCAGTTACGGCAATGAGTACATACCCAAAACGGCGCGCAAGTTTAAAGTGAAGGCTGGCGCACAGGATGCTCATGAAGCCATTCGTCCGACATCGCTGAAGTGCGAGCCGCGTAAGATTAGGAAGTTTCTGAGTTCAGAACAATACAAATTGTACGAGTTGATCTGGAACCGATTTCTGGCGTCCCAAATGGCGTCGGCGAAGTTTGATCAGACCGCCATTGACATCGCAGCGGGCAACCGGTATCTCTTCAGGACCACCGGCAGCGTTGTGATTTTTCGCGGCTTCTTGCAGTTGTATGAAGAGCCGGGGGATGACAGTAAGAGCGGCCAGGAAGACAACATGCAGGTTCCGGTGAATATCAGTGTCGGCGACGTGTTAAAGCTGTTGAATCTTGACCCGCAGCAACATTTCACAAAGCCGCCGGCCCGGTATTCGGAAAGCAGCCTGATCAAAGAGCTCGATGCGCTGGGTATCGGCAGGCCGAGTACCTACGCTACCATTATCAGCACCATCCTTGCCAGAAAATACGTTGAAAAGGCGCAACGACAACTGGTTCCAACTGAGTTGGGACGAACCGTTAATAAGATACTTATTCAAAACTTTTCGAATCTGTTCAACGTGAAATTTACCGCGAACATGGAAGCCGACCTCGATGAGATCGAGTCTGGCAAAAAGCGTTTTGTCGAAGTAGCAAGGGAATTCTACTATCCTTTCAAACAAGCGCTGGAAGAGGTGGATTCGAAGAGGCAGGAGATCCGGGACGCGCTTCAGGAACCGACCGAAGAAAAGTGCCCGGAGTGTAGCAAAGCCTTGATCATCAGGTGGGGCCGAAACGGAAAATTTATGGCCTGCTCCGGCTACCCCGATTGCAAGTACACCAAGCCGCTGGAAAAGCCGGAAGTCGTGGAAGAAAAGTGCGAGAAATGCGGCCGGCAAATGGTGATCAAGCACGGACGTTTTGGCCGGTTTCTGGCGTGCTCAGGTTACCCGGAGTGCAAAAGTACCAAACCCATCTCAGTGGGTGTCGACTGCCCGAAGGATGGTTGCGACGGCGCCGTCGTGGAAAAGAAGTCACGTCGGGGACGAACCTTCTATGGTTGCAGCAATTATCCTAAATGCAATTTTGCTACCTGGAACAAACCTATAAATAAATCCTGTCCAACGTGCCAGAACTCGTATCTGGAAATGCGTTCCACACAGGCCAGAGGCGATTATCTTTACTGCCCCGCCTGCAAATCCGAAATGGAACAAGAGGATAAGGAAACTCACCGTGCAGTCGCTTACGGCTAAGCGTTTGGAATCGCATGTAGATTCATTTTTGCAGTACCTTTCAATCGAACGCAACGCTTCGCAATTCACCATCCGGTCTTATCGAATTGATCTGGATAAATTTTTCAGGTTCCTGCAAGAAGGCAGTCTCTTTACTGTCGGGCGCAAATCGATTCGCGCGTTTCTTGCTCATCTCGGAGAACTCGGTTTCAAGCCCGCGACCATCAACCGTAAGCTCGCCTGCCTGCGGTCCTTCTTCAAGTTCTTATGCGCCAGAGAAATCATTCAAGTCAATCCGGCGGAAACGCTTTTCTTCCTCAAACAGCCCCAAAGGCTGCCCGCGGTATTATCATTCGAAGCGATTATGGCTGCAATGGAACTGGCGGATGATGGCTCTTTTGCGGGCTTGCGGGACAAGGTGATACTGGACATGTTCTACTCCACCGGCATACGGTTGCGGGAGTTGGTTCAACTGAACATCGATGATATCGATTTGTACGGTGGCCTGGTAAAAGTGCTGGGCAAGGGCAGCAAGCAACGCATTCTGCCCCTGGGTCGTAATCTCATGAAGGGATTAAAAAGGTATCTGCAGCAACGGAAGGATCTGCTTCTGATGTCATCTCAGAAAGAGCC
>SMUY01127620.1_pt1 | contig 11921 bp, 14 predicted proteins | sample 2456441 | NCBI WGS metagenome assembly SMUY01 (sample SAMN11095931, study PRJNA526329) | marine sediment metagenome | biome: Marine sediment; feature: Surficial sediment; material: Deep marine sediment; isolation source: Hadal surficial sediment | place: Pacific Ocean | collected 2014-11 | depth...
AGTCTGTCCATCCTGGCGAGGATTAATCCTTTTAAGAATAAAGTCTGAATTTCGTCTGGGTTCACAGATAGTTGTTCTTCCGCTAATACCAGGGCTTTCTCAAAAGAACCTTGCTGTATCATGCGTTGAATTTCCTCATTATCAGCTGCAACTGATGCAACCAGGACACTGGACAAGATAAAGACGGAAAACAATTTAATTTTGCAATGCATTTTTTGCCTGTTTATTTAAGTCTTTTCATAAAGCCACTAAGATAAATGGAGTATCAAACCCCTGCGTATTCTAAGGATTATCAAGCAGTAACGCAATTTGATTACTGTGGTTTAGCTAGTATTTTTTGAATATTTAGCAACGGTCAGCGATGCCTGGATCTGTTAGATTGTCGCCGACTCCATTTGTGTAATGTCAGCACTCTCCAGAGTAGGCGAATGGTTACGTTGCCGATTGCAGCACTACAGACGGCCAATAGTACACAGCCTGCCATGAGTGGCTGCCAGATATGCACCAATGTATCAGTCATCCAATGCATGGAAAATTCGAAGGCAACATGTTGTATGGGCTCATTTAATAAAACGCTTCCGAGCTTATAGGCAAGATAATAAATAGGTCCAGCGGTAACTGGATTCGTCACCCAAACGAAGATGACAGATAAAGGCAGGTTCATTTTCATGAAAATGGCCGTGGCGGCGGCAAAGATTGTTTGCAATGGCAAGGGCATCATCGCCCAGAATAATCCGATTGCCACACCACCTGCGGAAGACCGACGCGTCAGGTGCCATATATTAGGGTCATGTAACCAATCGCCAAAATGGCGTAGATGTTTGTGTTCCTGAATATGTTTCCTTTCAGGGATAAACCTTTGTAGGTGAGATTTAAGACTCATTCGATAAATTGTTCAGTTGTTGGTAACTTTCAAGGCGCGCCATTATACTCAAATAGTAGTCCACGATTTAGTTTATTTCATATACCCAGGCCACCTGTATTTTCAGGTAGTTTGGGTATAAATATCTGTGTTCAGGGAGAACTTAAGCAAATGCGTGCAGGGACGATTGCATTTTTAGTCGGCATTGTTATTTTTCTACAAGTTTCGGCACTGCCATCCCCGTGGTTGTTGCTTTTCTTGCCATTCACCTTATTGGCACTGTTGGTTAACCTCAAACTCCAGATTTTCCAAAAATATATTCTGGTGATTTTCTGTGCAATGCTCTATGGCTTTCTCTGGGCATTGTTTCGTGCGGATATCATTCTAGCCAATGAAATGGATAGAGCAATCGAAGGGGAAACCGTGATCATCAAAGGCGAAGTTGTTTCATTGCCAGAGATTATGGATTCTGGGATCCGTTTTGAATTTCAGATCACTGAAATGAAATCTCAGGCCGGTATCAGTTTAGATAACCCTGGAAAAGTCCGGCTTGGCTGGTATCAGCATAATGTCTTGATCCAACCAGGCGAGCATTGGCGATTACATGTCAGACTTAAGCGACCCTACGGATTTAGTAATCCGGGTGGCTTCGATTATGAAGGCTGGCTATTTCAACATCGTATTCGTGCCACTGGCTATGTGAGAAATAAGGAACAAAACGAGTTGATCTATAGGGCCTCACCTTTTTCTGTGAATTATCAACGTCATCTTCTTCGAGCGTTAATCAATACAACCCATATTGCTGATTTTGAGAAGAGTTTTCTATACGCCCTTGGTCTGGGGGATCGCAGTAAAATATCCGCAAAGCAGTGGCAAACTTTAACTCAAACAGGGACAAGCCATTTACTGGCAATCTCCGGATTACATATTGGCCTGGTGGCAGGATTATTTTTCATCGTAGGCAGGTGGCTGTGGGCATTTGCAGGTTCATTACCACTGCTAATGTCTTCCCAGCGATTTGCAGCCCTGGCAGGTTTATTTGCTGCCCTGGTGTACGCTGCTCTGGCTGGCTTCTCTATTCCCACACAACGCGCATTAATCATGCTTTCTGTGTGGATGTTGTCACTCTTCTTTAATCGGAAGTATACAAGCAGTGACATCATCACTATTTCGCTTCTGGCAGTATTAATCATCGACCCGTTTGCTGCTATGGATGTCGGGTTCTGGTTGTCTTTTATTGCAATATCAATCATTGCCTATGGGATGACGTGCCGTGTTCAAACAGATATTTCAGCCTGGCGCAATGTCTGGTGGAAATGGGGCAGGGTGCAATATTTAGTGGCAGTTGGTTTGTTTCCGGTGCTTGTTTTATGGTTTCAGCAATATCCCCTTGTGGGAATTCTCGCAAATATCATTGCCGTTCCATATATCAGTTTGATTGTTGTGCCACTGGTGTTACTGGGTATTGTTTTATTACCTTTTGCTTTCCCCATAGGTGAATTTGTTCTTCAGTTCGCAGGGCAGGTTCTGGGGATTTTATGGCCATTCCTGGAGTATTTATCCAGTTTAGAATTCAATCTCTGGCATAGTGCCTCGCCATCACCGCTAGTATTTGTAACAGGGATGGTCGGTGTATTGATACTGCTGATGCCTAAGGGCATGCCAGCACGCTGGATCGGTGTGTTCTGGTTAGTTCCGCTTTTATTGCCGCATTCAGAATCTCCAAAAACGGGTAATTTCTGGTTCACTCAACTGGACGTAGGTCAGGGTTTAGCGTCAGTCATCCAGACACAGGGTCATTCTCTTATTTATGATGCTGGTGATAAATTTAGTCAACGATTTAATGCAGCAGATGCGGTCATTATTCCTTATCTGAAACATCAGAATATCCCTCATCCTGATTTACTCGTTATTAGCCACGGAGATCGGGATCATATTGGTGGTGCCAAAGCTTTACTTACAAAATACCCGGAAATACAGGTGCTGACCAGTGTTGAAGAAAAAATCGTTCATTCAAATATGCATAAATGTGTCGAAGGTCAGAGATGGCAATGGGATGGGGTTTATTTTGAAATATTGAACCCGACTGCCTCTGCAGATTATCAGGGGAACAATAGTTCTTGCGTGCTTAGGGTCAGTAATGATCAGTACTCTATTTTATTAACAGGTGACATTGAGCAGCTTACCGAATCCAGATTAATTAGAACACAAGCAGATAAACTTCCTGCAAAAATATTGATTGCCCCACATCATGGCAGTAAAACTTCATCATCTCTGGCTTTTATTGATGCGGTTTCACCAGAAATTGTTGTATTTCCTGTGGGGTATAGAAATCGATTTGGTTTCCCGAAACAGGATATAATCTCCCGCTATGAATCACGTCAGGTTAAAATACTCAATACAGCTCACGATGGGGCATTATTATTCAGATTTGAAGACCATGAGATGATATTCAGTAGATACAAGCGTGATAATCAGAGATTCTGGACTTCTGAGTATTAAATGAAGCATTAAAATAGAACTTATATACACAAGTATATCTGTTCTAGAGAAAATATTTTAAGGGGAGAACATAAAAGGTGCTGGAATTAATCAAAGCAGGCGGTTTATTGATGTGGCCAATATTAGTCTGTTCGGTTATCTCATTGGCGATCATTATCGAACGATTTTGGTCTCTGCAACAGAAACGTATTGCTCCAAAGCACCTGGTTGCCCAGGTATGGCAATGGGCTAAAGTAGGACATCTGGATAATAGACGGATACAAAATCTACGCATTAGTTCTCCCTTAGGCAGGATACTGGCTGCAGGACTTGTCAATCGTGCACATGAACGTGAAGTGATGAAAGAGAGTATTGAAGAAATAGGGCGGCAGGTCGCACATTCACTGGATCGTTTTCTGAATACATTGGGGACAATCGCGTCAATTACACCCTTACTCGGCTTATTGGGAACGGTCATTGGCATGATCAAGGTCTTTGCTGTGATCACCACACACGGTGTCGGCGATGCCAGTATTCTGGCTGGAGGCATTTCTGAAGCACTACTGACCACGGCAGCAGGATTATCGGTCGCCATCCCGACACTGATGTTTCATCGTTATTTCAGAGGTAAGGTGAATGATCTGGTGATGACAATGGAGCAAGAGGCATTAAAAATGGTCGAGGTGATGCAAGGCTTACGTGAAGATGAATATGTATCTCATGAAACTGATTCTCAAACCAATGCGTCCCAATAAAATATTATTAGGGAAAATAATTCCAGGTTAAATAGCCAATGAATTTTCAACCAAATCCACCTGATGAACTCCAATTAGATATCACACCGCTGATTGATGTAGTATTTCTGTTGCTCATTTTTTTCATGGTCTCAACGACATTTGAACATGAATCAGAAGTGAATATCACCTTACCAGAAGCCAGTAAAGAAATTGCTCAGGCAAAACCAGATGCGATCAATATTGCCATTGATAATCAGTCACGTATTTACATCAATGAGAAAGAATTATTAAACTCGCAAATATCGACCATCAAGGAAGCAATCTACGATATCTCTGTGGATCTTCCAGATGCGCCGATCATCATCAGTGCAGATCAAGAAGCACCTTTTCAAATGGTAATAAGAACTATGGATGCCGCTCGTCAGTTAGGACTGGTTAAAATTACATTTGCCACGAGAATTAATGAAGAAGATTATTGATGACCATTACTGACACCTATGGTTCGTGAGCATCCAGTGGTATCCCCTAAGTTAATAGAAGATCTCTGGTACGGTAAGCATCCCTTGTCTATCATGCTTGTACCCCTGGGATGGTGTTATCAGTTACTCATGACTTTGCGCCATCTTCTCTATCAAAGCGGCATCTTGCCAACGCAAAGACTGGATGTTCCTGTGATTGTTGTGGGCAATATTGTTGCTGGTGGGACAGGGAAAACACCATTGGTTATATGGCTGGCAGCTTATTTAAAAGAAAAAGGTTATCAACCAGGAATCGTTAGCAGAGGTTATAAAAGCAAGGTAAAACAATGGCCTCAGCAAGTACGCATAGATAGTAATCCTGAATTGGTTGGGGATGAACCTGTCTTGTTAGCACGTAGAACAAATTGTCCAGTTGCCATTGCACCGAACCGTTATATTGCAGCTGAGGCACTGATTGAGCATGAACAGGTAGATATTATTGTATGTGATGATGGTCTACAGCATTATGCTCTGGAAAGAGATATCGAAATTGCTGTGATTGATGGAGTTCGTCGTCACGGGAATAGACGTTGTTTGCCAGCGGGGCCACTAAGAGAACCCGTTAGTCGTTTAAAAAGTGTTGATATGGTAGTTTGCAATAGTGGTGCAGTTCGGGGGGAATTCGAAATGGAATATATGCCTCAGCAACTATGCTCGGTAATGGATGAAAATAGACGCTGTGATGTCGAGCAATTCCGTAATCAATCAATTCACGCCATTGCTGGTGTTGGAAACCCGGCAAAATTCTTTTCTTATTTGCGCGGCAAAGGTATCCGTACGATTGAACATGAATTTCCTGATCATTATCATTTTACGGCAAAAGATATTTACTTTGATGATGGTTTTTCTGTCGTCATGACAGAAAAAGATGCTGTAAAATGTACCGAGTTTGCATCTGCAGAACATTGGTTTTTGCCAATAGACGTAAAAATGACTAATGCCTTCGAACATCGTCTGACAATATTGTTAAAGGATATAAGTAATGGACAAAAAACTGCTTGAAATACTGGTTTGCCCCGTGACCAAAGGGCCTTTAATTTATGATAAGAAAAACCAGGAGCTGATTTCAACATCCGCACGACTTGCCTACCCGATCAAAGACGGCATCCCTGTGATGCTGGAAGATGAGGCGAGAACGCTCACAGACGAGGAAATTGAAAATCTCAAAGATTGATTTCAAGTTTCATATAATCATCCCGGCACGTTATGCTTCAACTCGGTTACCCGGGAAACCGTTACTGGAGATTAATGGCAAACCATTGATCCAGCATGTCTATGAATCCGCATGTCAGTGCGATGCTGAAAAGGTTTACATCGCTACAGACGATACACGTGTTCAGGAAGTAGCAAAATCTTTTGCCGCTGAAGTCATTATGACAGCAACTGATCATGTTTCGGGTACTGATCGCCTTGCAGAGGTTGTTTCGATCCTTGGATTGAATGATGAAGAAATCATTGTAAATTTACAGGGCGATGAAATAGGCGTGCCTGCCAGCCTGATACATCAGCTTGCAAAAGGATTGCACGACCACCTGAATCATAGTATCGCCACACTTTACGAACGAATCGATAACGACGCCGATATAAATGATCCCAATGTCGTCAAGGTTGTTTTTGATCAAAATAATACCGCATTGTATTTCAGCAGGGCTGCCATACCTTACTTAAGGCAAAGCCAGAAACGAGATCAGTTTCAGCAACAAAACTATTTTAAACATCTTGGCCTTTATGCTTATCGGGTGAGGTATTTGAAGAAATTTACTGCAACTCCAGTCTGTGACCTTGAACGCAGCGAATCGCTGGAACAACTCAGAGCGCTTTACACAGGTGAAAAAATCTATATAGAAGAAGCCTGTGCACCTGCTGGCATCGGTATTGATACAGAAGAAGATTTAAACAAGGCACGTCAGCAATTTTAAACATCAAGCTCCTAGCATGAAAATATTATTTGTCTGTATGGGCAACATCTGCCGTTCTCCCACGGCACATGGTCTGTTTCTGTCCCTGATTCGTAAACAACAGCTGGATGAAATCATTGAAGTTGATTCTGCTGGGACACATTCGTGGAATATTGGAAACTCACCGGATCTTTCTGCACAAATGATCGCACGGCAACATGGTGTCGATCTCACCGATTTACGCGCACGTCGTGTGGTTCAGGAAGATTACGATTATTATGATTACATTGTGGCGATGGATAAAAGCAACCTGGCTAACATGTTAGCTGAGTGTGAAAAATACAACAGATACAAGCTAAAACTATTGCTTGAGTATGCAAACGACACTGAAATCACTGAAGTACCCGATCCCTATGGTGCGGGGATGGATGGATTTGAAACGGTCTATGGATTAATTGAGCAGGGGTGTTTGGGCTTATTACGAACCGTACAAAAGGAAATGACTGCGGGAGTCTAACGTTCTCTGTAGGTGATACGTCCTTTGCTTAAATCGTAAGGCGTCATTTCTACAGTTACCTTGTCACCTGTTAGTATACGAATGTAATGCTTGCGCATTTTTCCGGAAATATGTGCGATTATTACATGGCCATTTTCCAGTTCAACACGAAACATCGTATTCGGAAGGGTATCGGTAATCGTGCCTTCCATCTCAATTACATCTTCTTTTACCATCTATTTAACTTACTCTGTTTTGAGAAAGGCCGCATTGTGCCTGAAATTAGCTGTTCTGGCAAAATCAGCCTGTATTTTGTGGGGGCTTATCATGCCATTTCTCCTGATAGAAATATTCAAGTGGTTGATATTCGTCCTTGTATTGCATTTTTCTGCAATCAGCTATCCAGTAACCCAGATAAAGCCAGCGTAGTCCCTGATTCCGTGCAGCCTCAATTTCGGTGAGAACAGCATAACGCCCCAGGCTTCTATGTGATTCATTCGGATCAAAAAATGTATAAACCGCTGATAATCCATCAGTTAGTTCATCAACAACAGCAACAGCCAGTAATTTTTCTTTGTTCCTGAATTCATAAAAGATTGTTGTCGCCCAATCGGTCATCAGAAAACTGATAAAATTCTCAGGATCAGGAGTATCCATGCCACCGTCAGGATGTCTTGCCGCGAGGTAACGCTGATAAAGATTGAAATATTCATCATTATATTCCGCAGATATTTTAGTCATCTCCAGGTCATGATTTCGCGCCCAGTTACGTTTTTGATTTCGATTCATGATGAAGCTATTAACAGGTAAGCGAATAGCAATGCATGCATGACACTGTTGACACTGAGGTTTGTAAATGTGGTTGCCGCTGCGTCGGAAGCCGTGTCTCGCCAGTGTCGTATAAATATTTTCATTCATTGGAAAATCGGGATCGGCGAATACTGTTTTTGCGTCCTTGTCAGGTAAATAGCTACATTCATGCTCTGGTGTCACGTAGAAACCAAGCTTTAGATTCTTAATGTTTTGTTTAGGACTGCTCATATCACATAGTCAGAGATGGAGGGCCAATTTTGTTCTGGTTTGTCATAAATTTCACCACAAGATTTGGCCAGAATGTCGGAAAAGTCATTTCTAGGTATTGGTTTTGCGCCAAGGCTTTTCAGATGATCACTAGTCACCTGGCAATCAATTAGATCATATTCCAGTTTTTTTACTAAATGGACCAGATGTGCCAAACATATTTTTGAAGCATCCGCCATCTGGCTAAACATTGATTCACCGAAGAATATTCTACCAATTGTGATTCCATAAAGACCCCCGACCAATGTCTCTCCATGCCAGCATTCAACAGAATGCGCATGTCCATATTCATGAAGTAAATTATAATTTTTGATGATTGATTGAGTTATCCATGTCCCTGGACTGGCCAGTCTTGGTCCAGCACAAGATTTAACAACGTCTGAAAAAGCCTGATCGAAAGTGACAGTATAGTCATACTTACGTAAAGATTTTTTCAAACTCCTGGATATTTTAAATTCATCAGGAAATAGAACACATCTGGGATCGGGAGACCACCACATGACAGGCTGGCCTTCACTGTACCAGGGGAAAATACCTTTGCGGTAGGCATCTAGTAAGAGATTGGGGTTTAGTGCACCACCAATGGCCAGTAAACCATCAGGTTCGGTCAGTGCATGACTGATATCTGGAAATTCTTCAGAGAGAATGTTTTCGGCAATCCAATAGAGTTTGTTCTGCGTAATCATGGTTATGGATTACATTCTTCTGGGTTTTCACTCTGCCTTTGTGGTTACGACTAAATTTTCACCCAGTGCGCCATTTAGAATACCTTTTGAACCGGATAAAGAAAATGATGTCTCGGCATAATTTCCATTGCCCATAAGGAAGCGATAATAAATTACATTACCATTCATAAGGTTATGTAAAGGTAGTGATAATACTGTGTTACCTGTGATATAGCCGATGACGTATTCAGCCCACCGAGGTTGCGAAAGGCAGGTAGCATCATTAATAGAACGGTTGCTCAATTGCCGTTTGTCAACCTGAAAAGTAGGGCATTGCTTGTTGGCAAGAAGCTCGTAACTGTTTCGAATATTAAATCTTACTCGGATGACATCATTTACATCTCGATATATTTCCAGTTTATAGCCGTCATCATTTTCAATGGTGGCAATCTGGGTCTGATACCCGGAATCCGTGTCCGTGTGTGACATGATCTTCCATTGAGCCTGAGCCTGCACTGACAGACCTAACAGGAATAGTGTAATAATTATATTTCGCCTCATCTTACCTATAATATAACAAGAAACATTAATAGAATAAACATCAATATTTATATATATCTAATTGATATTATTAATAATAGTTATCCAAGTTAAACTAAATTATCAAGAGGGTAGTCGTATTTTAAGTGGATAATGACTCAATCAATGAACAGAAGAGATGAATCGTAGAAACTTTCTTAAAATGCTACAGGCCAGTGTTCTGGTATTTGGACCATTAAAAGCCAGACTGGCAGTCCCCTCAGATAAAGGCACAGGCTTCGTCTACGATGATCTATTTCTCGAGTATTGGCTAGAAGAAGGTCACCCGGAATCTCCGGATCGGCTTCGCAGCATCATGAAACTTCTGCGGCAATCAGGCCTACTTCAACATTTAATATACATTCAGCCGAAGAAGGATATTCTGACAGAGCTTGCCCTGATTCACACTGCAGAACACGTTCATGCACTTAAAACAAAGCGAGAACAGTCTAACGAAGTTGCCCTGGCGGTCGTTGGCGGTATCTTGGCTGCGACGGATGAGGTTTGTAGTGGCAGACTCAAAAATACCTTTTGCGCAACACGTCCACCAGGTCATCATGCGAGAAATACAGGCAAGGTTGAAGGTTTTTGTTTTTATAATGGTGTCGCTATAGCAGCCCGCTACGCTCAGGAAAACTACGGCTTAAAAAAAATATTGATCGTTGATTGGGATTACCATCATGGTGATGGCACAGAAGCCTTCTTTTATTCCGACCCCAGCGTACTTTTTTTCTCAACCCATGATTATTATGCCTATCCAGGTACTGGCAATCCCGTCAGGATTGGCGAGGGTGCAGGCAAAGGCCTGAATATTAATGTTCATCTTGATTGTCATTGCACAGATAAAGATATTATTTCGGCTTTTAATGAAAAATTGTTGCCAGCCGTACATCGCTTTAAACCTGATTTAATACTGATATCCGCAGGTTTTGACAGCCGTCAGGATGATCTGCTTGGTTGTTTCGATATTACTGACGATGGTTATCGGCATATTACGACGATGGTCATGCAACTGGCAGAACAGTATTGCGATGGCCGCATTGTTTCAGTTCTGGAAGGAGGCTATAACCTGGAGGGACTCGCCAGTGCGGTCAAGGTCCATGTAGAAACACTACAAGGATAAAACTGGAAGGAATATTGTAATCAGGTCTTGCTTCTGTCTTTGCCTGAGGTGTAAACCGGGAATGAAGTTACATTACTGCCACTTTCCGATAACTCTGTTATTTTTGCAGCACCTTCCTTTCTCACCTGATCAATACGGATAACTGAATGCATCGGGATATAGGTCCGTGAAACATCATTAAATTCGGATTTCAGCTTTTCTTCAGATGGATCAACAAGGATCGATGATCTCTCACCAAAGACGATTTCCTCTACGACAATGAAGCCAAACATCTCACCTTCATGAACGCTGCGTGCAAAGATCTCGTAGACCTTACTCTGATTATGAAAAATAACCTTGTATATAGTTTTATCCGACATTTATTTAAAACCCTTAATCTTACTGTTCATTATAGCCTGTTTTGTTGCGAGTCAATTTTCGAGCGCGGATTCTATCATATATACTGCCTGGTATATCCTTCCTGGTATATCTTTGCTGGTATATCTTTTTTTTGGCACAATTTACTCCATGAGCAAATTAAATAGACGCCCATTCATATACAGGCAATTATAGACTGATAAAAAGCTCGCCACCGGGACCAAGTGGAAGCCCAATATTCATCCATATTAGCAGCATAGCTATCCAGACTACGGCGAAAACGACGCTATAGGGCAACATTAAGGCTATCAAGGTGCCAAAACCTGCATTTTTTCTATATCTTTGTAGCTCTACCAGGACAATGATCATGTAAGGATTCATAGGCGTGATTACATTGGTAACAGAATCACCGATACGGTAGGCAATCTGCGTCAATTCTGGGGAAAAGCCAACTTGCATCAGCATAGGGACAAATACCGGCGCCATGAAAGCGTATTTTGCTGAGGCTGAGCCTATCAGTAAATTCGCTGACATCGCCATTAAAATAAAACCAGTGAGTAACATAGAGGCATTAAATTCCATCGCAACCAGCCATTGACCACCGGCAATGGCCAGCATTTTACCCAGACCGGTGTATTTGAAACATTCAATAAACTGTGCAGCAAAAAAAGCCATGACAATATAGGGCCCCAGATGTGCGATTGTGTCACCTAACATCTTTACCACTTGTTTATCATTTTTAATCTTGCCTGTGGACAGGCCAAACACTAATCCTGGTACAAAAAATAATATAAACAACAGGGGAACTGTTGCTTCAATCCAACGGGAGAAATGGGAGCCTGCACCATATAAAGGTGCCCCTGGAATAGTAATAAACAAACCTGTAATGATCAGTGCGATACCTGTCGCCAGGATTGCATGAATTAATCCTTTTTTCTCATTACTATCTTCAAGTTGTAAGACTTGATCTTTGTCAGCAACAAGTTCGTGATCAAGTCCTACCCGTGGCTCGACAAACCACGCGGTCACCGCCCAACCAACCAAAGTCAGTAAGATGGTCGATGCCAACATGAACCACCAGTTCGCTGTCACTGCGACCTGATAATTCTCAACCAGGATTTGTGC
>SMUY01141789.1_pt1 | contig 11916 bp, 10 predicted proteins | sample 2456441 | NCBI WGS metagenome assembly SMUY01 (sample SAMN11095931, study PRJNA526329) | marine sediment metagenome | biome: Marine sediment; feature: Surficial sediment; material: Deep marine sediment; isolation source: Hadal surficial sediment | place: Pacific Ocean | collected 2014-11 | depth...
GGTGTGGAGTGCCCTGACCCATGGGCACTCCCGCCGATCGACCGTCGGCATTCCGCGCGGTTCGCGTCGATTGGAGTGAGGTGCTGGCGGCGACTGGCGAGATCGGCCACGTAGCCGCGGTCGATGCCGATGACCGCGGCCATCCGCAGAAGGCGCGCTCGCAAGACGGCCCAACGCTCTTCGGCCGGACCTCGGCCGGCGTCAGGTCACTGACCGATCAAGTCGTCGTGCTGCTCTGATGGCGCACCGACTGCCGCAGCATGCGACCGGTAACAAGAAGTCGAGGAGGTATTGTCAAGTTGGCGAAGATCTGAGTGATCGACGCACAAGATATTGTGGTCGATGTTCTTCGTGGGCCGACATATTGGGTATTAGAACCGGCTTGATACCTCAACTTGACAGTGCCCTTGAGAGGGCGGGTCAGGGCCCTTATGGTATGTCCGGATGGTTGCGCCGCACGGCATGCATAACCTCACTATACGTGAGTTCGTTTAATCTGAATTCCGGTAGTTCCCGATCTACACCCGTATGAAAGCGAAGGAGCACCAGATAGCGCTTGATGAGCTCCGGCAACAGGAAATGCTTCCGGACATGTTCTCTTCCCAGAATACCCATGGCCTTCGCCTCTTCCGGATTGTCTAGGAGTCGAGCCATCCTCTCCGCAATGGCTTCTGCATCCAAAGGATCCACCAAGGATCCAGTCTGGCCGTCCAGAACCTGTAACTTGATTCCACCCACCTTGGAGCCAATGACTGGAGTTCCCTGCCAAAGGGCCTCGGATACGACAAGCCCAAATCCTTCTTTCGTCGATATATGGACGAATCCTTTTGCGATTTTCATCAAGGCGCCTACGACTCGATCATTGTCTTCCACGTTGACCCAGAACCTAACGTCCGGATCGTCTCCGGCGTTCTGTTTCAGTTCTGCCAGCATCGTCTCGCCCTCAGGATCGTCCGTCGCCGTGTTCCCCAGAAAGATCAGATAGGGCGGTGGATCGTACGACTTTTCTTCCCGTAATCGTTTGAACGCCTTCAATATCGTGGCCTGATTCTTATGGACATCGTAGCGCGAGACGGCAGCCAGGATCGAACGTTCGGGGTCCACACCGTGTTCCTTCAATAGCGGGTCCAGAATTGCAAGGGCCTCCCGGTCCGAATGCTGACGGTTCTTTTCGGCTCTGGGATCGATGCAGGGCGTAATTTGGTACTGCGGTACCTGGAGACCCGGCCCGACGAACTCCGGCAGGGTGAAGATGGCACCGGCACAATGGTTGATGTAAGGCAGAAGGAATCTCCAAACGATTGGGTTCGGTGTGGAGGTGTCGATGTGGCATCGCCACAAGACATTGCCAAAGATAACGCCATTCATCACCAAAGCAGCGGGTTGTGGGTCGTGTATCACCACCAGGTCTGAGGCAATAAAGGTGTTCCTTGCGTTGTCGTCGATGGTGTAGAGATACCCCTCGAAAATCTCCTCCAAGGTGATGTTTTGATCCAGGCCTTGAAGCATGTTGTGAAATTTCTTCGTGACTCGGAAAAAGTCATCGTGGCCGCGAATCACGTACCATCGTGCCTGAATGCCCAAACCCCTGGCGAACGGAATCGCGCTGCGGAGCATCTCCGCCACGCCACCACCAACCAGCGTCGAGTTCACATTCGCCCAGGACTTGCCCACGAGAGGTTCGGCGAGGCGCCTAATTTCCGCCACGCGCTGAGGTCCGATATAGGACTCGTATTCCTCTGGCGTGACCGTAAAATCCGGCTCGAATTCTTCGAGGGGCATCATCTTTTGATCGGGTTTATTCATATCCTCCCTTCGGTTGTGTTTTATTCCCCTTCGAGGCCGCTGGCCCGCGTCATCGAGCAAAGAGCAACAAAGAGATCGGCAAGCCTCAGAAAGGTCTTATGAAAAACAGCCAAACACCAACTTCAGATTGTGCCATAATCCTGCGGATACGGGATAAAAACATCGGGAGAGTCTTGCTCGTCCGAGGTTGGGGAAGGCCCATATCGCACAAGTGGCCTGCCCCCTGAAATCCGCCCTGCATCCGACGTAATTGTCGCTCCTTGAAACTCGACGCTGGGCCGAGATACTTTATTCGGAAGAGCTCGAAGAACAGAGGCTGGCGGCCGTGTCGGCACGCCGACAGCGTACCCCTACCGCACTTAGATGGATACCCCCCTTTATTTAATTGTCAACCTGCGGCCTCGGACCTCGGCATCTGTGGAGCGTCCCGGCCAGATTCCGGCCCGTTGACTCATGTCGTTTCGTGGTGATGTGTGGCTGAGGTCGATCGAGCTTCGAGGTCGACGAGCACGTCCTCGATCTGGCCAAGGGCTGAGCGGAGGTCGTCGGCGATCTCCTGCGCCAGGATATGCGGGTCGGGTAGGTTGGCCGAATCCTCCAGACTTTCGTCGCGGAGCCAGAAGAGGTCCAGGCTGACCTTGTCGCGGTTGATGATCTCGTCGTAGCTGGACGGCCTCCAGCGGCCGTCTGGCGTCTCCTCGGACCACGTCCCCACCCGGTTGTGGCGGTCGCCCGGCCGGTAGCACTCGACGAACTCGTCGAGGTCGACGCGGGTCAGTCGCTTCGTCTTCAGCGTGAAGTGCTTGTTCGTGCGGAGGTCGTAGACCCAGACGGTCTTGGTCCAGGGCTCCTTCGCGCCAGGCTTGCGGTCGAAGAAGAGCACGTTCGCCTTCACGCCCTGGACGTAGAAGAGGCCGGTCGGGAGGCGCAGGAGCGTGTGGACGTCGCACTCCTTGAGCAGGTTCTTCCGCACAGTCTCTCCGGCTCCACCTTCGAACAGCGCGTTGTCGGGCACGACGACTGCGGCGCGTCCGTGGATTGTGAGCAGCGACTTGACGTGCTGGACGAAGTTGAGCTGCTTGTTCGAGGTGGCCGCCCGCCGATTGCGCCGCGATTGCACGAGGATGTCGAGAACGTCGCCGTCCTCGTCCACGGCCTGCCACAGATACTGTTGCCGCCTCTGGATCTTCACGAACAGCTCGTCGAGATGCCAGGTGTCGCCCATGTGGCCCCGGCGGAGCCGCAACCTCCGCACATAGAGTCGAGCCCGAACCTCAGACACCACTGCCGAATAGACTCATACGTCACGGTGATACCCCGTTCGGCGAGGAGATCGTCGACATCCCGGACACTTAGGCCGAAACGGTGGGAGAGCCAGACGGCGTGACTGATGATTTCAGGGGGACATCGGTATCCGCGATAGCTGGGCGGCTGGCTCGTCATCGGCCTACTCTGCCACCCGCAGCTCAACTTGACAATGGGGGTCAAGCGTCAACTGCAGCCTCGATCGACGAATCCGAGAACCGTTCCTGCCCGCCTGACCAGCCACACCCCGGTGGATTCCAAGAATCCATCGCGTCCGCCGAGCCCGAATGTGACGTCGCCACACCGCACGAGGGATCGCTCGTGCTCCGTCCAGTTCCCCACGCGGTAAATCATCTTGTACTTCGGATGTACCGTCGAATTCACGGCAGCATTGCGCGCCAGTTGGGGGTGGTGACACCAACGGGTCCGCGTCGTCGCTCCGGCCGACACGGCGTAGACATGCACCAACGCCGTGACACAGGTCCACCGCTGATCCAGGAACCCAGGCCGGAGCAGGCCGGCCTTCTTGTGCCTGGCCTCTCCAGCTCCGCTAGCAGTCCGTAGTGACAGTCGTGCGTCGCATCGAGGGTGGCGACGCGCCGGCCTGGCACGGCGAGACGTGGGAGCATACCGGCAGTACTCGACCGAGGAACAATCCACCGTCGCCACGGCTTCGGCGAGACCTGGCCATAGCCCGGACATGCATGGGCCGGGCGGCGGCTGGCGCAGGCAGGGCGGATGCAGCGCCAGCCGAATGCAGCGGGACTTTCACCACGGGCTGCTAGGGGACGGGTCGGACCGCCATTCAGGCGGTCCTCGTTCGTTCGACGCAACGTCCCGGTGATGCTAGCGTCCGCCCTCTTCCGCCGGCTCGTCCGGGTCGCTGCCCAGGAAGCGGATCAGCTCGGCGTTGACGATGTCGGGCACCTCTTCGTGCGGGTTGTGACCGACGTTCGGGATGAGGAAAACCTCCGCGTTTGGGAGGATCTCCACCGCCCGCCGCGCGTGCTCGGGGAAGTTCGGCCCGTCGATCTCGCCGCCGAGGATCAGCGTTTTCGTCCGGATGTGGGGCCAGTCGTTCACCACCGTGTCCGTCGAGCGCAGGTTGCCGCCGAGCCGGCGCACGTACGCGAGTCGCGGCCAGTCGCCGCTGAGGCGTTGCCCATGCCGAATGCGGAGATGCTCCAGAAACTCCGGCTTCCACTCCACGTAGCGCCGCGTGTCCGTCCGCACGTCGGCCTCGTACGCGCGCTGCAGGTCCGGGTCCACGTCGATCTCGCCATCGAACGGGCGGAACCCTCGTCCCGCGCGATTGTCGGTCAGGCCGATCTGATTCATCGTGACCAGGTGCGTCGTCATCTCGGGGTAGAGGAAGGCGAACCGAGTGGCCATCTGCCCGCCGATCGAGTGGCCAACGATGGCGGCCTCGGAGATGCCGAGGTACGCCATGAGCCGGGCCGTGTTGGAGGCGTGGAGGCTCATGCTGTACGGGAGGATCGGCTTGGACGACTTACCCCAGCCGAGTCGGTCCTTCACGATGACCCGGTACCCTGCGTTGGTGAGAGCCTCGATCTGCTCCTTCCAGTACCAGCCGTAGTAGCTGCCCCCGTGGTGGAAGACCACGGCGCGACCGTTCGCGGGCCCCACCGGCGCGACATCCATGTAGGCGATCCGCACGTCCTGGCCGTAGACCCTGACATTCATGAACTCGACCGGATGCGGATACTCGATCTCCTCCATGTTGATCGAGATCGGTCCCCACTCGGCGGGCGGCTCGGGCGGCGGCTGATGGGACTGAGCCGAGAGCGCGCCCGGCAGGACGAGGCACAGCGCGGTCAGGACTGACAGCGCCACGGTGAGCGGGGTCGGGGCTTGGCGTGCGATGGTCATGGGTCCTCCATTGGCGGGCCTGGATGCTGGCTTCGCGTGTCCCTCATCACTGCCCGGCGCCAACGAACTCGGCGAACTGCGACATCGGCACGGGACTCCCGTGTATCCCCACGATGGTCTCCACATCGAGATCCAGCCGCTGCAGGGTGCGGTGAAACGTGCGGGCGCTGGCGTTGGGGGTCGCGGCCCCCGGGGTGTAGAGATCGGCCTGCACGACGATCTTCTCACTCGGGATATACGCGATCAGCATGCCTGCCGCATGGGCGAGACCCTGGACGGTGTAGAGTTCCACCCTCTGCGTGTCATCGGCGAGGACGTATTTTTGGTTCAGGGTCTCGAAGATGTAGCCTTCCGACCACTCCTCCGGCGGATAGAGCGAAAACCGGTCGGGTTCCAGGGTCCATGGTCCCGCCCGTAGGATCTCCTTGTAGTAGGGTTTGTTGCCTTCCTGCGTGATCACGGTCGCGCCCTCGTGGATGTACGCGCGGAGTCCACCCAGGTGGTCCCAGTGATGATGCGTCGTCACAATGAACCGGATTGGCTTGCTCGGAATGAGTCGGTTCACTTCGCCGATCACTGCAAGTGACCGTTCTTCATTCAACGGCGCCTCGATGACCGCCACATAGTCACCGAACTCGACGGCCACGCTGTGGTGGGAGCCCCCCCCGATCAACCACACGCCGTCGCCCAACCGTTGTGACTCCACGCGGACCGGCTGAATGCGGGCGCTCATCACGTCGTTCGGCACCGTCAGCGTCGCGGCCACGTTCGTCTGCAGGTCCGACACCGTTTCGAGACCAAACGCATGGTCGCCCCCGCTGACGTTCGGCAGGTGCGCGCCATCGTCATAGTCCTGATGCTGATGAAACCGGGGAATCTGCACCCCGCCGACCTCCCGGTAGTTGGTGTAGACGTTCTCGTAGTACATGTCGCCGACAACCGGATTGGGAACCCACGTTTGCACGCGCTCGAGCAATCCCTCAGGGTTGATCGTGCCGTTGACCCGGTACTTGCCAAACGCGACGAACGAGATCACCGTCGACCTCCCTCCGTACTCGTTGCGAGTGACCATGGTCGGGTTGGCCCCCGGCGCCATCGCGCCCTTGATGAACCCCCAGGGGGTCAGGAAGATCTCGAGCCGCCGCACTTCGGCGACGGCCGGCTGCGGCACCGGTTGTCCCTGCGCGTCCAGGGTCCACGCGTAGGCGCCGCTGACGAGATTGGTGATCTGGCGTGTGCCACCCTCGCGGACGTACTCCTCCTTCGATGACATCGTGTCGAAATCGATCGTCATCGTGTAGCTCGTCAGCTCGACCCGCGGCCAATCCCGATCGGGTGCAACGTTTTGTCCGACTCGGCCTTGCCAGCCAGTGCCGGAATACCGAATCGACGTCAAGTTCTCCATGCCCATCGTGGTCGCGACGGACTGCAAGACGCTTTGTACGCTCTGCGCCGCAGCCGGCGCTGTCATCAGCACCGACAGGCTCAGTGAGAGCCAGAATCGTGTCGTCATGGTTTGTCCTCCAGGTCGACACGATTATGTCTCAGCGGAGAGGCAAGTCAATCACGATCAACCATTGGCTGTCCGACTGCCTGTGCCTCCCATGAAGTCATCCGTGCCCAGCGTGGTTGATCTTTTCCCGAGTCGGCGTCGATATCCCACCATGATCAGGTCGTTTGTCTGCTCGCGTCCCGCCGCATTCACGACTCGCCACGCATGAGCACTTGACAACCTGGCCCTTCGGCAGCACCTCGCCGTCCTCCAGCACGCGGTGAAACGGCCGCCACTCGTCTTCCTCCTCCTGCGGCCCGACCGCCGCCGTCTCGTGCATGTCAACGTCACACGGAACATCCGACGGTCGGGTGGACCCCACAGCACATCGTCAAAGCCCGCCTGCAGGATAATCTGGCCCAGGACGCGCGGGCGCTGATCTTCGCGACCGCTGTCTTGTCGTTTCACGACGCCCGACCGCGTGGCACCTCGCACATCGACTCCGTCGAACGGGACGAGTGGACACTCGACGATCTGTGCCGGCATCTGCAGTTCAGCAAGGGAACGCTCTGCCTGGACACGGACTACGTGCGGGGCCGGATGATGAAGACGCGAGTGACCGTCTGGCCGACGGGAGTGGTGGAGATCCAGACGACCAATCGCCACCAGATGGCATCGCGCTGGGTCGAGACACGCAAGGGAACGAAGCACCCGCGCGCCGGCGCGTGCGGTGGCTGGGCCCTACGAGACATCGATGTTTCCCTCCGTTCGCAACTGGACCAGCTAGTCTCTGTACGGATCACACTCGTCAATGCCAGCCATGGCCACGCCGATCGGGTGGAGGGTATGCAAAATCCTGATCGTGTCGCCGTGGGCAGCCAGCACGTCAGGGAGGCGCTTATAGACCTCGGGCGCCTCGTCCGCCCCGGCCCCACGTAGTTCGATCCCGCTGGCCAGCATCTGCGCTTGGACGCTCGGCCAGTCCACCTTGCCGGCTCGTTCGATCTGCCTGGTCTGACGCTTGCGTGTCTTGCTGCCACACGTCGGGCAACGCGGGTTCGACCCGTCGTGCCTCAGTGGCGTCTGGATCGGCAGTGAGCCGTCACAGTCCCGCTGACGACACACCCACCGCGTCCGACGCTTCACCTTCCCAGCCGCCTCTGTGCGGGACATGACCCGACCGGCCCCGTGGACCGTCGAGTAGAGCGCCGCCGCCGCCAGTGGCGACTCACACCCCTCCAGCACGACGCTGTTCTCCCCCATCGACCCGCCAACGAAGCCGCGCTGGCCAGGAAACGCCGGTGTCGCACCCTTGCGGATCACCCAGTAGTCGGTGCCACCGTGCGTCTCCCGCCACGCGAAGTTGTGGTGGTTATGGACCGACTCGGTGATCTCCGCGCCAAGAATCTGCGCCACGCGTTGCACCACCCATTCGCGACCGGCATAGGCATAGCGTCCGGCGATCTCCATCGCGTGGATATAGTCCTGGCCGAGCGGTGTCCGTGTGTCGATGAGCACGGGCGGGCGATCCATGCCGCCCTCCTTGATCGTGTCCGTGAACGCCCGGTGCTGCGCCAGCGCCAGAAAGCCGGTGCACGTCTTGTGGCCGAATCCACGAGACCCGAAGTGCACGCCGATCCACACCCACCCATGGTCGTCACGAAACAGATCGACGTAGTGATTGCCGCTCCCGACTGTGCCCAACTGGTTGGCGGCGAGCTGCACCATCTGTCGCTGGCCCGTAATCGGGCTGGCGGCGATCTCGTCGATGACGGCATGCTCCACCCGCTCGGCGTTCGTCCGGCCAATCCCGAAGCGAATCCGCGTCCAGATCTCGTCCATGATGCCTGGGACCTCACCCGCGAGATCGCCGACACGGATGTTAGTGCGCGCCGCCATGTTCCCGCACGCGATGTCGTAGCCGACACCGGACGGCGAGATGTGGTGCTCGTACGCCACAACGCCACCAATTGGCTGGCTGTAGCCTGGATGGTGGTCAGCACAGAGGACCCCGAGCAGCTCGCGCCCCTCACGCTCCTCAGCGGTCGTCAGACACGTGCTCAGCTGTTGGCGACTTCGCGCATCTACCGTGCCGAAGGTCTGGATGCTCATCGCTCTGTTCCTGTCTCGCCCGCGAGCCAGCGCACCCGGCGGGTCGGCCCGTCCCCGGCACCGCAGTCGGTGTCCAGACTCCGCATGACCGGCACCGATCGGGCGGAAGATCGCGAGTCGCGGGGGCGCGCCTGTCATCAGCCAGGGCGCGGAGGACGACGGGAGCAGTGGCCGTGAGATGGCGCTACCCGTGCGAACGTTCCGTGAAGACCGCGTCGACCACCTTACGGGCGATCGGCGCGATCACCAGCGCGGTTGGCACCGCGGCGAGAAACCCCGCCACGAGTCCCCTGAGCCACCAGGACACGAAGTCTGGCGGGAACCCCATGGTGGCCACGGTCATGGCGAACGACATGACAAGAGACATCCCGAGTGCCATGAGGACAGCAAACAGCACGCTCTGTCGCGTGCTCATATCAGGTCACCATGATCATGATCGCGATCGTCCGGGGTCTACCCGTTCCTGCGCTTGGCTTTCCGCCGCTTCGCCCAATACGCCTTCATCCGCTTCGAGATGGCCTGTTTGTCCGCTGCACTCCAGATCGACCGCTTCTGCTTGGACTGTGTCTTGGACGTGGGCCGACTGGTGGCCTTGGGACTGGCTTCCGCCTGTCCACCCATGATGGCGGCCGCACGGGACAGGGTCTCGATGTCGCGCTGGAGCTGGGTCATCTGGGCTTGCCTGGCCTCGATGGCTTCGGTGATCTCGTTCAATGCTCGTCTCCTTCGCCCACTGGGCGCGTTCACGGTTCACGGATTGTCTGGTGTGCCAGGGGGGGGCTGGGTCGGGTACCTACAACGACTGCTACGACGACTGACGCACCCACACGTCTGCGTCGCTCAGCACCCCTGGTCAGCCGGCCGAGAAGTCTACCATGAGAACGCGGCCTGACTCGCGCCGCGTCCCTGGCCGTAGCCGGGTGACGTAGCGTATCGCTTGGTGGACGTCCAACCCGACATTCGTGGTACGCTCTCGAATGATCGGTCTCTACGTTTGCGGCTCTGCCACCCCATGGTGGTCATACGCGATACAGCAGCTGGCATCACCCATCTAGTCGCGTCTTGCATGCGTGACGTCTCTACGATCGTGAGCCGGTCACTCCATCATTGTCCGGTTCGAGGACCCGCCAGCGCGGGTCCCGGTGCCGTCACCATGCCTCTGGAGCCTGGTACGACCCTCGGCCCCTCCGAGCGACAAGCCCCGCCCGGCGCGGGCCGGATGGCAGAGGCCCGCGAGATCCGCCTGGATCGCGTCACCCAAGCCTTGAACCATGCCGCTTGACGCCGGGACGCAGCTCGGCCCGTACGAGATCCTCTCGTCCATTGGGGCCGGGGGCATGGGAGAGGTCTATAAGGCTCGGGACACCCGCCTGGGCCGCACCGTCGCCATCAAGGTACTGCCCGAGCACGTCGCCGCCGATCCCGACCTGCGGCACCGGTTCGAGCGCGAGGCAAAGACCATCTCCAGCCTGAACCACCCGCACATCTGTGCCTTGTACGACGTTGGCGACCAGGACGGGACCAGCTTTCTCGTCATGGAGTATGTCGAAGGGGAGACGCTGGCTGACCGCCTACGTCGAGATGGACCACTCGCCCTGGACGACGCCGTGCGATACGCCACGGAAATCGCCGACGCGTTGGACGCGGCACACGCGCGGGGCATCGTCCACCGCGACCTGAAACCGGGCAACGTCATGCTCACCAGGGCGGGGTCGAAAGTGCTGGATTTCGGCATCGCGATGCACGTCGCCACAGCCGGTGGTGAGGCAGCGACCCGCTCGGTGGCCACGCTGACTGCCGCCGCGTCCGTCGCAGGAACGCTGCCCTACATGTCGCCGGAGTCCCTCCGTGGTGAGCCACCGGATGCGCGATCGGACGTCTGGGCGCTTGGCGTGCTGCTGCAGGAGATGACAACGGGCGCCCGCCCATTTGGCGGTGACACGCAGGCCGTTCTCACGTCGGCCATTCTGCGAGATCCACCCGAGCCGCTGCCCGATGGGTCGCCCGTGTGGTTGCGGACCGTCGTCGGGCGGTGTCTGTCGAGGGACCCGGACCGCAGATACCAGCGGGCCGGAGAGGTGCGAGCGGTGCTGGAGGCGACGACGGCGGCGGCAGCCGGGACGGCTCCTCTTCCACGGCAGCGGTCGGGCAGACGTGGTCTGGTGGCGGCGGGTGTCGCGGCGGGTGTCGTGATCGCGACCCTCGCGGGGTGGAGCGTGCTGGGCGATCGTGAGACCGGTCCCGCTGGGGGCGCGGTGCCTGCCGCCATCACGTCTCTCGCGGTGCTCCCCCTCGACAACCTGTCCGGCGACCCCGACCAGGAGTATCTGTCCGACGGGATGACGGAGATGCTCATCGCAGAGCTCGCCAAGATCGGCTCGGTGCGGGTCATCTCGCGAGTGTCGGTCATGAGCTACAAGGACGCGCGCAAGCCGCTTCCGGAGATCGCGCAAGAGCTTGGCGTGGACGCCATCGTGACAGGGGCGATCGCCAGGGTCGGTGACCAGGTGCGCTTCACGGCGCAGCTCATCCTGGGCGCGACGGACGAGCATCTGTGGACCGAGACCTATCAGCGAGACCTCACCGATATGCTCTTGCTGCAAAGCCAAATGGCGCGCACGATCGCACGCCAGATCCAGGCCGTGGTCAGTCCGGAAGCGGAGGCTCGGCTTCGGGACACGCGGCCTGTAGACCCCGAGGCCTTCGAGCTGACACTGCGAGGCCAGTTCTCCGCCAACCAGTTGACCCAGGAAGGCCTTGACCGCGCCATCAGGTACTTCGAGGAGGCGATCGAAAAGGACGCCGACTATGCCCCGGCCCATGCCGGGTTGGCATTCGCCTACTACCAGCAGTCCAGCATCTACTATCCTCCGCTCGAGGTGATGCCGAAAGCCAAGGCCGCCGCGAGACAGGCCATCCAGTTGGACCCGAACCTGGCCGATGGGCACATCTGGCTGGGGATGGCGCATCTCTTCTTTGACTGGGACTGGCCGGCAGCGGAGCGCGAGCTCCAGATCGCGCTGACGCTGAACCCGAGCTCGGCCGAGGCGCGATTGGGATACGGCAACTATCTCCTGAGTGTCGGGCGGCTGGACGAGGGCGTGCGGGAGGTCCTGAGCGCGGAGGAGCTCGCGCCTGGGTCGATCGTCCCGTATGCGAGCCCCATGGGCTCGCAGTGGACGACGTTCATGGCGCGACAGTTTGACCTCTCGATCGAAAAGGGGCGAGAGGCGCTGGCGATCGACCCGACTAACGCCTGGGCGCACGTCTACCTCGGAACCACCTTGGTCCACCAAGGCGAGATAGACGAA
>SMUY01078635.1_pt1 | contig 11908 bp, 10 predicted proteins | sample 2456441 | NCBI WGS metagenome assembly SMUY01 (sample SAMN11095931, study PRJNA526329) | marine sediment metagenome | biome: Marine sediment; feature: Surficial sediment; material: Deep marine sediment; isolation source: Hadal surficial sediment | place: Pacific Ocean | collected 2014-11 | depth...
AACGATGGAGCTGTATCTCGACTCAGTCAATTTCCAGGAAATCGAAGAGGCATTTAATCTCGGTTTTCTCAAAGGGCTGACCACCACACCCACATTCATGCACCGGGACGGCATCACCGATATTGACGGTGCAATCGTCAAGCTTTCCAAGATGGTGCCCGAACTACAGGTTGAGGCGCTCGGTAATACGCACGATGAAATCATCGGCGAAGCGCATCGCCTGCTCGACTTGCCGCTGGCCAAAGAGCCTGTCTTCAAGGTGCCCATTTCCGAGGAAGGCGTTCGGGCATGCAATACGCTGACCAAAGAAGGTCACCGGGTCAACGTACACCTTATATATACGCTCAACCAGGCGTACATGGCGATGGCCGCGGGCGCTGCATTTGTGTGCCCGCTCGCTGGTCGCCTGCAGGATCAGGGGCATGACGCAAGCGCATTGTTTGAACAGTGCGTCAACGTGGTCAAAAAGTACGATTACCAGGCCAAGATCATGTTTTCGTCCGTGCGCCACCCCGAGCATGTACGGCAGGCGCTTATCGCCGGCGTGCATGTTTGTACGGTGCCGTGGGGCGTAATGAAGAAGCTGTGTCTCAATGCGCTCACGACGGTTGGCACGGATCAGTTTGTCCAGCACACGCAGTTGATGACGGTCACAGTGCGCGAAGCTCTCAGGGAACAGAACCCGATATGTAAACCAGCCGACTCGGTGAAGGCGGCAATAATCAAGATGACAGAGTCGCGTCTTGGCGCAGTGACGTTGATTGATGACAACGGCGCTGTCGTAGGTGTATTTACGGACGGAGATCTGCGCCGCAAAATTCAGGAAATAGGCTCTGAAGTTATTGAGATGACACTCGACAAAGTCGGGTTCTCGAAGAATCCGATATCGATATCCGCGGATGCGTTGCTGTACGACGCAGTTGCGAAATTCGAAGAGTCGAAAGTCGATACGATCATTGCACTGGACGGCGACAAACCGATCGGCATTCTTGATGTTCAGGACGTTGTCTAATTGGGTTTGCCAGGGCTTTTCGAGAATTTCACCGCCGCAGGCGGCAACTTCGTCACTCCTGTCGAGGACCTGAAAAAAAAGGTCGCACAGTGCGGTGCCGTTGTATTCGACTGGGACGGTGTTTTCAATGCGGGTCGCAAGGGCCACACATCATCAAGTGGGTTCTCCGAGGCGGATTCAATGGGCACGAACATGCTGCGCTATGGCTTGTGGCGCAGGCTCGGCGAGCTTCCCTATGCGGCGATCATCAGCGGCGAGGATAACGAAAATGCGATCGCGTTCGCCAGGCGCGAACACCTGACTGCTGCCTATACCGGAATGCGCGACAAGAGGCAGGTCATCGCGCACCTCTGCGATAAACATGACCTGGAGCCAGAGCAGATTGCCTGTGTCTTTGACGACATCAACGATCTCCCGATGGCCAGAATGTGTGGCCTGCGTTTCAGAGTGCGCCGCCAGGCGAGCCCGATGTTCGCCGATTTCGCAGATCGCCGGAAATTCTGTGACTATGTCACCGGTGCGAATGCAAGCAGCTACGCGGTACGGGAAGTCTGCGAACTCTTACTGGGGCTCATGGATTCATACGCAGACGTGATCGAATCCCGGATCGCCCGCGATGATGCATACGAAGAATACTTCAGGGCCCGGCAGTCAGTGGTCACCGACTGCTATGAGCAACGGGGCGACGTGATCGAAAAGTTGTGAGACGGTCAGTAGCGGGAGGCCAGGAGTCATGAAATACCCGAATCAGGATTCGAAATCCGCAGCACTGTTCAGGCAGGCGCAGAACGTGCTGACAGAGGGCGGATCACGCAGCACGATTCGCATCGCTCCCTACTCGATTTACGTGCGGGAGGCAAAAGGTAAGTACATCACCGATGTCGATGGCAACAAGTTCCTCGACCTGAATAACAATTACACGTCGATGATCCACGGTCATGCTCATCCGGATATCATCGACGCTGCGATGCGCCAGATTAATCGTGGCACCGGATACTCGTTTGGCAGCGAGGCCGAGCTCGCACTCGCAGAATTGCTCTGTGGACGCTCGCCCAACTTCGACAAGATCCGCTTCATGAACTCGGGTACGGAAGCGGTAATGACCGCAATCAAGGCGGCCCGCGCCTATACCGGCAGGCTGAAGATTGCGAAGTGTGAAAATTCCTATCACGGCTCCTACGATTTCGCGGAAGTCAGCCTCGGCGTGGATCCGACGGACCTCTCGACCGGCGATCCGGTTTCGCAGGCATATTCAAAAGGCACACCACAGGGCGTACTGGATGACGTTGTGGTTATTCCTTTCAATGAGCCTGAGATTGCACGCCGGATTCTCGACGAGAATGCGGGTGAACTCGCCGCCGTTTTGATCGATCCGATCGGCCAGGGCCTGGCGCGAATAGCAGCAAGCGATGAGTTCCTGGCGATGATCGAGCAGTTCTGTGAACAATACGATGTTATTCATATCGCCGATGAAGTGATCGCTTTTCGGGCTGGCTGGTCCGGTTTGCAGGGAGAACGTAACCTCAAACCGCGCCTGACGACGCTTGGAAAAATAATCGGCGGCGGCTTTCCGGTTGGCGCCGTCGTTGGCAACGCGGATATCATGTCGGTTTTTGAAGCCGACGAGACCAGGGCGAAACTGCCGCACGGTGGAACCTACAATGCCAATCCCGTCACCATGGCTGCCGGGCTCAGGGCGATGGAAATGATGACCACCGACGCATTCACACGGCTCAATCAACTCGGCGACGCTTTCCGCAAGGGGGTTCAAGAGGTGTTTGACCTCTCCGACACGGATGGAGAGGTGCAGGGTCAGTATTCGATATTCTCGATGACGCTGTCAGATCCTGCGCTCGGCGATATCTCTGCCCGTGGCCATATTTATCGCAGCGCCGGCCTGCACCGCTACATGGTGCAGAACGGTTACTGGATGACGCCGGGCATGATCGGCGTTCTGTCGACCGTGATGGACACGGCTGACGTTGCGCCGTTCTGCGAAACCCTGTTGAGCGGCATCAGGGAACTGCGCGAGCAAAAAGCAAGCGCAGCATGAGACTTGCTTTCTAGCCGCCAGAGTCCGGCTTGTAAATCGAGGCAAACACTGCGCCGGCGATGATTAATGACATCACGCTGCTGATGAGCCAGATCGTTGCCACTTCGGCCGGAACCGGATAGATGACGTGAGGATCGATCGCCATCGGGCCCGCCATCAACAATCCGATAAGGAAGCCGAAACGCACGCCTTCCATGATGCCCTTACCTTCATAACCTCTCGTGAAGATGTAGCAGAACATAAACATCATTACTGCCCCGCTCACCATCATCATCCACATCATGTCCATCATCTCGGCTTCGGGCCGGAAAATGCTGGCCAGCTTCTCGTAGGTATCGCCCATCAGTACCTCGTGTATCACGTACCCGAGAGCCTGCATCACTATAAATACAACGATCAATCCAATCCAAAACGTCTTGTTTTTCATAATTCTCGCCTCGCTTTCAGGATCGTCCCGCTACGCTAGACCCCAAATAGCGCCAGATCAAGTGTTGCGGTGCTCGTACCGGGCAAATTCGGCAGGAGGATTACGAGTTTGACTCAGCTCTGCACTGAGCTATAGGCTGGCGATTCAGTGAAGACCAACAGACGACATTTTCTTGCGTTCTTAAGTGCATTGGCACCACTCAGTTCGCTCTCGTTAAAGGCATCCGCGGAGCAAGCGGTGGTCACGCCGGACTATTTTGCCGATCTCGGGGTGCGTCCGTTCATCAATGCGATCGGCCCGTACTCGTCGCTCGGTGGCGCCGAAATGTGGCCGGAAGTCATCGAAGCCATGGACTACGCCATCAAGAACAAGGCACGAATGACAGACCTCCATGATGCGGTTGGCAGACGCATTGCGGAATTAACCGGTGCCGAGGCCGCGATGGTTACTGCCGGCGCGACCTGCGCGATCATTCTCGGTACTGCAGCCTGCATAACGATGGGCGACGAAGAAAAGATGGATCGCCTGCCCGATACTTCAGGCATGCCGAACGAAGTCATCATTCTGAAGAGCCAGCGCTATCTGTACGATCGTTCGATTCGTGCGCCTGGCGCGACGCTGGTTGAAGCCGAAACTGCCGCCGACATCCGTGCGGCTATCAACGCAAATACAGCGATGTTGTTTTACCTGCTGAATCGTCCGGACGATACCGCGGTGGCAATACCGGAATACGTCGCCATCGCCAAAGAGCACGGCGTCCCGATAATGTGCGATGCCGCGACCACGGTACCGCCGATCGCTAACCTGAAGTCCACCGTGGCAGCCGGGTTTGACCTTATCTGTTACTCGGGCGGCAAGGGTCTGCGCGGCCCCTACAGTGCCGGTCTGTTGCTCGGCCGGCCGGATCTTATTCAGATTGCGCGACGCAATGGTTCGCCCAATCATCGTGCCTACGGCAGAAGCATGAAGGTGGCGCCGGAGGAATACCTCGGCATGATGGTCGCAGTCGAGAAAAGCATGATGTTCGATGAGGAAGCTGAATATCAACGTCAGCTGGCAATCGTCAACGCGATGGGACGCGATCTGTCCGCTATGCGAGGCGTTGACACGGTAACTCGCACGCCGGGAGCAGAGGCCCGCGAGCCCTACATCGAGGTTCACTGGGATGCGGAGTTGTACAGAACTACGCCGGCCGAAGTGAAACAGGCGCTGCAGGACGGCGATCCCCCGATCGAAATTCGTGCCTTGTTCCTGTCAGACGGACAAATTCACCTGACAGCCACGATGCTCAAAGAAGGTGAGGCGCGCATCGTTACCGCCGGCCTGAAAGACATCCTGCTGGCGAGCGCATAGGGCCGATGACATTTCGACGTACAATATTGAAAGGCCTCGGCAGCATTCTCCCGCTGGGGTTGCTTGGCGGTTCTGCGGTTCGTGCAAGAGAAACACCAGCGAAGACACCCGGCCGCGATTACTACCAGGAGCTCGGGGTCAGGCCGTTTATCAATGCGGCTGGCGCTTATTCGGCACTGGGTGGCGCGAGGATGCGACCGCAGGTCACGGATGCGATGCGCTATGCCGCCACGCGCAAAGTCAAGATGAGAGAGTTGCACGACGCCGTCGGCGCGCGCATCGCCGAACTCGTTGGCAGCGAGGCGGCGATGGTGACCTCGGGGGCAACCGCTGCAATGGTGCTTGGCACGGCCGCCTGCATGACGCTGGGTGACGAGGAAAAAATGCGGCAATTGCCGGATACAACCGGCATCAGGAATGAAATCATTATTCAGAAAAAGCATCGCTACACCTATGACCGGGCGCTCACAGTGGCCGGCGGCCGCTTGATCGAAGTGGAATCCGATGAAGATGTAAGGCGTGCCGTAAACGAAAGAACAGCAATGATGTTTTTCCTGAAGCCCACGCATATTGGTGACGACATTCCGGCGGATCAATACGTGATGCTGGCGAGGGATCTGGGCGTTCCCAGTTTCTGCGATGCGGCTACAACGACGCCACCGGGATCAAACGTCGTTGCGGGTGTCGCCGAAGGATTCGACCTGATCTGTTACTCAGGCGGCAAAGGTCTGCGCGGGCCTTACAGCGCGGGCCTGTTGTTGGGCAGAGAGGACCTGGTGCGATACGCAAGGCAAAACGGGGCACCAAACGACATCTCGATCGGCCGCGGCATGAAAGTATCGTCCGGGGAATATCTCGGCATGCTGGTCGCCCTCGAAAGCAGCCTGGGTATCAGCGAGGAAGCCGATTTTGCGTATAAGCGAGAGCGTTTCAGCAACATCATCGACCAAATAGCCGACTTGCCCGGCGTTACAACCCGTGTGTTCGTGTCGGAGAGTGAAACGAATGAGCTTTACCTCGACATTGACTGGGATACAGGCATCATCAGGCTGGACCGGCAGCAGTTCATTGATGCGCTTCGCGACGAAACACCTGCCGTCGAGGTGCGCTTGCTGTTATTCTCTCGCGGCAGAATTCACGTCTCCGCAACAGTGATGGACGACGGCCAGGATATCATCGCCGGCCAGGTTATCAGGAAAGTCCTGCTGGAGCATTCCTGAGCCGTTTTCAGCAAACAAGTCCGCGAAGCAATGCATAAAAAGACTAAATCGCCCCTGTGGTTGCTGCCACTTATTCTTTTCGCATGCCTGAATGCACATGCCCATGGCAGTGTGGGACTCGCGAACGATCAGTGCGTGATTAAAATAGGGTTCTACTCCGCGCATTTTGCGATATACCAACCACAGACAAGGCAGCACGAGGAGTACTGCGAGGACATTCCGGACGTGACCGACAGCATATTCGTCATTGAGTACCTGCATGCCGTCATGCGCGAGGTGCCGGTCGACTTTCGAATCATCAAAGACCGGGAGAACCGTGGAAAATTCGTAAGTTGGGAGGACATAGAGAGCATCGACGATCTTGATCGTGAAACAGTGTTCTACCAGTCGCCGGTCACCCGGCCTGATGGAGTATTCCTGGTCCATCACGAATTTGCCGATTCCGGTGATTACATTGGTATCGTGACGGCAACGCATCCAACACTGGTCAGGACGTATACGTCGGTATTTCCGTTTCACGTCGGAGAAGCCACTTGGGGGTATGTACCGCTGTTTGTCGGGATTGCAATCTTGTTGCAAATCAATTACTGGCTTATGACCGGCGGATTTACACGATGGCGGAACCAGCGCAAGGGAACAGCGCGGAAATGAATCATAGGCGATCATACGCATTGTGTGTTACGGCAGGATTGCTGATGCTTGCGACAGTCGGGCTCGCACAGGAGCAGGGAGCGAAGAAATCGGACAAGGGGGTGTTTCTCATCAGCTACACGTCCGGGCCGCAGCCGATTTCAATTAACCGGATTCACAACTGGGTCGTCCACATCGAGGCAGCTGACGGAAGTCCGGTCGCCGACGCAACGATAACGCTCATCGGCGGTATGCCCGATCACGACCACGGGCTACCGACGATGCCCCTGGCAACAAGATATCTTGGCGATGGTGACTACCTCGTTGAGGGCATGAAGTTTCATATGAACGGCTTTTGGCAGATAACGATTTCGATTACCGTCGCAGGCAGAAGCGACTCTGTGACCTTCGACCTGCAGCTTTAAACAACACGATGCAATTTCCACGAACAATCGGCGGCATACTCGCCATAACAGTACTGCTGGCGAGCGCTGTGCTTTGGTTCATGCGGCCACCGGCGCCGGGAGCTTGGACGGAAGCTGAAATCGAGTTATTTCGATCGCTTTGGATCGGCAGCCTGCTGCCGGTTCCGGCAGATCCGAGCAACGCCGTCGCCGATGATCCGCGAGCTGCCAGGCTCGGCCAGCGGCTGTTTTTCGATACGCGCCTTAGTGCGAATGGTGAGGTGGCCTGCGCCACCTGCCATCAGCCCGAAAAACTGTTTACGGATGGCCTGGATGTTGCGCAAGGCCTTGCCCGCGGTGAACGGCACACGATGGGGCTCGCCGGTGTCGCCTATAGTCCGTGGATGTTCTGGGACGGACGCAGGGACAGCCTGTGGTCGCAGGCGTTGGCGCCACTCGAAAGTCCGGTTGAGCATGGCGGCAACCGTTTCCAGTTCGTGGAATTGCTGGTCTCCGACGATAAGTACCGAACGGCATACGCGGCATTATTTGGCGATTTACCCGAGCTGCCGGCACCGGATTCGGTGATCACAGAAGTATTCGTGAACATGGGCAAGGCAATAGCGGCGTATGAGCGTCTATTGCTCCCCGGCGAAAGTCGTTTCGATCGGTATGTGCAAGCGCTGCTCGGGAATGACGAACGGCAATTCGACTCGATTCTGAGCGAGGACGAGGTTGCAGGACTGCACCTTTTTATTGGCGATGCGCAATGTATCAACTGCCACAACGGACCGCTGTTCACGAATAGCGAATTCCACAACACGGCAGTATTGCCGGCAAGCGGCAAACTGCCGTCCATGGGACGCGTTGCCGCCGTGCGTGAGGTCCGGGCCGACCCGTTCAATTGCCTTGGTCACTTCAGCGACGATCCGAATATGAATTGTGCCGAGTTGCGATTCGCCAGAAGCGGCGATGATCTGATCGGAACACACAAAACGCCGTCCCTGAGAAATGTTGCTTTGACGGCTCCGTACATGCATGCGGGTCAAATGAATTCCCTGGCGGAAATCATCGATCAGTACGACCGCGCACCGCTGGCGATGGTCGGGCACAACGAGGCCAAACCGCTGAACCTGTCACGCAATGAGCGCAAACAACTCGAAGCGTTTTTGCACACGCTGAACGGTCCGCTGGCCACAGCGCCTGAATGGTTGGTAGCACCGTAAATGCTGACGATAGTTTATCGTCAGGCGCATCATATGGTCACGTAAACACATTTTGAAATCCGGAATTCAAACACAGGATTGTTCCACCGAGTCGGACAGTTTCTTCATCGCGTGCTTAGAGACGGTTCGCGCCAGTCCTGGCTGATTGTCTCGTGCAGCGAATTGCTCCAGACTCTGGTTCCGATGTGCTTGGAGCAACCTGTGCCCGATGAAAAACATATAAACGAGTTGTTGCTTGAAATAGCGAAGAGACCAAGGGCTGCGTTAGCGCAATTGCCAACGCCGATACACCGGCTGCATAACTTCGAGGGGCAACTGGACGGTCAGGAGCTATGGATCAAGCGAGACGATCTGACAGGCCTGGAGGGTGGTGGCAACAAGACTCGCAAACTCGAGTTCCTGGTCGGAGATGCTATTGAAACCGGCGCCGACATGTTGGTCACCGCTGGAGCGATTCAATCCAACCATACCCGACAAACGGCGGCGGCAGCAGCCAAATGCGCTATGCAGTGCGCTCTTCTGCATTTCCGCTGGACGGAAGATGCAGGCCCAGTCTACCGGCAGGTCGGGAATATTCTACTGAGTGGCATTATGGGAGCTGAAATGTTCCTGGACGAGACTGACAGGCCGATCGAGGACCAGAGTCCGCTAGTCGACTTCTACGAATACCTCAGGAGCTGCGGTCATCTTCCCTACTTGATACCCGCTGGTGCCTCCGAGCACCGGCTCGGCAGCCTGGGTTACATGGCCTGCGCCGCAGAAATCGTGAAACAGAGCAAGGCGCTTGACCTTCACTTTGATTACGTCGTCCACTGCACGGGCAGCAGCAGTACGCAGGCCGGCCTGGTCGCAGGCTTTGCAGCGATGGGTGAGATAACTCGCGTCATTGGAGTATCCGATGATGATGAGACCAGCATAAAACGGGACCGGGTAATTCGACTGGCGAATGATGCGCTGGCAGAGATTGGAATGTCGGTCCGGGTCTTGCCAACCGACATCGAGATTATCACGGCTGATAAAAGTCCTTACGGTGCGGCCGAAAGCGAGACTTTCGACGCAATACGCCTGCTTGCGCGGACGGAAGGGCTAATCGCCGACCCCGTCTACGAAGGAAAGGCGATACGCGGGCTGTTGGCACTTGCGAACGATGGTCGTTTTGAAAACGGTTGCAGAATCTTGCTGATGCATCTTGGAGGCACACCCGCTGTGCACGCATATGCCAATCAATTTGGCTCGCTGAAATTGTCGCAATTCCCGATATGAGCGTCATCGTCCGAGAGGTCTGCTTCGGGTCGCCATCTGCCTGCAGTGGGCCGAGGCTGTGTGAACGCCGAATCAAGGAGCGCATCCGTCGAGTGTCGAATCCGCTACGTTCCATTTAGGACTGTCGGCATCCGAAAAGCTGTCGGCGCTCAGGCTGCCACCGCGCCGGCGCATCCAGCCCGCGATGACCTCGCGAACCAACGGCATATCGTTAGCAATCGGAAATCCGCCCTTGGGAATGATCGGCGTAAATAAGTCATCGCCGCCGGTCGCGAGGAAATCGGTGGTCATGACTGCGAGCATCTCGTGGTCCTCAATTTCCGAACCGTCTGCACGGGCCATTGTCACGCTCAGTTTATCGTCGTCGCAGGCGGCGAATACCCGAATACCCGATATGCCGGCGCGTTTGTCCAGCTTGAATACCTCGCGCTCCAAAACGCGGCGAAGCTCGGCGCCGGTCAAATCGAGTTGCACAACGATATTGTCGAACGGATACATTTCGTAAATGGAACCGTAGACAAGGTCGCCTTGTGGCAGGTCGGCCCGTATTCCCCCCACGACGTTGTGAATCACAACATCGCCACCAACGGTATCCAGCATCACGTCGGTAAACAGGTGTCCTATTGCGGAATTCGAACCGCCTGCTCTCGTAATCGGGGTTTCGAGATACACGTCGAGTTTTTCAGACTTCAAATTCCTGGCGCGTTGCGTGGCGTATTCGGCAATCTCGCTCACCTTTGCATCCGGCGATACGATGTGGCCACTGTAGCTGGCAACTTGTGCCGAGCCGCTGGCATCGTTGGCCGAAACACAAAGCCCGTTCGTGTTGTCCACGTAGCCACAAATCAGCTGTGGCGGGAAAATCTGGCGTGTATTCAGGCGTCGGTCTGCACGATTGAAGACATAATCAACGCGTCCAAAGGCACGCGTATTTGAATAACTCGATGTAATTGCTATGCCATTGACCTCGTGAGCGATTCCTTCATGCATGTGGCCACCGATGATCTGATCAACCAGGCCCGCTGGTAAATCGAGCGCCACCTGCATTATTTCACCGCTCAAATCGCAGGATGACAGATCCAGCGAATCACCGAAGTTTTCGCAAGAGCTACCCGCATGCGCAGTGACAATGACAAGGTCGGCGCCTGCCTGCCGTAATTTCTGCGCCTCACGAATAATACTTGGTGCTAATGGCGCAACACTTAAACCCCGGGTGTTGGCGGCAATGGTAGTAATCAGCGCATTTTCCGTCATCAGGCCGATAATTCCGATTTTTATGCCACCGCGGTTGATCAGCACCGAAGGTTTTATGTTGGGCCAGTTCACCGGCTGCCCGGTTTTTTGGTCGATCAGGTTAGCTGCGAGTAACGGGAAGTTTGCTTCGGTGGCCCGAAGTTTAAGCGCCCCCTGTGCATCGTCACTTTCGTCTGCCGGGATTGCCTTCGGACCCGCGGGACCAAAATCGAATTCATGATTGCCAATTGCAACAGCGTCGTATCGGATTGCGTTGAAAGCAGCAACAACGGACGCGCCCTCGTTGAGATTCGACTCGAGCGTTCCCTGCCACATGTCACCTGCGTCAATGAGCAATACCGCGCCACCATCGCCAGCCCGGGTGTCTCGCAGGTTTTTAACGTATCCACCAAACAACGCCAGACCTCGATTGCCATCGACCGGCAACAAGCTGCCGTGTACGTCGTTTGTGCCGAGAACGGAAAGCGTAATTCTCGGGTTCTGATCCTGCGCCGGTTGACAGCCTGCGGCCAGCAGCAGGATCCCAATTACTATGGAGAATCGAATTCGCACAGATTGCACCGCTTACTGCTCTTAGCCGGCTCCCGGGCCCTTTACGAACTTGCCGGAACGCTTGTCCGTCATCTCACCATCTGCGACAACCGCAACGCCGTTGACTAATACGTAGTCGAAACCCACGCTGTACTGGTGCGGATCCTCGAACGTTGCCTGGTCGGCAACGATCGCGGGATCGAAGAGCACGAGGTCTGCGATAAAGCCTGGTCGAACGATGCCTCGATCGTGAAATGAAAAGGTGCGCGCCGGCAATGAAGTCATCCGCCGGATTGCGTCCTCAAGCGTGAGTATTTTTCTGTCCCTCACGAAGTCGGCGAGTACCCGCGCATTGGTGCCATATGAACGCGGATGCGGCTGCCCCCGTCCATAGGCCATGATGGTGCCATCGCTTGCCACCGCCGTATTCGGATAACGATAGATAGTATCCACATCGTCCATGTGCATGTAATGGTAAATCATCGAAGCGCCGTAAGTGCTGCCAGCCTCGCCACCTTCAACCATCATCTCGAGA
>SMUY01197156.1_pt1 | contig 11905 bp, 7 predicted proteins | sample 2456441 | NCBI WGS metagenome assembly SMUY01 (sample SAMN11095931, study PRJNA526329) | marine sediment metagenome | biome: Marine sediment; feature: Surficial sediment; material: Deep marine sediment; isolation source: Hadal surficial sediment | place: Pacific Ocean | collected 2014-11 | depth 0-1...
AAAGCTGCCCAGGATCGCTCCTTCCGGTGAACGAACAAATGTGCAGTGATCGGGGCAACGGAACATGTCAATAAGAACGGTCAGATCTGCCCGAACGCACATTGCTCAAAAGTTGATTCTTGGAATATCAGTTCTTGGACTCCCTATTCTGAGTCATTTGACTGGATGCCGGACTGATCAGAGTCACAAAAGGCAGGATATCGGTAGCTCAAAGATAGTTTTTGTCTCCGACATGGATGGAGATAATGAAATTTATGTGATGAACAGCGATGCTACCGGCCAGGTGAGACTAACAGATAATGAAATGAATGATGAATGGCCAGCTTGGTCACACAACGGTTTAAAAATTGCATTTAAATCTGACCGTGATGGCAGTCATGGGGTCTATATAATGAATGCCGATGGCTCCGACCAAACACGTTTATCGCGATTAACAGCCGGTCCTGGATTTCCGGTATGGTCCCGGGATGATGCAGAAATTGCTTTTGACGCTATCTACGATGGAATGACGGATATTTACGTCGTACGGCTACATGGACGATCAGTCCGGAGATTGACTACAGAGAACTCTAACGATGAACGACCTTCGTGGTCGCCAGACGGTAAAATGATCGTTTTTATATCAACCCGCAATGGCAACGCCGAAATTTATGTGATGAATTCGGATGGTTCAAATCAAAAACGGCTCACAAATAACAACTTATTTGATGGCTTTCCTTCCTGGTCGCCAAACGGCTCACTCATTCTATTTGAATCTGCGAGAGACGGCAACAGCGAGATTTACCTGATGGAGCCTGACGGATCAAACCAGAGACGGCTGACTTTCAACAATACAGAGGACGGTTACCCTAAATGGTCCCCCGATGGTCGGACCATTATTCATGATACGGATATTAATAAAGACCGCAACTATGAACTATTTTCCTTAACCTTGGATGGCAGGCACCATATCAGACTGACACATAACAGTGCCGATGATGGCTATATTTCCTGGACACCCGATGGCACCTTGCTTTGTTTTATGTCTGACAGGGATGGGAATTATGAGATTTATCGAATGAATCAGGATGGTAGCAGTGTGGTTCGATTAACACATAATGACGCAAAAGACACACAGCCTTCCTGGTCGCCATTTTAAACTCTTGACGGTTTATCTTCCACCAGCTTTATAAGGAACAAAAATAGGCAATTTATTAAAGTTTAAGCTTCACTTTTATGCGAGCCTGTTACTCATATCCTCGTTTTGTATGTGCAGGGAAAAGAGTGACTCTGCTGTCAAACTTCAAGGCAAAATCGCCTATGAATCTGACAGAGATGGAAATATCGAGATCTATCTCATGGACGATGATGGCTCGCATCAGACCAGACTAACATTCAACGAATCGGCAGACAGACATCCAAACATATCAGCTGACGGCACGGTCATTGCCTTCAGCTCTGACAGAGACGGTAATTGGGAAATATATGTCATGCATTCAGATGGCAGCAATCAAACACGATTGACAATAAATGAAACCGATGATGATTTTCCGCGCTGGTCCCCGGACGGTTTAAAAATCGCCTTCAGCTCCCGCAGGTCGGGGCGTGACCAGATTTACATCATGAACATTGACGGCAGTTCGGCAAGGCACATTTCCAAAAGTCCAGCTGAAGATGGAACGCCTTCCTGGGCCCCGACAGGCGATAAGATCGTCTTTGAATCGAATACCGATGGAGTTAATGAAAACATCTATTCGGTTTTTACTGATGGCTCACACAGAGAGTCAGTCCTCCTCAGTGAAGAGGTTTCGGGTTTTCCTGATGTTTCATCTGATGGTAAAACAATTGTATTTGAAAGGAACAGGCATGACATTGCAACCGTCACAGTCGACGGATCCACCCTGAACGTTCTCACCGATGGGTACCAGGAAAGCCGCCATCCAAGCTGGTCCCACAACGGAAACAAGATTGTTTTTGAATCTATTGAATCCGGAAACTGGGATATCTATTTACTGGATGCTGCCGGTACTGGCCTGAAACGGCTAACATTTGAAAAAGGTTCAGACAGATTTCCCTCCTGGTCACCGGCCAGAAAAGATAAAAATAAATCTAAATGATTCTCTCAAACAGGGTTGTACTAGTACATGCGCCAGACGTTACCCTTCTCATAAAAGATGAGTAATCACATGTTTTTCGGATGTTATTGCAATCCCAGAAACCTGGCCGGATTGATCTTACTCATCTCGTCGATATCATCCTGCGTAAAACCCTGGTCTTTCAGTATGATGAAAAATGAAATCATCCCGTCAGTGTGAACCGGATTCAACTCCTGGCCCAGGTCAGTCGAAATGATCGCGTGGTCTATGCCTACTTCCCGGATAAACCTGACCATCTTTTCGACCGGCAGACCACCGTCGGGCTTTATCTTGCCAGTGTCCGCCGGCAACAGCGGGTTAAAACAGTATTCAAGGAATGCCCCCAGCCTGGCGGCTTCCTTCTGCTGCTCCAAGGTCATTCCCACGGCCTCGGCCATAGGATGAGTAACGATAATACGGTCAACGCCCATTGACCGCGCCTCCCGGATCAGCAACAAAGACTCCTCGGGACTTGAGTGGCCTGTTGCAAGTGCCAGGTTCATACGGGCCATCAATTTCAACACATCTTTCACTTCAGGCAGAAGCCCACCATTTCGGCTGATAGGAACGAAATGCGGATTTGGTCTCAGCGTCGTGGTATAGTGCTCGGAATCCCAGGTCGGCATCCAGACGACACGGCCCAGACCACCGGTCGTATGTGCCATGTGCTCCACAGCGATGGAATTGATGCCGCCGACGCTGCGATTCAGCACGATACCGCCGTACGCCTCGATACCCGGAACGGCCTGACTGACGAGATAGGCAAGCGAGGCCGTCTGGGTATGGTGGTTCTTGAACAGGAGAGCACGCATGCCGTGCCGGTGGGCGATACGAGCTATTTCGAACACATCCAATGACCGTGGTCCGCTGTCCGGTGCACCGTGAACATGCACATCGATAGCGCCTTCGAGTTTGGCACTTGCTTCTTGCCAGAACTCAGTTTGTGCATGTGCAGTTGCCCGTATCTCACCTACCAGCAGCACAATCAATACGATAAGCCATGCCTTAACTTGTTTATTCATTTTCGTTTCCTTTCAACAGGACAAGTTTTTTTTACTGAATGACGACACTTGCAGCTCGAAATTTACAGGTCAAACCAATAATTCAGCTTCAGAATAACCGCATTATTCGGCTCAGTTTGCCATAATCTGTTAATACTGTTCCCCAGGTCAAAGGAACCCATGTTTTCCTTACTTAGACGGGTGTGTTGCCAAACCAAGAAGAGGGTAGAACCAGGTCTGTATTCCCAGCGAAGGACTGTATTGAGCTTAAGGGATCGCACGTTGAAATTTTCGTCGGAGAACGAAAAATCAATGTTCCCATCGCCGTCGAAGTCGATGTAGCGCTCTTCGTTGTGGACGCAAGTGCGGCCCCCAAGGCAGGAGATCGAACCCTCTTGAACTAAAGCAGAACCTTCTTCCAGTACATCGAAATCAAAGCTTTCGGGACGAAGAAGTTGCTTGTACGCCCCATATTTTCCGGAAGAGATCAACTGTTGAGCATATAATTGGATGGTCAGTTTTGGATTCAAGGTGACATTAAGACGGCTTTCGATCGAAAATGAGTTCTGCTTTAACTCGCCGAAGATATACCGGTTACCGAAAGTTGCCGCGTAATCCAACACACCAGTCGTTTCCACATATTGGCCCGGGTCTAGCTCCTGGCTAAAACCGGGTTGCAAATAAATTTCCCATCCAGCCGAGGGACGAAATGTGGCGGCAAGTTGAGTTCGCCATTCATACCCTCCACGAAGGCCGTCGCGGTAATCGAATCTGGGGCGGAAGTGCAGCTTCCTGCGCCGGTCCGTACTCCCCCGGATCGAGATACCCGCCTTGCCGGGTTCTGTCATCAGCGGACCGCCTCGGGTCGCAGTGTCGCTTAAATACTCTGGTGAAAGGTTAAGCTCGAGTTCCAGTCTCCAGTAATTGAGGAATTCCAGCTCGCTGTTGAGCGACCATCTGCCGCCATCATAGGCATTTTTCGCAGATTGCCAGGAAAAATCATTGAAGACGCGATGACGCCAATCGTGCACGGCAAAAAGCCGAATCCGATAGCTCCTGAACAGGGAGCCAGGTTTGATCTCTCGATATGTGATCCGGGTACCCCCACTCACCCCTTCTCCGGATGACAGGAAGCCAAGGTCATTGATTTCGAAACCCGGCGTTCTTTCATTCACCCAAACACTGCCGGTCCAATGCTGCCCGCTTCGCCGCTGAAACTGCAGTTGCCATTCAAGGCCTCGCATGCTCGTGACCGTAGAATCGAGGCTAAAACGTTGAGCATCGGGCCTCTGAAAGTAGTGGGTACTAGAAGTTTGTATTTCAGTAATGGCCGTTGCCGGGCCCTTGATGTACGTGCCCACCGCATGTCCCAGAAGCGCCCAATTGCGTGAACGCGGCCCTCCCCAGTTGAATTCGAAGTCGGCACCCACGCCGTAAGTGCTTGCGGCGAGAAAATCCAAGGTGCCGTCTGCTGGCAAGTCCCGATGCATCAGCGTCACGATCGCTCCGATTTGCGACGTGCCCTCGCGGAAATCCTGACGTGCCCGAACCACGGAATACAGGCTGCGGGGTTCAACCGGGAATCGCGCTACTGCCCCGGTGCTGTCAAAAAACGCGCGACCCTTCGTTTCAGAGGTCAAGGCGGCCAGGGCTCCGAGTGAAAGGCCGCTGGCGGATCGACCCGTAAGTTTGGCAGCACTCAGGATAGTCGTTTGAGTAGGAATATCGTCAAAATCGGCAGCTTCAGGGGCGTCACCTTGCGGTTGCCGCCCGATGCGGCGGCTGTAAAAGAGTTGGTTTCTTCGGCCGGACAGGTCGAAGACGAATAGCTGGGCATCCCTGACAAAGAAGGGTCGTTTCTCCGGAAAAAAGGTCTCAAATTCAGTTAAATTGATTACAGCGGGATCGACTTCCACCTGTCCGAAATCGGGGTTGATCGTGACGTCAAGGTTGTAGTCACTTCCCAAACCATAACTGATGTCTACTCCTGTCTGCGTAGAAAACTCTGAGCCGTCAAATAAGGGGTTGTTTACTTCGGCCGGGCCAAGGTTCGTGTTTGCTAACGTGTATGGTTTTACTTCAAATCGTCGGGATCGGTGTGCCAGCTTCAAACCCGTGAGCCTTCCAAAAACGCTGACCTTACCGCGTTGCAATCGAGATTCTAATGCAAAGTAGGTCACCTCGTTTTCTGCGAGACGTCGGCGAGAAAAATTAACACCCCAGGATTGCAGTGAGTCTGAAGCGTTGTAACGCAGTTGCGAAAGCGGGATACGGATTTCCGTGCTCCATCCAGAGGAATCGCGATGCACCGCGGAACTCCACACGGCATCCCAGGCCACGTCGGTTCTTACGTCGTTGAATAGATACATATCGCCCTGCACCCCGGCTGCACTAACCCGGAATGTGAAGCCGGTCAACCGATCGTTATTCGGATCGAGGGAAACTTCGAAGTAATCGTAAGCGCCCCGTTCATCACGCCGCACAAGTTGGTGTCCAATTCGCTCAGGCATTCGGTCATACAGGAACGCGCCGACGTACAAAGCAGCTTCGTCATAGAGAACGCGGACTTCGGTTCGTTCCTGTGCAGCTGCGCCCTCCACGGGCTGGCCTTGAAGAAATCTTGTCGCCGGGATAGCCTTCCCCCAGGCATCTTCGGTCACTCTGCCGTCAATTCGGACCTCGCCGGTCCTGTACGATGCGGCAATCGTAGGAATGACATTGTCGCTGGATTGAGGCGCAGCAGAGCCGACCAGCAAGAAAAGGGTCAGGACACACCAAAAGTAGATGAAAATTTTAGGTCTAATCATGGCTTCGGCCTCCCTGGTGCGGTCTTCTGGCACCGCCTGAAACGGGGAAGTAGCTGGCACCTTGGACATTCCGGCGCTCAGATCTCTTCCTTATTAACCCGTCCTCACTCAAGTCTTTCTCCCGTGGTATCAAAAGTATTACCATCTTTGCGATAACTACTTTATGATTATTATTTTCTCATTCGGCGGATAAAGCCATTCCACACCGCGTTCGGTGACGATATGGTTGTCCTCAAAATTAATGGCCAGCCTGTTCTGCGGACGTTCCGGAATTGCAGTATGGACAATGTACTCAAATGAGAAGAGATGATTCGGTTGGATATAGAGATGAGCCTTGGACTGACGGAACGGAGCAAAGGCCGCTCCGACCGCTGTCTGACTGTTTCCCGTGTTTCCAACCATGTGACAGTCGATGGAGATGCCGGACTTTTCTGAAGTCCCGAGCGAATTGATAATATTTCTGTCTTCCGGCTGTGTATTAACAAACGGTGTGTAGATAAATCCTTCTTTTTCAAGTGCAGCCGCGCATGCAGCCAGCGTTTCACCGGCAGTCCTGCCGACCATGATATTTCTCCTCATAATTTCGCGTGCCTTGAGGTTTTGTTGGAATGCGTGCTGGATGCTGGCAGGAACGCTCGTTTCTCCGGCACGAAGAATGTAGGCATTGCGCTTATAGTCGGTCCCAAAGTTCAGATATTTGACACCCATATCAAACGACAAAAAATCTCCGCGTTGAAAGATGTAATCGAGGGATCGCGTCTGCGAGGGATCGGAAACCGACGAATAAATTACGCTCGGCCTGCTGAGCCCGAACGACGATCCGAGCCCCTGTTCGAGGAGCCGGTCCTGGACCCACCAGGCGACATCTTCTCGTGTCGTTACGCCGGGAATGATAACCGCGTTTGACAATGCCGTTTCCACTATCTGGCGATGCTTTTCTGCTGCATTTGCAAACGCAATGATCTCTCTTTGTACCCGCCTCACCCTGAAATCTATGATGAGATTTTCTGCTGACGTCAACCGGGAACCATATTTTCTTCCGAGCATTTCCATGAGTTTCTGATATCCCGAATGGGACAGGCCGTCGGAGGCGGGGATCCATGCAGACGTATTCACGGCAATTTTCTCAGGGTTCCGCTCTTCAACATACGGCCTCAAGTCCTCCTCGCGGCCATAAACATCATAGACGTCACGTTCCATCATTGCAGAGCCGCGTCCTCCGAATACCGCCCGCTCAATGCGGTCTCCTCCACGATCGGTAAACACAAAGTATCCCGCGGTGCCACCTAAATCGAGGGCAAGAGGATCAGGAATCCCGTCACGGATGACATGGATCCATATATCAAAATCATTGTCCCGCATCGCTCCGGGTAAAATGAGATCAAATTTATCTTTGCGGATAAGTTTCAGGATCTCATAGCGGGCTTTCGCCGTTTGCGCATGTACATCAATTCCAAGCGGAAGCAAAACAACACTCAAAAAAACCAGAACAGCTCGACAGGTTCGCATAGTTTACCCTCCTCCAAGATATATTATCACCAAAGTTTTGCCTCAAAATGTCAGTTTTTGAAAAATTTAGAACGATGACCCGGGAAAATGGATTGTTGGAGCAATGGAATGATGGATGTATAATGCCAAGAGCGGACTCCTATCTTCTGTCTTCTATCTTCCATTTTCTATCTTCTCTTACCCTCAATCCACCATCTCATTTCCACTTTACATTTAGCATTACTTACTTGCGGTTCTGAAATTCCCGACGGAGGTCGGGGATTCGCCGCACTGAGAATAGTCACATTATCACCAGGGCAAGGGATAGACGCGCGGCAGCATTTCATCTCGCATAGCGGCATGATACACAAAAGTAGCCAGAATCACCGAATTCGCCATCAAATCCTCTTCTACAAGACGGTCATAGACGTCCATATTAGAATGGTACCGGCGGATATCCATTCGATCTTGCCGAAAATAGTAACCTGGTAAGCCGACTTCTTCGTAGGCTTCATGAGCCAATCCTGTGGTGAAAAGATGTCGCATTCCCAGGTTATGCAGTGGCTTCATCCATTCAATAAATATTGACCGGATCACTTCATTCCCCATAATGGAAACACCCTTTATTCTACTGCTGCCGTTATCGACATTAAAATATGCCGAGAGCTTGTGATAGTCCGGCTTGTATTCCTTTTTTTCCACATCGGCAAAGTTTTTACTGACGTGACTGCGGTTGCCGATAACACCCATTTCATGTCCACCCCAGAGTCCAATCCGGACAGTTCTGCGGGGTTTCAAACCTAACTTTTTGAATATGCGTACAACTTCCATGCAAACAACGACACCTGCAGCATCATCTGTCGCACCGGTTCCGACAGGTTCAGACTGAAGATGAGCGCCTAATAAGACCAATTCATCTGCTTTATCTGTACCGGGAATCTCAGCAATTACATTATAATCATTCGGGTCGCCTCTGCTGAAATTCACCTCAATTTCAGCTTGGATTTCCACAGGGATATTTTTTTCCAGAATACGCATAATGCGATTGTAATGTTCAGCAGCCATAACCAGCTCGGTGATCGGAGGCGGGGCATCGGCTTCCCACATCCGTTTCTGCATCGCATATCCGCCAACAGCATTATCAACAGTGCCAAAATCATTTTTACCATCCGTGTGAACAACTGCAGCCGCGCCCGCTGCAAACAGGAGGTCAATGATTTGGTTCGGCGACAGTCCCTCACGCGCCCGTCGCCTCCGGCGGTTGTCGCGGTCACGGGGACCAATGGGAATGCGAGCCATTTCGTCCAGTTCTGCCTCAGTATAACTCCTCGTTAGTGGTTCATACCGTGGCGTTATCTTCTGTTTTGGCTGTATAAATATCATGGCGCCCTTTATCTTTTTCCGGTACTTGTCAAGTTCTGCCTCCGATTTAATTTCATCAAAATTGATATGAATGGCTGGCGCACGAATCTTTCCGTTGGTCCCTTTAGACCATGGTGCTGGATAGGCGATGATCGGCATATATTGGGGAGACATCATGTGGATTGATGTGTATTTGTTCTCCCAGCCAACGCCAAACTCGAAGGGTTCCAATCTCGTATTCGACAGCCCATATTCTTTTAGCCGCTCTTTCGCCCACTCTGAAGCTTCAACATATCCGGATGATTTCGAATTCCGCGGCCCGAAGACATCCGTGAGCCAACTGGCATTTTCCATAACCTGGGAGTTCTCAAAGGCTTCCTCCATTATCTGCTGCACGACGTCCCAGTACACTGGTTCCTGCGCAATGATTGGAACTGTCGAAATCACGACAAAAACTACACTGGCATTTCGAAGCATTTTTGCTTTCATCCTACTCTCCTATTTAAAAGCCCCACATGGTCACCATGGTAACGGAGCGATGCGGGGAAGCTTTTCATCTCGCATGGCGGCATGATAGACAAAAGTGGCCAGAATCACCGAATTTGCCATTAAATCTTCTTCCACCAACCGGTCATAGACATCCATATTGGAATGATATTGCCGGGTATCCATTCGATCCTGGACAAAATAATAGCCCGGCAAGCCGACTTCCTCATACGCTTCATGAACCATTCCTGCAGTGAACAAATGTTTCATTCCGAGAGTGTGCAGCGGCTTCATCCACTCCGTAAAGATAGCGCGAATACGTTCATTCCCCATGATGGAAACGCCCCGAATCCTACCGTTGCCATGATCGAGATTAAAATAAGCCGAGAGATTTTGATAGTCCTTTTTGTATTGCTTCGTTTCCCGATCGGCGAAGTTCCTGCTGACATGGCTCCGGTTGCCAAACACTCCCATTTCGTGTCCACCCCAGAGGCCGATGCGTATGGTTCGCCGCGGTTTGACCCCCATCGCCTTCAAAATACGAACTGTCTCCATAGAAGCAACCACGCCTGCGGCGTCATCCGCGGCACCTGTCCCTGCAGGATTCGCCTGCAGGTGAGCGCCTAAAAGAACGATTTCATTTGCCAGATCCGACCCAGGGATCTCAGCGACGACGTTGTAATCGGTCAGGTTGCTTCTGTTGAAGGAAACCCTCAGTTCAACCTCAATCTCGACGCGAATGTTCTTTTCCAGAATACGCATAATCCGGTTATAGTGCTCGGCGGCCATTACAAGCTCGGTCGGCGGGGATGGTGCATCAATCTCCCAGAGTCTATTGTCCAAGGTGTACCGATTATTCTCCACAACTACGGTGCCAAAATCGCTTCGTCCATCTGTGCGCACGATTGCCGCAGCACCTTCGCCGAACACAAAGTCGAGAATTTCTTGTTTGGACAGACCCTGGTGTTTTCGCCGGCGGCGTTGTTCACTCCTCCGGGGGCCAACCGGCATTTTTGCCATTTCATCGAGTTCTTCCTCTGTGAATCGTGTCGCGCCCGGCTCAAAATGTGGGGTTATTTTCTGTTTCGGGTGTGTCAAGATGACCGCTTTTTTTAGTTTCCCTTCGTACTGCTCCAAATCTTGCTTAGAAGCAATATCATTAAAATTGATGTAAACAGCCGGGCCCCGCACCTTGCCATCGGTACCTTTGGACCATGTGGCAGGAAAGGCGATGATCGGCATATAACGAGGCTCTATCATATGAACTGAAATGTACTCATTTACATAGCCGACGCCGAACTCATAGGGTTCCAGGTGAGCGTCTGCAAGGCCATATTCCTGTAAGCGATCTCTGGCCCATTTTGCTGCCGCGATATATCCCGGGGACTTCGCATTTCGGGGGCCAAAAACATCTGTGAGCCAACTGGCATTTTCCATAACATGGGAATTTTCGAATGCTTCCTGCATGATCTGCTGGACAACGTCCCAATACACCGGTTCTTGCGTGAATAGGGAAGAGGTGCAGGAAATTGTGAGTGCAATACTCACGATACACTTGTGCCAAACTTTCATGGTGCAACTCCTACATAAGTCCGATTCAGAATGACTTGGTTTGGATGAATTGTTAAGAACCAATGGTTCTTCATCAACACAATTCAAGTATGAAATCTATTTCATATCACCGTTTTGTAAAATACAACTGCCAAAAACTGGCCTGCCCTTCATCTCTTGCCAGATTTACAGGTTTGCCGTCTTTAAAGACCATTTTCAGTTTGCGGATGTTTGAAATATGATCGAGCGGATTGCCCTCAAGAACAATCAGGTCAGCGAACTTGTTTTCTTCAACCGTTCCAAGGTCATCCAGCACATCGACCATGTCGGCACAGTTGCGTGTCGCGGCGATCAGCGCCTCCATTTCAGTTAACCCTGAGAATACAAGTTGCTCTATTTCCAACAATCCGATTTCACCAAGCGGGTTTGAATCTCCCCCAGGAATGATCTTCACGCCAGCATCTCGGGCTTTCCTGAGGATTTCACGCTGCCTCGAGGCCATCTCTTGGGACCTCTCATCTGCGAAAGCCACCTCGATTCTGCCCTTTACTACCTCAGGGTCTTCATCAAGGCCAAGTTCAGCAATGATTTTCTCACGTTCAGCAATATAATCTTTGCTCAGATTACATACGATAGTCGGATCATAAAACACTCCCTTTTCCGCCATCATCCGTATAGTCTTATCGTTGAGTCCGTAGCCGTGTTCAATGCAATCGACTCCGGCTTCCACCGCCCTTTGTGCTCCAATTCCGCCCGAATGGGCGGTCACCCTTAGGCCGTTGGCATGTGCCGTTTCAATAGCAGCTTCGAGTTCATCCGGTTCGAGATCGTTGACGACAAGTTTGATGAAATCAGCACCCCTGTTAATATTTTCCTGCATGGCCTTTCGAACCTCAATCGGTCCATCCGCGTACAGTGCGACCGGCCACCTTCGATCCTGTTGGCGATCCGGCGTAGGCATCACAATTTTCCCGGAGGCAAAAATTCGCGGCCCGACAAATACTCCGGCGCTAAAAGCGTCTCTCCAGGCGACATCTATATAATCGCGTTCGCCGGTCATACGAAGCGCGGTAAAGCCGCGTTTAAGTGCATCCAT
>SMUY01329146.1_pt1 | contig 11899 bp, 10 predicted proteins | sample 2456441 | NCBI WGS metagenome assembly SMUY01 (sample SAMN11095931, study PRJNA526329) | marine sediment metagenome | biome: Marine sediment; feature: Surficial sediment; material: Deep marine sediment; isolation source: Hadal surficial sediment | place: Pacific Ocean | collected 2014-11 | depth...
AAATCATGCCGGAGTCGACATCGCGGCCGATAGAGGCACCGAGATTTTTGCTTCTGCAGCAGGAGTCGTAGAAAAAGTCGTTACAAAGTATACCCTAAATCGCGGATTTGGAAAACAAGTCATCATCAATCACGGTATGGGGTTGCGAACCCGTTATGGACATCTATCAAAAATCCTGGTGAACAAAGGGGAAAAAGTGGATCGCTGGCAGCCAATAGGGTTAGTTGGAGATACTGGGTTAGCGACCGGCCCCCATTTGCATTATGAGGTGATTAAAGAAGGTAAGAAACAGGATCCATTGCAATACATTCTAGATATGGACTAGACAGTTTAAAATCTCAAAAATTAAACGTCTTAGTGGAAATTTTCTAAGGCGTTTTTTTTTGCTATTTATAAGGAAATCGCTATAGTTGGATAATATGCAATTTTTTTTTAGCCCTGTTCTGTTAAGTTTGTTTATTGCTTTTACACCTGTTCGAGCCCAGGTCGTTTTGTCTGAAATTATGTTTGATGCTTCAGGCAGTGACTCACATGATGAATTTGTGGAAATTGTAAACTTGTCGGAGTCAGTATCAGTCGAGCTTTCCGGATGGCGGATGTCGGACGGTGAAGGAACTGACACGATAATTGAATCTCATGAGGGCACAATTTTGCAACCCGGGCAAATTGCGCTTATTCTCGATCCCTCCTACTTCGACAATTCCGACACTTATGACGACTTCATCCCTGAAGAGTGTTTAGTGTTAACGATTGATAACACAACCTTTGGAAGTCGAGGGTTTTCTAATTTAACTGGGGAAACCGTGTCCTTAATAAATTCGGACGGCGGGATTGTGTCTCAATACACCTACTCCCTTGGGAATGACCAGGGGTTTTCTGATGAAAAAATTGATTTACAAGGACCAAATTCACAGGAGAATTGGGCAAACAGCAAGTCAATTTTTGGGACACCGGGTGCGCCGAATAGTGTTTCGCCGCTTAATTTTGATCTTGCCGTTTTTCCAGCTGACATCAAATTTTCTCTCGAACCGGTGCAGGCTGGGCAAACCGTGATTATTGCTTCAGCAGTTCGTAATCTTGGTAAAAATCTGGTTGATCAATTCAAACTGACATTTTTTGAGGATTTCAATGGGGACTCCTTAGCAAGTATTGGAGAAGAATTAGCACCAGCTTTTGAATTTTCGGAGACGCTTTTACCGAAGGACTCGACATCTTTTTCATTGCAGTATTCAAATGTTTTACCAGGCGAGCACCTAATTTTTGCCAAAATTGAATTTGACTCAGACGAGGACACAACCAACAACATTGCTGCAAAGCAGCTTTTTGTTGGATTTCCTGAACGAACTGCTGTTATTAACGAAATTATGTATTCTCCTTTGTCCAATCAACCGGAGTGGACTGAAATTCTCAATCTAAGCTCTTTAACAATTAATCTCGATAAATGGTCTGTGTCGGATTCAGATACCGGTAAGCGTGTTAATTTTGGCAGTAATTCCAACCTTGCCCCAAACGGTTTTTTTATTTTAGCTGAGGATTCTGCAATTCTCGATTTCTTTAATCCTCCGGTGGGTTCAGTTTCGGTTTCAAAAAAGCTGCCGTCGTTTAATAACGATTTTGATAGTGTTGTGCTTTACGATCCTTCGGATAATATAATGGATAGGGTCAATTATAACAAAGATTGGGGCGGAGATACCGGAGTCTCTTTGGAGAAGATTAATCCGAATCTTGCATCAAACGACAGCACGAATTGGAGTTCTTCAGTGACAATCCTGGGAGGAACACCCGGTGAACAAAATAGTATCTTTACTCAAACTTTACCGGCAGATGTCGACCTGACAATTGCGCCCAATCCTTTTTCTCCCGACAGCGATGGGGAAAAAGATTTCACAATTATTAGTTACGAAGTGCCTATAACGACCGCTTCAGTAAATATAAAAATATATGATCTTCGCGGCCGACTCGTTCGATTTTTGGCGAACAACCAACCTTCCGGTTCGACAAATTCAATTGTTTGGGATGGCCACGATGATAGCGGCCGACTTGCGAGAATTGGTATTTATGTTGTTTTTCTTCAAGCATTAAATGCAGAAGCCGGTTTATTAAGAACCCAAAAAAAGACAGTCGTTTTGGCTGCTAATTTATAAAATTTGATGACTTTTTACCCACCGATCTTTCCTGCATCTTAAAATCGCAAGAATTTCACCCGCTACTTTTATATTGATTTTGCACTAATAAAAACGTATATTTATTAATTTTATAATTCCGGATGCCAATTCGCGAAAACGTACAATTTGCTCGAAACAAGATAGCTGAAGCCTGTCGGCGAAGGGGTCGCAAATCTGAAGAAATTGAGCTCGTAGCTATTACAAAAACAGTGGATGTGGAGCAAATTAACGAAGCAATTGAGGCGGGGATTCGAGTCGTCGGCGAGAACAGAGTACAGGAGGCTTGGCGGAAGTTTCAGGAAGTTGGCGAGAAAGCTCATTGGCATATGGTCGGGCACCTGCAGACCAATAAAGTTAAACGAGTTTTGCAGTTTGCTGATATGATTCACTCCGTCGATAGTGTGTATTTAGCGCGTGAAATTCAAACGCAAGCTAAAAAATTAGAGAGAACTATTGAAATTTTAATTCAGGTAAATACGTCCGGAGAAGAATCTAAGTTTGGGCTTGAGCCGGAAGCAACAATTGGCGCAATTGAAGAGGTTTCGACATTACCGAATCTTAAAATAAAAGGACTTATGACCATAGGAGCTTTTTTGCCCAACCCTGAAGACGTGCGACCCTGTTTCAAACTGTTGCACGATCTAAAGGATCGAGTAAACGAACGCGGAATTACCAGCGTTGAAATTGGCACTCTTTCAATGGGCATGACCAACGATTATGAGATAGCCATAGAAGAGGGCTCCACGATGGTTCGAGTCGGTACTGCGATTTTCGGGGAAAGAGGTTAAGGATTTATATGATTCGTTTATTAGATGCTCTTATCGACCTTTATATTTTGGCGGTTATCGTGAGGGTGGTTTTGTCGTGGATTAATTTCAATCCACATAATCCATTCGTTAAGGTTCTAATTCAGATAACAGAGCCGGTGCTGAGTAAAATTCGACAAGTTATTCCGCCGATTAGCGGCATCGACTTGTCTCCTATGATATTGATTTTCGGGTTGTACATTTTAAGGAATTTGTTGTTGCATTGAATCGGAGTTCCGCCTTAACTTGTTTTAGCAAACTAATCTGACCAGGAGGTGGTTGACTTGAAGCTCACCCCATTAGACATTAAGAAACAAGAGTTTAAAAAATCGATGCGTGGCTATGATGCCATTGAAGTCGATGCATTTTTGGAAATGGTAGCAGATGAATTCGAGAGCCTAAATCAAGAAAAAAATAATTTGGCGGATGAAGTTCTCAAACTTAAGACTCAATTGCAGGATTATCAGGAAGTCGAAAAAACGTTAAAAGAAACGCTGATGCACGCCCAGGAATCGATTAACGAATCTAGAGAAACCTCAAAGCGGGAAGCCAGTTTGACTGTTCGCGAGGCTGAGATGCAGGCGGAAAAAATCATGGAAGACACGAAGTTGAAGTTGGCAACCATGAAGAATGAGCTGGTGCTCATTAAAGCGCAAAAAGATTCGTTTGCACGCAGGCTGCGCCATTTATTAGAATCGCAAGTAGAATTAATCGGCGTTCTCGAGTTGGATGACATGGGGTTTGATAAATTAGAAAAGAAACGCCCTAAAGGTCATTCTAAACCTAAATACCAACAAAAGCCGCCGCAAAATTTTGACCAGGAAAAAATAGAGTTTGGCAGTGTCGATGACATTTTACCGGAAGAACCGGATGCGAAAACCGAGATGAGAAAAACTGTAGATATAGAGCAAAATCAGTCCGAGGATTTGCAAGAACGGACTATTGATCAGACCCAAGAACAGCAGAGGATTGAACAACAAGAGAAGAAGTCACGCATTTCCGATCAACTGATTTTTTAAAGGCGTCCAAAAACGGGACAAGGAATTGAATGCAGGATTTAAAAACCCAAATTGACGAAGCGGGTAGTTTTCTAAAGGAGAAAACAAATGCTACGCCTGAAATAGGAATAATTTTAGGCACCGGTTTGGGAGCACTCGCTGAAGAAATTGAACAAGAGACTGTTATTTCTTACGAACAGATACCACATTTCCCCCTTTCAACGGTGGAAAGCCATGCAGGGCGTCTCATTTTTGGGAAGATTGGCTCGAAATCCGTCATGGCGATGCAGGGTCGCTTTCATTATTATGAAGGCTATTCAATGCAGCAGATTTCATTTCCGGTGCGGGTTATGAAACACATGGGAGCCAATACATTGCTCGTTTCCAATGCCTGTGGTGGCATGAATCCCTTATACACTCCGGGCGACATTATGATCATCGAAGATCACATCAACCTCTTTGGCGATAACCCGCTGATTGGCGTCAATGACGATTCGTTCGGTCCGAGATTTCCCGATATGTCAGAGCCTTACACAAACGAGTTGATTGCACTGACCGAGCAGATCGCTTTAGAGGAGAAGATTAAAATTCAAAAGGGCGTTTATGTTGCCGTTAGCGGTCCATGTCTGGAAACTCGTGCTGAATATCGGTTCTTGCGCGCAATTGGCGCAGACGTGGTGGGCATGTCCACAATCCCGGAAGTTATTGTTGCCGTCCACAGTTCGATGCGTGTCCTCGGCCTTTCAGTTGTAACCGACGCTTGTTTTCCGGATGCATTAGAACCCGTTGATATCCAAAAGATCTTAAAAGTAGCAGCGGAGGCTGAACCCAAATTAACATTGATGATGAAGCGAGTGATCGAGAGGGTGTAGTAAAAGTATGTACAAAGAACTTTCAACAAAATTAAATTTTCCTGAATTAGAGAAGGAAATTCTCGAATATTGGGATAAAAACAAGATCTTCGAGAAAAGCATCGAAAACCGGGATGTAAAGAAGTCGTTTGTTTTCTATGAAGGGCCTCCGACTGCTAATGGCCCGCCCGGCATTCATCACGTCCTAGGGCGAACCATAAAAGATTTTGTTTGTCGTCTTAAAACCATGGAAGGGTATCGCGTCGAACGGAAAGCTGGCTGGGATACACACGGTCTGCCGGTGGAAATTCAGGTTGAAAAAGAGCTGGGTTTCTCAAGCAAAGAAGATATCGAAAAGTACGGTATCGATAAATTTAATAGGAAATGCCGGGAAAGTGTTTGGAAATACAAGAGTGAATGGGACGAACTTACTCGTCGAATCGCGTTTTGGGTTGATCTTGAAAATCCGTATATCACCTATGAAAATAACTATATTGAATCAGTCTGGTGGATTCTAAGCGAGCTGTGGAAAAAAGAGCTGATTTATCGTGGGCACAAAATCGTTCCCTACTGTCCACGCTGTGAAACACCGCTTTCGAGTCATGAAGTTGCTCAGGGCTACAAAGACGTTGAAGACCCCTCGGTGTTTGTACGCATGCGCATCAAAGGAGAGGAGAACACTTCATTTCTCGTTTGGACGACGACTCCATGGACGCTGATCTCCAACGTAGCTTTAGTACTCAATCCTGAAATTGAATATGTAAAAGTTAAGCTTGCTGACGAACACTTGATTCTTGCAAAGACGCGGTTAGAGGTTCTGGAAGGCGATTACAAAATTGTTGAAACGTATACCGGCAAAAAGTTGACTGACAAAGAGTACGAACCGCCTTATTTTTACGAAACGGATAAAAAGGCTTATTACACTGTACTCGCTGATTTTGTGTCAACTGAAGACGGTACAGGGATCGTTCATATGGCGCCGGCTTTTGGTGAAGATGATTATCAGATTGGTTTAAAATACGATTTGCCTGTCCTGCAGCCGGTAGACGAAAGTGGAAAATTTACTGAAGAAGTCACAAAATTCAAATCCAAGTTTGTGAAAGATGCCGATCCGGAAATTATCAAGGATCTGGAAAGCCGGGGGTTGCTTTACAAGTCCGAGGCCTATTTGCACAGTTATCCGCATTGCTGGCGCTGTACATCGCCGCTTCTTTACTTCGCGAAAAAATCCTGGTTTGTTCGTACGACTGCCCTGAAAGAGCGCTTGATTAAAAATAACGATGAAGTAGACTGGTATCCGAAGGAGGTTGGTGAAGGCCGGTTTGGTGAATGGCTTAAAAACAATATCGATTGGTCGCTGTCCCGCGATCGTTATTGGGGGACACCTCTGCCCATTTGGGTCTGTGAAGCTTGCAGTCATGAACATTGCATCGGCGGCGTCGAGGAGCTCAAAGAGCTTTCCGGTTTAGCGGAATTCGATGACTTGCATAAACCTTACATCGATGAAGTTGAAATTAAGTGCTCACAATGCAGTGAAAAGATGACCCGTACACCCGAAGTGATCGACTGCTGGTTTGATTCCGGAAGCATGCCGATCGCGCAATGGCACTATCCTTTTGAAAATAAAGATGTTTTTGAGCGAAGTTTTCCGGCGGACTTTATCGCCGAGGGGGTAGACCAGACTCGAGGATGGTTCTACTCGCTGCATGCGATTGCCACAATGCTATTCGATCAGCCATGCTACAAGGTGTGTGTTTCCAATGATTTGATTTTAGACAAATTTGGCCAGAAGATGTCCAAATCGAAAGGGAATACGGTCAATCCTAAAAACATTATCGATGAATACGGCGCCGATGCGGTTAGATGGTATCTGCTTACAGTGAGTCCACCCTGGGTTCCAACCAAATTTGATGTCGAAGGGGTAAATGAGGTCGTTCGAAAGTTCTTTGGCACTTTGGTTAACGTTTACTCATTCTTTACAACTTATGCGAATATCGATAAGTTTAAATATGAAAAATCTAAAATCGTAGTCGAAAAACGCGCGGAAATTGACCGCTGGCTTTTAAGTTCCTTAAACAGACTTGTCGAGAAAATTGAAAATCATTTGTCACGTTATGATCTGACCAAAGCTGCACGCTTGATTTCCGAATTTGTCATCGATGATCTTTCCAACTGGTATGTACGCCGGTGCCGGCGTCGGTTCTGGAAATCCGAAATGGGGGATGACAAGCTTGCTGCTTACGAAACTTTGTACGAAGTTTTGATCGCTGTAACTAAATTATTAGCGCCTTACACCCCATTTATTTCGGAGGAAATTCACAAAAATCTGACCCAAAACGGCGATGCTAATGTTGAGAGCGTGCATTTGGCATTTTACCCAAAAAAGAATACCCGCGAACATACGTATCGAGATACTGAATTAGAGGAGAGAATGGATTTGGTCCGGCGTGTTGTGTTTCTTGGCCGAGCGCTGAGAAATGAATCAGCAATTAAAGTTAGGCAACCGTTGTCGAGAATTGTCGTAGTAGCTAAAGATCAAAACGCGCAGAATCATATCCTAAGTATGGCAAGTTTGATTACGGAAGAGCTTAATATTAAGAATATTGAGTTTGTTTCAGACACAGCAGGGTTGACTATAAAAAAAGCAAAGCCTCTTTTTAAGCAATTAGGCCCGCGCTTGGGAAAAAATGCCAAGATGGCAGCAAACATGATCCGCGACTTTGGTGAAAAAGAAATCACTGAATTAGAACAGAAAGGTGAATTTACGATCGATATCGAAAAGCAGAAAAAAGTAATTAAAATAACCGATCTCGAAATTGTCTCACAGAGCGCTGAAGGTCTTGTTGTACAGGCCGATGATGTATTGACCGCTGCCTTAGATACTCGAATCACGCACGATCTCAGGATTGAAGGTTTAGCGAGAGAATTTGTCAATCGCGTTCAAAATATGCGCAAAAATGCCGGGTTTGATGTAATAGATCGTATTAAAATTTACTATGAGACCTCGGATGAACTCTTAAAAGCAATCGCAGAGCGTTCGGAGTATATTTGCAATGAGACTTTGGCAGAATCCCTATCTCCGAATTTTCAGAAAGCCTCGTTCACGGAAAATTGGGAGATCAACGGTTCTGAAGCGGCAATCGGAATCGAAAAAGTTATATAAGTGAAATTGAAACTCAGATTAACGGAGGTATAAATGACAAAGAAGGACCTGAAAAAATTTAAGAAACTGCTTCTCGAAAAGAGGGAGGAAATGCTCAAGGATTTAGGGCAATTAAAAGACAGAGAAATGGCATCGACTTTAAAAGACGCTTCCGGGGAGAATTCTGCCTACTCCTTTCATATGGCGGATGTGGGAACCGATAATATGGAACGTGAAAAGGCTTTCTTTTTTGCGACTCGAGAGGGGAAATTTCTCAACCACATTGAGGAAGCCCTGCAACGAGTTGAAAGCGGTGATTATGGCAATTGTATTGATTGCGAGAGGCTTATTCCTCAGGAAAGATTAGTGGCGGTGCCGACTGCGACAAGATGCGTTCCCTGTAAGGGAAAGGCAGACGGATAATTCAATGTATTTTTAATTAACACGAGAGTTGCGTGTGAAAGTTTTTTTGATTTCTATAATTGTTGTTATTCTCGATCAAATTACCAAGCTATCAGTGCGATATTCATTTGAATACGGTATCCCCCATAATATAATTGGCGACTGGGTACGCCTGACATATATTGAAAATCCCGGAATGGCTTTCGGCATTCAAGTCGGTGGCCAGCCCTTTTTTACCATTTTTGCAGTAATCGCTACGGTCATAATTTTCATTTACATTCTGAAGGCCCGTAACGAAAAAATGTCTCTGAATTTTGCACTCGCAATGATTTTAGGCGGTGCTATCGGTAATTTGATTGATCGGTTTCTTTATGGTAAAGTAGTCGATTTTGTCGATGTTGGTTTTGGAAATGCCCGTTGGCCGATTTTTAATGTGGCGGATAGTGCCGTAACAATCGGGATGATGATACTAATCGTATTTGTTGTGTTTGATAAAAGTTCCAAACAGACGGACGAAACCACAGAAGTAGCCGCCGAAAAAAAAGCATAAATCCCTCGTTTTATATGACGTTAACCCACCAATTTTTATGGAAGAGGAAAATTACTTTGAAGTAGTTATCCCGTCTCAACAGGGAAAACAACGCCTTGATAAATTCCTAACTCAGCAAATCGCTTCGGTTTCCCGGGCGCGTTTGCAAAAATTAATTCGGGAAGATTTGGTTAAGGTGAATGGCCAGCCTGCCAAAGCCAGCCATCTTGTTTCGCCCGGCGAAAAGGTTGAGGTCTGCGTTCCCAAACCCACTCCGGTTGATATCCTCTCGGAAGATATTCCGTTAAATATTATTTATGAAGATGAGCACCTGTTGGTTTTAAATAAAATCTCTGGAATGGTCGTCCACCCGGCGTTTGGCAACTATACGGGTACACTTGTGAATGCTCTGCTTTATCATTGCGGCGATCTCTCGTCAATCGGAGGTCGGCAACGACCCGGAATCGTCCACCGGCTTGATAAAGACACATCCGGATTAATGGTGGTTGCAAAAAACGATGCTGCCCACCAAAGTCTTTCCAGTCAATTTAAGCAGAAGGAAACGGAACGGGAATATCAAGCCATCTGCTGGGGGAGATTTAAAAAGAGGAAGGGCAAGATAGAAACGTTTATTGCGCGAAGCCCTAAAGATCGAAAGCGAATGACTGTGCAGTTGTCCGGTAAGTTAGCGATTACGAATTATCAAGTTCTGGAGACGCATTGGGTACATTCCCTCGTCAAGCTAAATTTGAAAACCGGGCGAACCCATCAAATCAGGGTGCATCTTTCATATCTCGGTTACCCGGTTTTCGGCGATGCAGAATATGGCGGTCGCAACAGGCAATTGGGAAATTTACCCAACGATGAACGGGAGTTTGCCAGCAAGCTTCTTCTAAAGATGGACCGGCAAGCTTTGCACGCAAAAGTGCTTGGGTTTATTCACCCCTCCAAAAATGAATTCATGCGATTTGATTCGGACCTGCCTGAAGATATGAAACTTTTGCTGGAAAGTATCCGTAATCAAAGAAAGTGATTTTTTTTAGATTTAAAATTTCTTCCCTTTTTATTCAACTCTAAATTTTTGTTGGCAACATTTCACAAAAGAAACTGTCTGATATAATATACCTCGAATGAATAATCAGCAGTTTGTTGCAAGTTATCAGTTTTTTTATTAAACCCTTAAATTATTGAGGTGCATGATGAAAGTAATAACGGGCTTGATGACTGTGATTCTTTTTGCCACGCTTTTTACCACCAATCTTTTTTCACAATTAGACCTTGACAGAAGCGATCAAGAGACTCTCGACCGGGTCAAGGAAAAGTATCTGGATGATCGCGGTCGGATGGAAATTAAGTACTTTTCGGGTAACAAGGTTATCAAAAAAAAGGAAAGGCTGCCTTATCACGTTGTTGTAGTCCGGGGCGATTTGACAATCCGGGGCGAAATAGAAGGAAGCGCAGTCGCTCTTTTTGGCGATGTCAGAGTGAAATCGAGCGGGTGTGTCGATGGCGATGTGATTAGCGTTGACGGTTGCATAGATCAATCCGGAAATGCTTGGGTCAAAGGTGACGCTTTGGAGATATCTTCGAGAAGTTTGAAGCGCCGCCACAGCGGATATTCCAACCGTGAGATCCGTAGAACGAGGAGCTATTCCAGAAGATCATTTCGGCGAGACAGCCGCTACAGACATGGCATTTCGTTTCAAAATTACTGGTCGGTGAACGAGCTCGACAATTTTATTCTCAGGTATAATAGAGTGGAGGGCGGTTTTATTGGCTTCCGCCAACCCCGGGATCATTACCATAATTGGAGGATGGGACACTTAAACCCTTTCGGGGAAATAGGTTATGGGTTTGAGAATAAGGATTTGCGCTACCAAATTGGTGGGCAGCTCTCTACTTTAAGTTCGCTCAATTTATTCTTAGGCGGCGAATATCACGACTTCACGGATACCCAGGATGCGTGGTTGGTTTCGGAAAGTGAAAACAGCGCAAACGCACTTTTCGTAAAAAAAGACTTTTTAGATTACTATCGAAGAAAAGGGTTTAGTTTTTTCGCTGTTCAGGAATTCACTCGCGATTTTAAAGTCAAAGTGGAATACAGAAATGATGATTACTCGAATATGCTCAATACGTCGAACTGGTCATTGTTCAGAGGAGGGCAAGACTTCAGATTGAATCCCCTGATTAATGAAGGAAATATGCGCAGTTTGATTTTCAGTGTTAATTTGGATACCCGCTACGACGCCAGAGTTCCGGAAAGTGGCTGGTATTTAAACGGCACCGCCGAATTTGCCGGCCAGGTTGCCGGTCAGGAATTAAATGGTGATTTTAACTTCGATCGCTATATTATCGACTTGCGTAGATATCAGACGTTGAGTTACTCCGAAAGTCTCGATTTTAGGCTTCGAGTTGGATCAGGTCGGGGAAATGTTCCTGAACAATTCCTTTTTGATTTAGGAGGTATTTCTACTTTGCCCGGCTATCATTTCAAAGAATTCACCGGCGACCGGATGGTGATGTTTAATTCTGAATACAGAACAGACGGCGAATTCCTTTTTGATGATATTTGGTTTCTGAACCTTTTTCACTATATTTTGTTCGCAAATACCGGGCTTGCCTGGTTTGCTCAAGACACCTCTTCGCCCCTTAATTTCGATAATTTTGAATTCTCCGATCTTAAAACCGACGTTGGAATTGCCATTGCCAACCGAGACGGCGATATGAGGGTTAATTTTGCCCATCGCCTGGATGGCGGTGGCCTCAATGTTTCATTTAGAATTCATCGAAATTTTTAAATTCATTTTGTTTGAGGATTTTATCATGTCAGCAAAACCTTTCAGACTTTTAATTTTTTCTTTTGTGTGTTTTTTGCTTTTGGGCTCTTCTCATACACTTTTAGCTCAACGCTATGGAACCGAAAGGTTTAAGCAAAAATACGAAATCAATTCTGACAAAGTCCTGTATGTAAACATTGATATTGACGCAGCAGAAGTGAGAATTAGT
>SMUY01335838.1_pt1 | contig 11892 bp, 7 predicted proteins | sample 2456441 | NCBI WGS metagenome assembly SMUY01 (sample SAMN11095931, study PRJNA526329) | marine sediment metagenome | biome: Marine sediment; feature: Surficial sediment; material: Deep marine sediment; isolation source: Hadal surficial sediment | place: Pacific Ocean | collected 2014-11 | depth 0-1...
CTAAGGGTGAAGCAAAGATGCGACCCCTTTTTACAGGGGAATCTTGTGAAATAAATACTTTAGGTATTTCCTTTTTTTCAGGAGGAGTTTCAGTAACTTTTATTTCTTTTTCTTCAGGTTTTGAGGGGCTTCTTTTAGTCTTATTATAATTTTCAATGATACCTGAAACATCAGTTCCTTTAGGGCCAATTATTGCCAATACAGTATCTACAAGTGCCGTACTACCCTCTTCAATCCCAATTTTAAGTAAGGTCCCCGAATAAAAGGATTCAAACTCCATAGTAGCTTTATCGGTTTCTATTTCTGCTAAAATATCACCTTCTTCTACTGTATCGCCTTCTTTCTTGTTCCAGTTTACCACAGTTCCTTCGGTCATTGTATCACTCAAACGAGGCATAGTAATTACCGTTACGCCTTCGGGGATTATTATTTCAGTAGTATCCGATATTTTTTCAGTCCTGATAGCTATAGGGATTACTTCATCTATAATTGTTTCTTTTTGAGAATCATCTTGATTTCCTTTAATTAATTCAGATATGTCTTCTCCTTTTTCTCCTATTATTGCCAATAAAACATCTACAGGAACGGTCTCTCCCTCTTGAACACCAATATAAAGTAGAACTCCTTCATAAAATGATTCGAATTCCATAGTCGCTTTATCGGTTTCAATTTCAGCAAGGATATCACCTTCATTAACTTTCTCGCCTATTTCAATCAGCCATTTTGAAACGGTGCCTTCTTCCATGGTGTCGCTTAACCGCGGCATCTTGATTATTTCTGCCATAATATTTTACAGTTTATGAGATAAAAAGGGATAATTTTCTTGTTCATAAACAATATCATACATTAAACTTTTCTCAGGATATGGAGATTCTTCTGCAAACTTTTCGCATTCATTTACCAATATTTTAACTCGTTGATCGATATCATTTAATTGCTTTTCTGTTGCGTATTTTTTCTTTGTAATTAAATCTCTTACATATTTAATAGGGTCCTCTTTTTGTTTTTCTGAGAGTTCTTCTTTAGTCCGGTATTGTTGCGCATCACTCATAGAATGTCCTCGATAACGGTAGGTTCTTATTTCAAGAAATGTAGGCCCCTCCCCTCTACGAGCTCTCTGTATTGCTTCATCCAATTCATTAGCAACTGTTTCAGGTTTCATACCGTCTACTGGTTTACAAGGCATCTCATATCCCAATCCCAGTTTCCAAATTTCGGTGTGACTTGCAGTACGTTCTACGGAAGTACCCATTGCATACCCATTATTTTCAACACAAAAGACCACGGGTAATTTCCACAACATAGCAAGGTTTAAAGTTTCATGCAATGAACCTTGGCGTGTAGCTCCGTCACCCAAAAAAGTAAGTGTAACCGAATCACGTTTAAAATATTTATCTGCAAATGCTAAACCTGCACCCAACGGAATTTGTCCACCTACAATTCCATGACCTCCATAAAACCGATGTTCTTTTGAGAAAATATGCATAGATCCACCAAACCCTTGTGAAGTTCCTGTACTTTTCCCATACAATTCTGCCATTACCCTTTTTGGATCCACTCCCATCCCAATAGGTTGGACGTGATTTCTATAGGCTGTAATCATTCGATCTTTAGTAAGATCCATAGCATGTAAAGCGCCAGCTAATATTGCTTCTTGACCATTATAAAGATGTAAAAATCCTCTAACCTTTTGTTCGATATATACTTGAGCGAGCTTATCTTCAAACTTTCGCCAAAAGAACATATTCTCGTACCAGTCTAGATATGTTTTTTTTGTAATTCTTTTCATATAAAAGGTACTGTAATCCTGAAAAGGAAATTATTGTACGGAGAACAAAAATACTATATTCTTGAGTTCTACAAAACTCGGAACGATAAAAGAATTATGAATTATAAATAAGAGTTGTCGAAGACAAGGGGTAATAAATCCTTAATTGAATTTGCTTTAACGACTTTCCCAGTTTCTCCCATAAAATAAACTTCAATAGGAGTTTTTTGTTTTACTTCATACTCGGCCAACGCTTGCCTGCAAGCTCCACATGGTGGAACAGGTGTATCAACTTTATGATTTTTTGAGCGTGCCGTTAAAGCTATTGAAACTATGATTGCATTGGGATAAATAGCTCCAGCCTGAAAAACAGCTACCCGTTCTGCACACATTCCTGAAGGATATGCTGCATTTTCTTGATTATTCCCGCTAATAATTTCTCCAGAATCCAACATCAGTGCTGCCCCTACTTTAAAATGCGAATAAGGCGAATATGCATTTTCTCTTGCATGATGCGCCTTATTCATTAATTTTATAATCGATGTAGGAAGTTCTGAAACAGATTCAAAAACTTCAAGATTAATTTCGATTTTAATATTTTTCACTATTTCCTAATATTCGTCATACTCGTCACCAAAATTGAAAGTTAATCCAAAACGAAGTGTGCCTTCTAGCGGACTTATAACAGTAGAGGTAGAAATTAAATAGGATATATCTATATTAATGGTAGTATACTTAAAACCCGCTCCTAAAGTCATATATTTTCTTGATCCCTTAGTTTTGTGCTCATTAAAATACCCGGCTCTAAAAGCAAATACATCTTGATACCAGTATTCTACTGCCAATGCCCAGGTAATTTCATTTATCTCCTCACTAAAACCATTTGGCGCATCACCAAACGATTGAAACATACCTTTGAAAAAACTTACATCTGGATCTTTCCCCTTATAAATTGCATTATTATCTAATATTTCTTCACCATCATCTATTTGTCCATTTCCGTTTTCGTCTATAAATTTAACCCCTCTAATTGGTGGTGTTGGCACTAATAATTTATTAAACTCTACATTTACTCCTATTTTATTATATTGATCCAAAATAAAGTCAAAACCACTACTTAAGGCTAGGTTTGTTGGTAGATTACTTTCAGATCCAACCTCGTCATATTTTAATTTAGGTCCGATATTTGAAATATTGAACCCCCCTCTCCAACGACCATCAAAATCACCATATGCAATTTCTTCACTTTGGTAATAACCAGAAACATCTACTGCAAAAGAGCTTGCTGCAGATGCATCCTCGTTTGAGGCTTGAATTTTAAGATCTGAATTTATAAATCTACCTGTAATACCCATAGCAAAACGATCTGCTAATCGCAAAGAATAAGATGCATCAAAAATAAATTCGTTGGGGCTTTGTAATAATGGTTCTTGTTCAAGAGTTTCACGTAATTCTATTTCTCCTAAACTAAAATATCGTAAACCAACGGCTACCGCACTACGTTCGTTTATTCTATTATAATAAGTGAGATTACCAAGAAAAATGTCGTTTACCAACTGACTTAAATAAGGTGTATAAGTAATACCAACTCCTTGTTTTGAAATAGCAAAAACATATTTTGCGGGATTCCATTGTTGTGAAAAAGCGTCTGTAGAAGAAGCTACACCAATATCTGCCATTCCTGCTGAACGAGCATCACCTGCAATTAATATGAAAGGTACTCCTGTAGTAATAACTCTTGAATCATTGTTTAAATCTGGAATTATAACTTCTTGTGCAGATAAATTAAAAGTTACTAAACCTATTAGAGTAAGTATAAATATTTTCTTCATGAGGATAAAAATTTTTGACAAATATAAATTAATTTTTATAGGATAACTAGTTTTTCGAATTTTTCAACTCGCTGATTGGTCAACGTAGATTTAACAGTTATCTTATATACATATACCCCTTTTCCTATAAGATCTCCGAAATCGTCTTTTCCATCCCAAACAATATCTCTGGATAAGAAACCATCTGTGGTAATAATTTGGTTTTTGGTCCAAACAATTTTTCCTGTTACAGTAAAAACTTGAACCTGTACATCTAAGGGTTCAAAGGGGCGATTATGATTGAACCAAAACTCGGTATAATTAACAAAGGGATTAGGGTAATTTAATACTCTTGTAATTTCCAGTTTATTGCTTCCTGCAACAATAAATTGAATTTCAGCGGTGGAAGAATTATTGTAAACATCCCAAGCTTTAAGAGTAAGTGTATGTAATCCCTCTTCAAGATTTCTAAATTTAAAATTGGCTATACCTCTAGTAAAATCGTCTATATCTGCTTGATAATATTCGTTAAGAATAAAAGGGTTAGATTCGTCTGCATCCAATATGGCAACTATATCATGACCTATCCCGCTAGCCGTATTAATTCCATTTTCATCTTGTAGCTTGGCAATAAGTATTGGAGAATCGTTTGTAATACCTCCAGAGACAAAACTTTCATCATTCATAAAAAGTTGAATTGTAGGACCTATATTATCTTCGGGTGCATCTTCATTAAGTCCTCCAACCAAAATATCTAGATTAAAACCCGTTTGATCCACAAGCTCATTATTTTGTTGTGTATAAAAACTAACTCTTCCATTTCCAACTTGGATCTGTATATCTCTTGGTACTACAAATTCAAATTCAAACTTACCATTTGTTACGGTTGCCTGACCGTTAAAAATTATTTCACCCAGTGTAATGAAATTAAGTATTAATAACACCCCATTTACAGATATACCATCATTACCTAGTGTTTGTCGTTGTACATTTTTGTCAAATACCTTTACTTCCAATACTCCATTATAGTTTGTTAAAAGTGTACCAAATTCATCCACAACTTCACCACCAATTCTAATTCTACTCAATGCTTTAAGAGTATCAACAGGTTGAGTTATTGGAACACCATTTAAGGTAGTTAATTTAATTTCTTGTTTGGGAAATGCTAAGTGCATAGCAGGATCACCTATATAAAAAACAACACGCCTATTCGTACTGCTTATTTTATTTTTAGATATACGTACAGCCTCAGCTGGAGTATTAGGTATATTCAGACCATATCCAAATAATTCTGGTGCCAACTCCCTGTTAAATTCTACCCCTACACCTACTGAAATGGATCGAGTGGTTGTAACCAATGAAATAGCACCTCCTTCTTTATTCCAATAGGTAAGTTCTCCTGCCGTTATACGTAAAGGATTATCAAATTTTGTAAATTCACAAGTGACTGTTACAATACAGGGATATCTATTTTTATTACGCAGTTCTTGAGCCATACTTTTTGTATAAATAAACTCTTTTGCAAGACCATCCTCTCCTCCATGACCAAAATAATTAAAAATTAAACCTCCTACTTCAATCGCGTTAATTATGGCTTCATTTACTTCTGGATATCTGTTACCGCCAGCTGATGTTTGTTGTTGAAAAGCATCAGTATGTATTTTCTTAACATTTATAAACGGTTTTTGTTCCGATACTTCATCGCCCAATTCATCTAAACTTACTTCCAAAGCGAAAAATTCAAAAACCGCATCCACATCATCCGAAATTAAAACAAAATTATTTCTCCAGTTACCATAAGAAACCTTCGATTCATAATTTACAATCTTATCCACAAGTGCATTAGCCAGGCTCACATTATCAGCTAAAATACGCCCCACGGCAATATCAAGTTTATCAATATCATCCCCGTTACCAGGAATTCCATCACTACTTAACCCAATGGTGCCTTCATTTTCATCCATATTTCCAAAATAATCATCAGACATAAAAGAGGCGAATGTGCTATTGCTGAATAAGGTGTGGAAGGTTGGAATAATATTATTATTATTTGAAATCCTATTTTTATAATCAAATGAAGAATCTCCAAACAAACATAAATATTTTATGCGTTTATCTGCAGAAGATGCATTTTCGTATATATATCGTATAAAATTCCTTATAGCACCAATATCTTGTTTGCCTGAACTAAATTCTTGATAAATTTTATCAGTAGTAACTACTTTTACATTTAATCCATCAATATTTTTACGGTGATTGGCCAGACGTAAAGCAGGTTGTATCAAAAATGGTGCTGTAATAATAATGTAGTCAATATCTTTAAAATTACCGGAAGTATCATAAAAAATTGTTCCTTTTAAATTTTGATTAGGAACCGTTGTCTGAGCCCCAATGATTGGCATATAATAATCATTAGGATTAATTGCAATATATTCTCTTAATTCTCCCAGATCAGCTTTAAATTTAAAATTAGAAGCGTTGCCTTCGTTTTGTTTCGATACAATGAAACCCGTATTTGTTACATCCTATACCTGCGAAAATTGTGAGGCATTCCCTATTTGATATTCGCCAATACCCGAAAGTGTAGCAACCTCGTTAAACCTAAAATCCATTTGTTCTCCAACACCATTTAATTGTCTTAACGCTTCTATACTTATATAATCCAGGTACGCAATACTCGATGGATTACCAGAATTGTTATAAATCAAATTTATAGTTACTGTTTCCCCTCCTGCTGAGATTTCGTTGTCATATTCTTTTGATATCAATAATGTTGGGTCATCAATAGGTTGAAAATTTATCGGATCGATGCTGGTACCGTTAATAGATATTGCCATTGATGTTGTTGATTCGGAAGCTGCAGCTACTTTAATTTTCACGCGCATTAATTGCCCTGAAACAATATTTGGAAAATTAAACTCATAACTTTGTTCGTTTTCAATATCAAAACGATTTCCAACCCACCTTCGACCTACCTTGGCTGGGTTTTCTTCATCTTCTTCGTGAAACAAGTAGTCATTAAAAGAATTTATAGTTGTAGTAACGGAACCTGTTGGCTCTAGCATTTCTTGTACACGCATTCCTGCGCCTCCATCTGCAGTTATATAATAATATGAAACATCACTATAGGGGTTATGGTTGGTGTCGTTCTCGGCATCATATCCATGGGTGCTAATCCCGTAAAACAAAATAAAATCACCCGAATCAAAACTTCCGTCTTCTGCACCAACTACCTGTATGGAAGTTTCAGGAAGATCAAAAACTGTATTTTCTATATTTAATAATGGTAGTGGTTTTCCTCCATTACCATAAATTTTAAGGTTTTGAGGATTAATTCCATCTGTGTTCATCCCTAAATTATTTAAGAATGCTTTATCAACTCTATAAATACCGGTTTTTTCGACTTGAAATTTATACCAACTTCCAGTTGCTAATACCGAGTTTGTAATTTGGCCCCGAATACTTGATATAGAATTGGTTTTACCAGGATTCTTCATTTTGTAAGAAACAGATAACGAAAGAATCTTTTTATAACCAAAATTAGTATTTACAATAGAGGATATTGAAAAAGTAGTGTAAATAATATTTCTGGCCCTGGTACTGTTTATACTATATATTGGTTTATCATTAGGGACTAATTTTTTATTGACATTTTTTAATTCCTCTGAAGAAAGTGTACCGTATTTAATATTAGTGATTCTAACAGATTTTTCATCTGCAAATCCGTTGTCTTTCCATTGTTCTAGGTATTTTATATCATATTGTGAAAGTTGATAATTTAATTCTGGAAGGGCAAATATCTTTGAATTTGAAGATTTAACTTCATCAAATGAAGCTGATTTCGCGATTTTGGAATTTATTTTCCAATTAATTTCTATATTTCTATTTTGCCCCTGGACCGAAAAGGATAACAAAATGATACTTAAAAAAAGTATTGTTTTTTTCATCATAACCATTAACGCATTAAATATACACTTAGTATGACATAATTTATTAAAAATATTTTCTGAAAATCTAATTTTATATAATAATTAATTCAATAAAACGTTTCAATTGGATATATTGTCAAAAAAACACAAAACCTAGCGGTTTATTAATATTTCAAATAATATTGACTTATTACCGTTAATTACTATATTGCGAACCCAATTTTTCATAACTGAAAACGATGAACTTTAGAAAAACCCTAGCATTACAGCTATTTATTGCGGTAGTAGCAACTTCTTTGATGGTGAGTTGTAAGAAATCCCGAGACTACGATAGTAGTTCTAGAGCTACTGGATGGAAAATGAATTCCAAAGAAGGTGGCTTCCAGTACAATGATAGAGCTACGGAACAGGAAACAGGCCCAGGATTAGTCTTTATTGAAGGCGGAACATTTACCATGGGTAGAGTGCAGGACGACCCTATGCGTGACTGGAACAATAGCCCTAATCAGCAACATATTCAGTCATTTTACATGGATGAAACTGAAGTTACCAATTTAATGTACCACGAGTATTTAGAATGGTTAAAGAAGGTTTTTCCCCCTGAAATTGAAAATTATAGAAAAATTTATCAAGGTGCCCTTCCAGACACTTTAGTGTGGAGAAACCGTTTAGGTTATAACGAGGTGATGACTAACAATTACTTACGTCATCCTGCTTATGCAAAATATCCAGTAGTAGGTGTAAGCTGGATTCAAGCTGTTGAATTTAGTGATTGGAGAACCGATAGAGTTAATGAACTTATTCTTGAAGAAGAAGGATTTACTGCAAGAAATGCACGTTATGATGTTAAAGATGGTGAGACTTTTAATACTCAAACTTATCTTAATTCTCCAACCCTTACTTATGGAGGTAATGATTCTATTATAAGAGGTGGTAAGCGTTCAAAATCGTTAGAAAAGAAAAGCAAAGACAGTACAAATTTATATGTTCAGCGTAAGGATGGATTGCTTTTACCTGCATACCGTCTTCCTACGGAGGCTGAATGGGAATACGCTGCTGTAAGTTTAATTGAATTACGTAGCTATAATGTTTACAGAGGTAGAAAAAAATATCCTTGGGATGGACTTTATACTCGTTCTGGTAAAAGAAGGTCTCGTGGTGATCAGTTAGCCAATTTTAAGCAAGGAGATGGAGATTATGGTGGTATAGCTGGTTGGAGTGATGATGGTGCTGATATTACCGCAGAAGTAAAATCTTATGATCCTAATGAATATGGATTATACGATATGGCTGGAAATGTTGCAGAATGGGTTGCAGATGTTTATCGACCTATCGTAGACGATGAATTTAACGACTTTAACTATTATCGTGGTAATGTTTACACAAAAAATTATATTGGTAAAGATGGAAAAGTAAAAATTGTTACCTCAGATTCTATTATTTTTGATACCCTAAGTAATGGAAAAATCATTGCTAGAAATTTACCTGGTGAAATTTTACAAGTTCCCGTTGACATCAATGAAACGTATTTAAGAACAAACTTCTCAAAAAGTGATAACCGTGATTATCGTGATGGGGATAGACCTTCAACCCGTTATTATCAATCATTTGGTGATTATGATGACGAAATTATAGATGAAACTAAACGTATGTACAATTCTCCCACACATTTCGTTTTTTCCGATAGTATAGGAGGTCTTGATCGTCAATACGACAAATCAAGAAACAGAACTACATTAATTAATAATGAGGTTCGCGTATACAAAGGTGGATCTTGGAGAGATAGGGATTATTGGTTAGACCCAGCACAAAGACGCTATTTCCCACAAGATATGGCAACAGACTTTATTGGATTCAGATGTGCAATGTCTCGTGTAGGATCCAAATCTAAAAAAGGAAAACGCCCAAGAAATTAATACTATTTTTCAAAACTATTATAAAGCCCTGACAAGTCGGGGCTTTTTTGTATTTTTAAATATATGAATCGAATAATAATAAAATATTAATCGTGTGAAAATAGAAGTCCTTCACCAACATTTATTAAAAAGTAAAGGTGTATGTACAGACACGCGAAAAATAACTAGGGGTTGTTTGTTTTTTGCACTAACAGGGAATAATTTTAATGGTAATGAATTTGCCCAAGAAGCTTTAGATAAAGGAGCTTATAAGGTTGTAATAGATCAAATTGACTATCATAAAAATACAGGAGAGACCATTTTATGCGCAAGTTCATTAAAAATGTTACAAAAACTTGCTAATTATCACAGGAAACAAATAAATATTTCTATCATCGCTATAACCGGAAGCAATGGTAAAACAACTACAAAAGAACTTATTCACGCTGTACTATCCCAAAAATATAAGATCATTGCCACAAAGGGTAATTTGAATAACCATATAGGGGTACCACTTACTTTACTTTCAATGAATTCTGAAACAGAAATAGGAATTGTGGAAATGGGTGCAAATCACTTAAAAGAAATTGAAAAACTTTGTGAAATAACCTTACCAGATTATGGTTATATCACTAATTATGGTAAGGCCCATCTTGAAGGATTTGGAAGTCTTAAGGGAGTTATCAAGGGTAAAACTGAACTCTATAAACATATAAAAGAGCATGACAAAATCGTTTTTGTAAATGCAAACGACCCAAAACAACTATTATATTCACAAGGTTTGAAAAGGGTGACTTTTGGAAATAAACAACAAGATTCAAATATTCGGTTAAAAGATGCTTCTTACACTCTGGTTGTGGTATATGAAGATGTTGAAATACAAAGCAACCTGATTGGTTTATACAACTTTCCTAATATAGCTTCAGCTATAGCTATTGGGGATTATTTTAAAGTATCAAAAGAAAATATTAAATCGGCTATTGAAGATTATATTCCCACTAACAATCGTTCACAACTTATAGAAAAAGGGACTAATAAAATTATTCTCGATGCTTATAATGCAAATCCGACAAGTATGATAGCTGCTCTCGAAAATTTTAAACAATTAAAGGGTGAAAACAAATTTTTATTTTTAGGCGATATGTTTGAATTGGGAGAGGATTCTGAAAGAGAGCATCAAATTATTGTAAATTTCCTGGAAGAAAACCCCATGGGAATCACTTATTTAATAGGAAGTAATTTCTTTAAAACCAAAACCACAAAAGAATATATCTATACGCTGGAAACCTTTGATGAATTAAAAAAGCAACTAACAGATAATAGCCCCGAAAATAGCTGCATCCTTATTAAAGCTTCTCGCGGAATGACTTTGGAACGAGTTTTGGAGTTATTATAACCACCTATTACAAATTTCACTGGATATTAAAATCAAATACAGCTCTGGACTATTATGGTTTTATAAACTTTATTTAATACTTGATAATCCTAATTAATTTTATATTTTCAGCTTGTGATATTTTAACAATGTATACACCCACTGCTAAATCTCTTCCAAATTTGTATTCATCTTGAGGAGCAAATACATCAGAATGCAATAGTCTGCCATTTACATCATAAACTTGGATCTTTACATTATTAGAATAATTATTAGTTTCTAGTTTAATATTAAAATAACTTTTTGAAGGATTTGGCCAATATTTAATATCGAGGGAATAACTATCGTTATCATTCATTAAAGGAATCGACAATGGCCCAAAACCATTGCCACATATTTCAAAGTAAGCAATACCATCGTCTGTAGCTATTCCACCAAAGTCGCTTGGTACATATACCTGCACACTTGCAACACCAATATTCCCATTCCCATCGTCTACTGCAAGGTTTATTGTATATACGCGGCCATTTCCACCATCGCTGCGTTCCTTACGCAACTGAACTGACTGGCAACCTGATACGATGACGATGTCATCCACAGTGTTTCCATCATCCTCAACCTGCGAATTTTCCACTTCGTCACTACTTACATCTGATATGTACACATCATCGAACGATAGCTCGGTACAATTGTCAGAAACAGAAAAAACTAGCTGGTTAATCACAATGGTCTCATATGTATGGTTTGGTGGCCACAAAGTAATTGGATCGCTGATAACTGTTAGGACAGGAGCTGTAAGGTCCTCGATCACCGCATTCTGCGTTTGGGTTTCTGTAACTCCATTACCATTATCGTAGGTCCAGGTAATTAAGGTGGGGCCTTGTGTTGTAATTGGAAATGCAGTGGTGGTGGTCGCGATTATGGCACCATTATTAGCGGTTGGTGCCGTTGGTTCACTGATTGAGCACTCGTCTGTTAGATCGGGTAAAGGATCAATATCTGGTACAATTGTTTTACATTTTCCGGCACTACGGGCATTATAAATGGCAAGTAATTCTGATTGAGAAAGAGCCCGACTAAATAGATCAACTTCATCTATCAGTCCGTCGAACGC
>SMUY01025913.1_pt1 | contig 11890 bp, 9 predicted proteins | sample 2456441 | NCBI WGS metagenome assembly SMUY01 (sample SAMN11095931, study PRJNA526329) | marine sediment metagenome | biome: Marine sediment; feature: Surficial sediment; material: Deep marine sediment; isolation source: Hadal surficial sediment | place: Pacific Ocean | collected 2014-11 | depth 0-1...
GTATCCGCCATGTCGGCCGCGATGCTTAGTCTTGGCGAAAGAATCGCCACAGAACTAGGGCGCGGGTTCTTGGATGAGGTATATATCCACGGCGATGAAGGATATGTGCTGCTCATGGCCTCCGGAAATGAAGCCGTCCTGACCGTGCTTGCAAGAGGGAAAGCGAAGCTCGGCCTGGTGCTCTTGGAAATGCGGAGAGCGGTGGGGGACCTGGAGGAACTTGTTGGATAGTGGAACGGGCAACTGCCCACAAATCGCTTACCGTAACAGTGTGGGGAGGCTAACTTAGCCTCCCCACCGCTCTTTAAAGGGGAAGGATGAAATGTCCAAATACTTATTCCTGACCGGCGGAGTTGTCAGCTCAGTGGGCAAAGGGGTGACCGCGGCCGCTATCGGAAAGCTGCTCAAGGAACGCGGCCTCAGTGTGTCCATTCAAAAGTTGGATCCGTATATCAACGTCGACCCGGGGACCATGAGTCCTTATCAGCATGGGGAGGTCTTCGTGCTGGATGACGGTTCAGAAACGGATTTGGACCTGGGTCACTATGAGCGCTTCATAGATGTAAGCCTCAGCCGAGTCTGCAATCTGACCACCGGCCAAATCTACTCCAATGTTATTGCTCGGGAACGCCGAGGGGACTTCCTTGGGGGTACCATCCAGGTTGTTCCCCACATCACCAACGAAATTAAGAGCCGCATCCGCGAAGTTCATGAAGTGACCAGCGCCGACGTCGTGATCACCGAAGTGGGCGGAACGGTGGGTGACATCGAATCGCTGCCCTTTTTAGAAGCGCTCAGGCAGATTCGATCGGACGTCGGGCGGGAAAACGCGATGTTCGTTCACGTCACCTGGCTGCCATATATTGGTGCGACGGGTGAGTTGAAAACCAAACCTACTCAACACTCGGTGCGCGAGCTTAGAGGGATCGGAATCTCACCCGATGTAATCATCGCGCGCTCGGATCACACGGTGGTCGAGAGCCTGCGGGAAAAGATTGCACAGTTTTGCGATGTCGACCGGAAAGGTGTGATTCCGCTCACCACAACCAGCAGCCTCTACGAAGTCCCGCTGTTGCTGGAAGCGGAGGGCCTGGGCGACAACATCGTGAATCGCCTGGGTCTCATCTCCACTCAAGTGCCGGACTGGTCTGATTGGGAGGATCTGGTTGCGCAAGAGCGAGAGGACCGTCCCAAAATTCGTATTGCTATCGTGGGCAAGTATGTGGAGCTGCGAGACGCGTACATGAGCGTACGCGAGGCCGTCCGACATGCGTCGCTGGAAGCCGGGGTCGAAGCCGAGTTCCTCTGGGTGCACTCCGCCGAGCTGGAGAAGGACAAAGGCTGGGACGAGCTGAAACGGGCACACGGCATTATTGTCCCCGGCGGGTTTGGTTCGAGAGGAATAGAAGGAAAAATAGCGGCCGCCCATTACGCGCGGGAAAACCAGATTCCGTATCTAGGATTGTGCCTGGGAATGCAGGTGATGGTGATTGAGTTCGGTCGGCATGTGCTTGGAACCGAAGATGCGAATTCTACAGAGTTCGATCGAAACACTTCGCATCCGGTGATCGATTTGCTTCCTGAGCAGCGGGGAATTGGCGAGATGGGCGGCACCATGCGGTTGGGGTTATACCCCTGTGACCTGGTGGAGGGAACGCTTGCTCGGACCGTCTACCAAACCGACTCGGTAAACGAGCGCCACCGACATCGTTATGAGTTCAACAATACCTATCGCGAGATCCTGGCTGAACACGGGATGGTTTATTCTGGGCTCTCGCCGGATAGAAGGCTGGTGGAAATTGCTGAGTTGAGCGACCATCCCTTCATGATCGGCAGTCAATTCCACCCCGAGTTTCTCTCGCGCCCAAACCGTCCGCACCCGCTCTTTGCCGGCTTTGTTCAAGCCGCCGTTCGGCGTGACAAGCTGCAGCTAGAGAAAGTTGCAGCCGGCCCCTCCGCGTTGAAATAGTCCCTTAAACGAAAATCGCCCCCTGCTTTTGGAGGGGGCGATATCTCCTCGATAGCTCGAGAGTGGGTTAGGCCTCTCTGACCAATTCAGGCGGTTCCGTGATTCGCTCCCTCTCCGCGCTCATCTTCGCAATTCCGTTGCGCGTTTGATTGAGCAATCGCGTGAGCTCGTCCTCTAAAGCGGCAAGGGTTTCGACGGCGTATTCATCGGCTTCCGAGCGCATAGATTCTACGTCCGCCCGGGCCTGATCCAATATCTGCTCCGCCCGCTCATGGGCGGCTTCCACGACCGAATCCCTTGACATCGATTCTTCGCCGCGGCGCTTCGCAAGTGTGAGCGTGCGATTTGCCTCTTCCTGCGCCTGCGCCATCACCCGATCGCGCTGCGCCAGGACCTGCTGAGATTTCTTCACTTCCTCCGGGATCGAGATGCGCATCTGATCAATGATCTCGAGCACTCGATCCTCGTCAACCACTACGCTATGGGTGAGGGGGATGGGCCGGCTCTCGTTGAAGAGCTCTTCTAGTCGGTCCACGAGGTGGAGAATGTCCATTACAGGGCCTCCGGCAGCGCTGGATAGTTCCGCAGCGCAGAATGCGGAAGACTACACCTAACTGAGAATCTGGTCAAATAGGGGGTCGGCATGCGCGGCTAGTCTCTCAAAGAGGTCATGTAAACCGCGTCGTTTCCAACCTCCAGAAACCGGCGCTCTAGCGCGGCCGCCACATGCTCCGGCACCATGCTGCTGACATCCCCATCCAGAGAGGCGATCTCGCGCACGGTGGACCCGGTTAGAAAACTGTGTTCCTCATGCGTGATAAACGCTACAACCTCAATTTCCGGGGCCAATCTATGGTTCGCCAGCGCCATCCGGAATTCGTGCTCGAAGTCGGAAAAGACCCGTAGGCCCCGGACGATAACCTGCGCATCGACCTTACGACAGTACTCCACGATCAGGCCCCCGAACATCGTGACCCGAATACGCTTGTCCTCCGCAAAAGTCTCCTGAACCAGTTGCATGCGCTGCTCGGGAGTAAATAGCAGGCTCTTCAGAGGGCGGTCGTACACGGCCACGATGAGCTCATCGAACAATGGGGCCGCCCTCCGGGCAATGTCAATGTGCCCGTAGTGAACGGGATCAAAGGTTCCCGGAAATACGGCTCGAGTCATCAGCTGATCTCTCCCTTTCCGTTTGTCCAGAAGCGGTCTACCGCTTCTGCCAGCAGCTTATGCTGCGACGTCTCGAGCATAGGGTCTTTGTCGAAAATGCGCGTGGCCTCGCTGCGCGCCTTCTCGATCATGCGCAAATCTGTAAGGCGCGCCGCTCGCAGCTGAAGAAAACCAGATTGCCGGGTCCCTAAAAAGTCACCCGGTCCGCGTTGCTCGAGGTCCATCTCGGCCAGCTTGAATCCATCCGAGGTATCTTCCATCGCCTGCAGCCGTTCGTTTTCGCGTTCGCGATCGCTGGTCGGAATCAGTAAACAGTAGGATTGATGCTGACCGCGCCCGACGCGGCCGCGAAATTGGTGCAGCTGCGAAAGCCCAAATCGGTCCGCGCCCTCTATCAGGATGACGGTGGCATTCGGAACGTCGATGCCCACCTCGATGACCGAGGTAGAAACGAGCGCGTCGTATTCACCCTTTCGAAAGGCCTTCATCACGCGCTCTTTTTCTTCGGGTTTGAGGCGACCATGCAGCAAACCCAGGCGATATTCCGGAAACGCATTTGCTTGAAGGCGCGCGTGTTCATCAACCGCCGATTTAGCCTGAACCTTCTCGGAGCCCTCCACCAGGGGATAAATCATGAACGCCTGATGTCCGGCTTCGAGTTGGCCGCGGATGAAGGTGTGTGCGCGGGTCCGTTCGTTGGGGCGAAATACACGCGTTTCGACCCGGAGCCGGCCAGGAGGCATCTCGTCCACGACCGTCAGATCGAGATCTCCGTAGATCGTAAGTGCAAGCGAGCGTGGGATGGGAGTGGCGGTCATCACCATCAAATTGGGATTCGCTCCCTTGCTACGTAATGCGGCCCGCTGGGCCACCCCGAAGCGATGCTGTTCATCGATCACAGCCAGGCCGAGCTTCTTGAACTCCACCGGATCTTGGAGCAGCGCGTGGGTGCCCACCACAAGCCGGATTTCCCCCCGCGCGAGGCCTTCCCGGATTTCTACCTTCTCCGTCTCTGGCGTCGCGCCCATCAGCAGCCGGATGTCTTGCGCCGAGAGGTCGGTGGAGGCGGGCAGAAGCTCGAGGAAGGTCTCGTAATGTTGTTCTGCCAGGATGCTTGTGGGAGCCAGCACCGCGGATTGTGTCCCTTGGCTCGCCGCCATGCCGATTGCGGCCGCAGCGATCACCGTCTTTCCGGAACCGACATCTCCCTGGATCAAGCGGTTCATGGGAACCGGGCGTTCGAGATCGGCGCGCACATCCGCCAGCGCCTTATTCTGGGCATTCGTCAGCTGATAGGGAAGACCGGCCAGAAAATGTTCCATCCAATCGTCCCCAACTCGAATGGGTTCTGTTTCGAGCGCCTGCCATCCATGTTTCTGGCGCATGACGCCGAGTTGCAAAAACAACATCTCGTTGAATGCCAGGCGGTGTTGCGCACGCTCGAGCTGGTCCCAGCTATCTGGAAAATGGATTTGATGAAAGGCCGTTCCAAATGGCATCAGAGCGGCTTCGGAAACAAGCGTGGCCGGGAGCGGGTCGGGCACGCGTTCCGCGTGGCTCTGCACAACCGAATTGATCACCCTGCGCAACCACTTCGCCGTCACACCCGCCGTCAGTGGATGGACCGGAACGATGCGGTTGGTATGGACCTGCTTCCTCTCCAGCGGCTCCCACTCGGGGCCATTCAACGTGAGCTTGCCCAAATACTGCTCCACCTTGCCGGAAAGCACGACCGCTTTTCCGGGCTTGAGCCGGTTTGCGATCCAGGTCTGGTTGAACCAGGTGACCCCGATAGATCCGGCGCCATCACTGACAACGGCCTCCACCAGCTTGAGCCTCCCACCGCTGACCGGGCGAACCGAGATCTTGTCTACCGTACCGATGATCGTGACTTCCTCGCCGAGTTCCAGCCGGTTGATCGTCTTCAACTGCGAATAGTCGTCGTAGCGTCGGGGGAGGTGCCACAACAAGTCGCCTAATGATTCCAGGCCAAGTTTTTTCAGAGTCTTGGCAGACTTGGGGCCGATGCCCGGAACTTCGGTAAGCGGAGAGTCGAGCGATGCGGGTTCGACCGGTTCCGGCTCGACCGGCGCGACTACGCGCGGGGAGTCGGGCGGGTCGAGTGGGCTGGAAGCGGGCCCCTCGGCTGCGATTGCGGCGGGGCCGCCCTCGCCCTGCCGGAGATCCATCCCGGCCGCGCTTCCTTCAGCTTGAATGTGCGCCGCTTCATCAGGCTCGCCGCGGAGAGACGACGGCTCCGGCTGGGCGGCGCTCGGCGGTTTCTTCGGGATCTCATGCCCGCCGGTACTTGTTTCTGCGGGGGAGGGTTGATGCTCATCCGACCTGACCACCGCCGCCTCAGCTCCCCGAGACTGACCCGCGGGTGCCGCGAGCTCGGGATAATCCGCTCGGAGCCGATTCCACAATCCCCGCAGAGTCTCTTCCCGGGATTGAGCCGAAAGCCGAGGGTAATCACGCAGTCGGCTGACCACAATCTCCATCAAGTCCGGCGCGACCTCAGATTTCCGAGCCTCTTCTTCCCAGGGATCCAACATTCTGGCGAACCCGCCGACGACGGCACCGTTGTCGTAGCCACGCTCGGCTTCCAGCGCAAGGTATTTGGTCAGCTTTTGGATGGCCGAGTTCAAAGCGCTAAAGTGCCTCCTCCTCGCTCTCCAGGATTATGAGGCCAAGACCGTTGAGGCCAACATAGGTGGCAGCTGCAGGCCCATAATTGACGTACTGGATAAGAGTTTCAGGATACAAGGCTTCCAGCCGCTCGGCAACCGACAATGCTTCTTCGTCTGGCTCCGGGGTGCTGTGAAGAATACCCAGCTGCTCGATCGCCGAGAATTCCATCACGAATTCGATAAGCTTTTCCTGGGCCCGGATGCGGGTGCGCGCTTTTTCCATCGGAATCAGGCGACCGTGCTCGACCGTAAGAAAGGGAAAGATATTGAGCATATTCCCTAGGATGGCTTGCGATTGGCTGACCAGGCCGTTTCGCTCGAGATAGGCTAGGTCGTCCGAAAAGAAAACGACGTAAAGTCGGGGGATGATCCCGCGTACCACACGCACCACTTCTTCGAGGGAATGGCCCTCTTCGACCGCTGCTGCGGCGCGGCTGGCGAGAACGCCCAGTCCGGCTGAAAAGCTGGTTGAGTCGATGACCTGAATATCGCAGCGACCGCGAAAGCCCTCGCTGGCCTTGACTGCGTTTCGAAAGGAAGCGCTGATCCCCGCTGAAGTGTGAATGGATACGATTTCATCGGTTTTATCGTGAAGCTGAGAGTAGACCGCCACCATCTGCTCGACGCTCGGAGGGTCTGCGAATGCCCTCCCGGGATCCGCCTCGAAGTAGCTTCGAACCTCGCTGAGAGGCAAATCGGGGCGGTCCTCAACCGCCTGATCCCCAAACCGCACCGTCATTGGAGCGAGATGGATCAGGTCGTGATGGTTACCCTCCGGATTGAGGAAGCGGACGGAGCTATCCGTCACGATGTTGATCTTCATTCGACGGAAAAGATCAAGTCGTAATGGGGTTGGCCACCATAAACGAGCTCGACTTCCTGCTTGGGATAGTGATCACTTACCATTTGAGAAATCTTCTGTGCCTCCTCTTCGGCTAGATCTGCGCCCCGGTACAGCGTAACAAGCTCGGAAGTGTCGGCGCCGGCCTCTGTTAATGCCTTCAGGACAACTTCGAGCAGGTCTTCGGCGGCTGCGACTAAATCGCCGTCCAACAACGCAATAATCTGCCCTTCGGTAATATCGATGCCATTCATCGTCGTACTGCGCGAGGCTCGGGTCAGCTCACCGGTCTTGATTTCTCCCAGCGCGATGACCATCGAATCAGAGGTCTCCTGCAAATCTCGCTCCGGGTCGAGGGAAAACATGGCCGCAATTCCCTGTGGCATGGAGCGGGTTGGCACCACCTGTACTCGCTTGTCGCTCAGCTCAGCCGCTTGCCGGGCGGCCATAGCGACGTTTTTGTTGTTGGGTAATACGATGATTCGGTCGGTGGGCAGATTTTCTATGGCGGAAAGGATCTCCTCGGCGCTTGGATTCATGGTTTGCCCACCCTCGATGATGGCGCCGGCCCCCATGTCTGCCAGAATCTTCGCCAATCCAGGGCCCGAGGCAACTGCCACCACCGCCACCTGGCCCTCTTTGACCTCGGCCAGTTCGATCTCAACTCGTCCATCCAGTTGAGCCAGCTGATCCATCAGGTTTTCAATATTTACGTTTGTCACGGTGCCCATCTGTTTTGTGTATTCGATAGGCTGATATTCGGCCTCATCCGGGACGTGAATGTGCATCCGAACCAGGCGATCCCCTTCCGCGATCTGAATAGATGTGCCGATTTCGGCCAAACCATCGGTGAAGGAGCGAAGCTCGAAATCGGCATTGGGTCGGAAGTCAACCACCACCTCCCAATCCTGTCCTTCCTCGATCTCACTCCCTACAAGGTCCATCAGATGAGGATCGACGTCGATCGACATCAACGGAACATCCAGATCCAGCCCCGTCGCCGAGCGCAGCATACCTTCCAGGATAAAGAAAAGTCCCTTGCCACCCGCATCCACCACCCCCGCCTTTGCCAGGACCTCCAGCAGATTTGGCGTGTTTTCAACTGCCTCATCCGCGGCCTGGACGATGCTGTCCAGAATCTCCAGGTTCGAGGTCGCGCCGTTCTGAAGCGCCTGCTCGGCGGCCGCGGCCACCTGCTTCGAGACGGTCAAAATAGTGCCTTCAACGGGTTGCCCGACGCCTCGATAGGCGGTGTCACGCGCCCCCGCCAATCCTGCCACGAATGCTGGGGCATCCATCTCGTCCACCCCGTCGAGCGCACGCGCGAATCCCCGCCACAGCTGAGAGAGAATCACGCCCGAGTTGCCTCTTGCTCCCATCTGAGCGCCGTGCGCGAAGGCATGCAACGCCTTTCCGATTGAGCGTCCTCCGGCGCTCTCCACTTCTTTCGCGGCGGCCTCCATGGTCAGAAACATGTTGGTTCCGGTGTCGCCGTCGGGAATTGGAAATACGTTGAGCGCGTTGACCGTCTCCTGGTTGGTTCTCAACCAGGCCATTCCAGATCCGGTCAAGCGCAGAAACATATGCGCATTGATAAACCTATAGCGCCGCGCGAGCCGTCCCCAGGCCTTAGTGCCTTTCTCAATCATTCAATCTGTGTCGCTCACTCTCAGATCCTGCACGTGAACATTAACCGCCACCACCGGTAGCCCGATGGACTCCTCTACCTGGTATTGCACGGTGTTCGCTACGCTGGTTGCAACGCTTGCGATGCGGGTGCCGTATTCGATGACGATGTACAGGTCTACCGTAATCTCATCGTCGACGACGGTGACATAGACTCCATGGCGCGGGTCGCGCGCGATAGCGTTGGTTATGCCGTCTATGAGGTTCTTTGAGGCCACGCCCACGACGCCGTAGGAAGTCAGCGCGGCCCTGGCCGCCACAGAGGCAATGGCGTGCGGGGAGATCGTGATCGATCCGTGTTCGTTAGTTGTCATTTTTGGTTCCTTCTCTGCTCGTTTCTCTGGCGCCGAGACCTTCTATGGTAATATTGCGGCCGCACTCGTAGAGAGAAACAAAGGCAAAATGGCACACTGTGAAACCTGCGGTAAGACAACTGCGTTCGGTCAGAGCCGTAGTTTCTCTATGAAAGCTACAAAGAGAAAGTTTAAACCAAATCTACAACGGGTTCGCGTTCTGGAGGAAGGAAGATTGGTGCGCAGAACGCTTTGCGCCAAGTGTATCAAGCGCCTTTCAAGGCCCTAGAGAATCGTACTGTGCTCAGCACCGACGGGACCCGCGGGGTCCTTTTTTTGTGCTGAAAACGTGTATACACAGCTCTCAATTACCGTCGGCTCCCACCGGGTTAAGAGTCACTGGCATCGACGAGCGGCGCCCCTTGAGCCTCCAGAGAATCCCTGATGGCCCGTATTCCCACTGGAATTCCTTCCGGGTGTCCGAAAATTGCGCTGGCTGCCACGAAGACCTCGGCTCCTGCCTGCGCCGCAACCGGGGCGGTTTGGGCGTCTATTCCCCCATCCACCTGGATGAGAGCTTGTGCTTGCTCCTTCAATATTAATTCGTGAAGTCGGCGCACCTCCAGGAGCGGCTCGGCCATGAATGACTGCCCGGAGAATCCAGGCCGGACCGTCATCACCAGCACTACATCGATGCGATCGAGCACCGGCAAGACCCGATCGGCGGATGTGCCGGGGCTGATAGCGACTCCGGCTCGCAGGCCCAGGTCCTGAATGGCCTCCACGAGCCGCTCCAGCTCGTTTGTGGCTTCTACGTGCACCGTGAGCGAGTCGGCGCCCGCCTCAGCAAAGTCATCGAGGAAGCGCCGCGGAGACTCGACCATCAGGTGCACGTCCAACGGCAAGGCGGTGGCCCGTCGTACGGCTTTGACGACGACCGGGCCCATTGTGATGTTAGGCACGAAGTGGCCGTCCATCACGTCGATGTGTATCCAGTCCGCGCCGCCCTTCTCGGCAGCTTGAAGCGCGTCTTCTAGGTGCAGGAAATCGGCGGACAGGATCGAGGGGGCAAGAAGGAATCCCTTCGCCATTGCGGCAATTTTACCTTTCAAAGAATCGGTTGACAACCAAGGGAATTATAGAGGCGTCCGCGATACACTCGCTCTGTAGGGCAACTGTAAGGGGGCCACAACGGCCTGTGGCTGATACTGTAAGTTAGAGTTGCTCTCGGCCACGGGACCGTGTGAATATGGCCGCATTCCTGCAATGATTAGGGTTGGGATCCCGCGATGTGTTTTGTAGACACAGGAGAGGGAACGCCAAGTGGGTGTCCTCGATTCAATTAACCAGATCCTAAGTGGGGACGAACCGACGCCACGGCCCGCATCTCCGCCGATGGGCGAAGAGCGCGTAAGGCGACTCGAAGCGACCGTAGAGAAGCTGCGCCGTGTGCTGCGGGGAACGGCTGCGCTCAATTCGGCCCTCAATTACGAGCGTGTGATGGATATGGCGCTCGATCTGGCGACCAGCGCGTTGACCGATGCAGAAGCGGGCGGATTAGTAAGCGCTCTGTTGCTTTTCGACGGCGACGAGCTTAATGTCGTCTCCTCGCGGGGCTTCCTTCGGGCCGATTTGAATGTTGATATCCCAGGGCTTACGGGTGTGGTCGAGCAGGCCATGTCGACCGGCCAGCTCGAGATCATCTCCGATCCCGCTTCCGATCCCGAATTGGGCCGACTGCTGGCGCTCAGAAAATGCAGCACCGCGGTGTGTATTCCACTTGTCGTCGGGCTGGAAGTATACGGAATCATGTTATTTGGTCACCCAAAGGAGGGTTACCTCACCGAGGAGGGCCTGGAAATTCTTGAATCCATCGCTCAGCAGGCAATAGTTGCGCTTCAGAACGCGCGTCTGTATGGCCAACTCGAACAAGATAAGGAAAGGATGGCTGAGATCCAGGAAGAGGCCCGCCACAAACTAGCGCGGGACCTGCACGATGGCCCGGCTCAATCCATTGGCGCCATCGCCATGCGCGTCAACTTTGCCCGCCGCCTCGTGAATCGGGATGCCAAACGTGCGGCGGATGAGCTCTACAAGATTGAAGAACTGGCGCGAAGAACATCGAAGGAGATCCGTCAAATGCTCTTCACGCTGCGGCCTCTGATCCTGGAATCAGAGGGGCTGCGAGCTGCGCTGAAAGACCTTTCTCGCAAGATTGGCGAGATGCACGAGCAAAAAGTCCATGTGGACATCGACCCCCAGATAGAGGCCGCCTTGGAGGTCGGCAAGCAGGGTGTTATTTTCTTCATCGTTGAAGAAGCGGTGAACAACGCCCGCAAACATGCCCGTGCGGAACACATCTGGGTGCGCTTAAAACCCGACGGCGAGATGGCGCTTCTCGAGATCGAAGACAACGGGATTGGGTTCGATGTGGCCGAAGTCCAGGACAACTACGAGCAGCGCGAAAGTCTGGGTATGGTGAATTTATATGAACGGGCCGAGATGGTGCACGGAGTTTTGAACATCGATTCAACCCCCGGCCAGGGAACACGAATCGCAGTCAGGATCCCTATGACGGTCGAAGCCGCAGAACGACTGCATCGTATCGGCGGTTAACCCCTCTTGCTCCCTGCTCGCCTGCCCTAGCAGTGCAGAGGAGCGCAAGCACAAGTGGCGGGGCCTGCCTGCACCTCGGCCGCAGGCACAGGTGGGGCGACTACGTTACGGCAGCCAGCTCTCGGCTGAGCTCCTCCAAATTCTCAAAAACCCAATCCGGTTGCAGATCCGATTGAGCTACTTGCTCGGCGGTGGTCACGCCGGTTAGGACCAGGGCGGTCGGCAACCCCGCGCGCGCGCCTCCCAGGATGTCTGTCTCCAGGCGATCTCCAACGGCCACCGTGTGGGTCTTCGGAGTCCCGATCCTTTGCATGGCTTCAACAAACAAGTGGGGCTCCGGCTTCCCGAATATCACCGCCTCTCGACCGGTCGCCGCTTCGAGCGCGGCCAAGATGGCGCCATTTCCCGGCGCAAGACCGCGTTCTGTGGGAAACGAGACATCCGGGTTGGTTCCCATGAAAAAGGCGCCCGCCATCAAGGCGTAGCTTGCTTCTGCAAGTTTCTCCCACGTGAGGGACCAGTCCATACCCACCACGACCGCCGCAACATCATCGCTCGAGTCCTGCACCGAGAAACCCGCACCTTCCAAGGCCTCATGAAGCGCCGTTCCCCCAACGGCGTAAAC
>SMUY01353178.1_pt1 | contig 11890 bp, 11 predicted proteins | sample 2456441 | NCBI WGS metagenome assembly SMUY01 (sample SAMN11095931, study PRJNA526329) | marine sediment metagenome | biome: Marine sediment; feature: Surficial sediment; material: Deep marine sediment; isolation source: Hadal surficial sediment | place: Pacific Ocean | collected 2014-11 | depth...
ATCAGCAGGTAGAGCTTGCGGAGCCCCCACCCGGCGTCGTCGTAGCGATCGCGGTAGTACGTCAGCGGCTGGCGAAGACGGACGAAGGCGAGCCCGCATTCATGACGGATGAAATCGCTCATCGCTGCGCAAGGGTAGGCGACCTGTTGCACAGTCGCAATCTTGAGCGCTCCAGCGAGACCGCCGCCCCGATGGGGCCCGCCGGATCGAATCCGGCGGGCAGTACCAGAGGGAGGCGGCCCAGAGGGCCTTACGGAGCGCTTCTTTACGTCCGGGCGGAGCGGCCAATCGAATTGGCCGCGGAGCGAACCAGAGCGAGTGTCGGCCCGGAGGGCCGTACGGAGCGCTCAAGAAACCGCGGGCAGCATCTCGAGGAAGTTCAGCTGCCGGCCGGCCGCGACGGCCATCCTCGGGATCCGCTCTGGGCGCCGCAGGTGAAGCCACGGCGTCGGCCGGTCCTGGCTGCTAAGCGTGAGTCGCGAAAGAAGATGCGGCGCGTGGCGGGCGTACAGGGTGCGGACGAGGCGGGGATCGTTGCACTGCCGCGACAGGTGCAGCAGAGCGATGTGACCCAGGTCGCCCTGCTCGGCCACCCGCAGCACGGCCGCCAGCGACTGCTCGTTGGACAGATGCCCTAACCCGCCCATGATGCGGCGCTTGAGCGCGGCCGGCCGGTCGCTGGCGGTCTGCATCGGCCGGTCGTAGTTGGACTCGATCGCCAGGGCGTGCAGACCGACGAGTCGCTCGAGGAGCGTCTCGGGGACCCGGCCGAGGTCGGTGGCAAAGCCCAGCCGAAGGCCGGCGTGCTCGAGAACCAGGCCGACGCTGCCCAGTTGATCGTGCCCGAGCAGGGTGGTCTCGATCTCGGTGCCCTCGCCGAGGCAAAAGACGCTTCCGAAGGCGCGCAGGCATGCGGCCGGCAAGCCCACCCGAAGGGCGGCGTTGCGGTGGCGCTGGTGCACGTGAACCGCAAGGCAATGGCGGCGGACCGCCGAGATCCAGCCGGGGTGGACGTGGTCGCGATCGAGGTGGGTGAGGACGATGTCGCCGATCTCGGCCGGGCGGACGCCCAGCGGCCCCAGCCGCCGGGCCGTCGCCCGCGGCGAGAGACCGGAGTCGATCAGGACGTACCGCGCCCGCCCGTTCCCCCCGAGCGCCACCAGCGTGCTGTTCCCGGCCGACCCGCTACCGAGGACACAGAAGGAGAGCATGGGTGAAGAAGTGACGAAATGACGAAGGGACGAGGGCAAGAGAGAACGGACCGGGGCAATTCTACTCTCTCGGTCTTCCCGGCCGTCACGCATGATTCCCTCTCCTGATCACTGATCACTGATCACTTTTTCTCCCGCCATCCCCCGCACGGCCTGGCCTTTGGCGGGGCAGATGCCGCGGTTGGAGGACTCGAAGAACCGCAGGTACTCGGCCACCATCGGCCGGTCGGCGCGCTCCTCGAGGGCCTCGACGGCGGCCTTCATCGACAGGCCCTTGCGGTAGAGGGTCCGGTAGACCCAGCGGGCGTCGTCGATCTGGTCGCGCGGCCGGTCGCTTCGGCGCAGACCCACCAGGTTGACGCTTCCGCAGATGTTGATCCCCGTGATCATGAAGTAGGGCGGGACGTCGCGGGTCGTGCCCGCGGCGCCGGCGAACATGACCCCGCGGCCGATGTGGCAGAACTGGTGTACGAACGACGCGGCGCCCACGGTGACGCGGTCCTCGACGATCACGTGTCCGCCGAGCATGGCGTGGTTGACGAAGACGCACTCGTTGCCGACCCGGGAGTCGTGGCCCACGTGGCTTCCGGCCATGAAGCAGTTGCCGTCGCCGATCGTCGTGGGTCCCTCGTCGGTAAACGCCCGGCTCAAAGTGACCTGCTCGCGAAAGGTGTTCCCGGAGCCGATGGCCACCCCCGGCCCGGACGTGCCGGGGTCGGACGCGGTGTGCTGGGGGGCGAAGCCGAGACACGCGAAGGGGTAGATCAGGTTGTCCGAGCCGGCTACGAGCGGCCCGAACAGGTAGACGTTGCCGATCAGCCGCGTCCCCGCCCCCAGGGACACCGGGCCGGTGAGCACGCAGTGCGGGCCGATCACGACATCGTCGGCGAGGTCGACGTCGCCTTCGAGGATCGCGGTCGGGTGAACGCTCGACATGGAGCTATCATCGTGAATTGACCGGCGATTGTCATGTCGGCGCTGCGTCGATCGCATACCCGCGACGGACCCCGAGACCGCATGCTCACCGCGACCGCCAGCCCACCTGCCGCGGCCCCTCCCAATCCGCTTCACAGCTCGAGGCAGATGGCCGAGCTGATCGGGTCGGTGACGGGCGAGCCGCCCCCGATCGCGCTCGAGCGGCTCACGCGGGAGTACCGGCAGCCGGGCGTCAGCGTGGCGGACGAACACCGGGCGCGCGGCCTCGAGCCCTTTGTCTGGAGCGACGAGCTGATCCGCTTCTACGGGGAAACGGACGGCTTCCTCTACGAGTTGGCGGTGTGGAACCGCAATCGAATCAAGAGCGGCATGCGGCGCTGGACGGTCCGGGCGCTCTCGGGGGCTGGCCCGGGGGGCCTCGACGTGCTCGCCCTGGGCGACGGGCTGGGCTTCGACTGCCTGAGGCTGGCCCGGGCGGGCCACCGGGTGACCTATTTCGAGGTGCCGGGATACACGGAGACCTTTGCTCGCCGGCTCTTCTCGACGGCCCGGGTCGAGATCGAGGTCCTCACCGACGCTGATCGAATCGGCCGCGGCCGCTACGACGTGGTCGTGTGCCTCGACGTCCTGGAGCACATACCCGATCCGCCGGCGTTCCTCGCCCGGATCGGCGAGTACCTGCGGCCCGCCGGCCGGCTCGTGGTGCACGCGCCGTTCTACATGATCCACCGGGCGTACCCGACGCACCTGAAGTGCAATCGCCGCTTCAGCGGCAGCCTCGGGCTCTACGAGCAGACCGGCTTTCGCCTGCTGGATGGCCGGCCCTTCTGGAACCCGCTCCTGCTGGGCTTGGGTACTGAGGGTCCAAGTCGAGGTGTCGGACCCACGGTGCGGCGGGCGATCGTACGACTCACCGGCGCCTTCCTGGCCCTCGGGCGGTACACCGTTGTGCCGTTCGTGCCGGTTCACCTCTATCGCCGGCTGCACAACCGATGGTTTGATGAGAAGAAGCCATGAGCCATGAGCCATAAGCCATGAAGAGCGGAGTCTTGAGTCGTGAGTCCTGAAGGTGTCTGAGGTGGACGTGAGAGGTCGGTCGGAGGTTGACCTGGTCGTTCGTGACCTGGGGCGGATGGCCTACGCCGAGGCGCTCGAGCTTCAGCGCCGGGCGCAGCGGGAGCTGATCGAGTCCCGGCCGCAGGGCGGGGGGGCGATGACCGTCTTTCTCGTCGAGCACGTTCCGCCGGTGATCACCCTCAGCCGGCGACCGACGGCCCGCGAGCACCTGATCGCCGATGCCGCGCAGATCCGCGCCGCGGGGGTCGAGGTTGCCGAGACCGATCGGGGCGGCGACGTGACCTATCACGGCCCGGGCCAGCTGGTCGTCTATCCGATCCTCGACCTGGACGTCCTCGGGCTGCGTTTGCACGGCTACATGCGGTTCCTCGAGAAGATCGTCATCGACACCCTGGCGCACTTCGGGGTTGCGGGAAGAAGGGATCCGGGAGCGACAGGGGTGTGGGTGGAGAGGAGCGACGAAGCGACGAAGCGACGAAGCGACGGAGGGGGGGGAAGTGGCGGAGGGAAGATCTGTGCGATGGGGGTGCGCGTGTCGCGGTGGGTGTCGATGCACGGGCTGGCGCTCAACGTGACGACGAACCTCGAGCACTTCGATCTGATCGTGCCCTGCGGCCTGGCGGGGCGGATGGTCACGAGCCTCGAGCGCGAGCTCGGCGAGGCGTGCCCAAGCATGGACGAGGTCAAGCGCGTGCTGGTCGAGCGGATGCAGGAAGAAATGGCCAGGTCAGGAAGCGAGGAAGTGACGGAGTGACGAGGTGGGGAGGGGCCTCTGCTCCCTCTCCCCCCGGGAGAGGGCGGGGGTGAGGGCGAACGGAGACAACTCTTCAATTCGCCCTCACCCTAACCCTCTCCCGGAGGGAGAGGGGACCTGTCATCTTGCTTCCGACGGCGCAACTGACCCTCCACTCCCTCCGGGAGAGGGCTGGGGTGAGGGCGAATGAATGCCGCGCTTTCCGCAGCGCATGGCTCATCGCTCACGACTCCTCTTCCGCCACATCCAGCTCCTCGAGGATGGCGTCGGTGATGTCGAGGGCTTCGGGGTACTGCAGGGCCACGCGGGCGCGGATGGCCCGGTAGGCCTGGGGGGGATTTGACGACTTGAACTCGTTGTCCGGGGGAATGAAGCGCAGCACGATGTCGATCGCCCGGCGCTCGGCGACGACCTCCACCGCCGCTTGCAGGTCGCGATAGGCCGCCTCGATCTGCCTGGCGGCGAGGCTGCCGAGGCGGCGGGTCCGCTCGGCTCGCCAGAGCTCGCGCTGCCGGAAGAGCTGCTGGTAGGCCCGGCGGACGTCATCGGCCGCGGGACCGTCGGGGCCGACGTCCTGGTGCTCTTCGAGAAAGGCGCCGATGCGCTCGTCGAGCTCCTCGTCGCGGGCCTTGATCTCCTCGTCGAGCTCCTCGCGCTCGTCGACGAAGTGCGGCGCGTCCAGGAGCGGGCCCATCGCCCGCCCGACGTGGACGAACCCCATGCTGAAGGCCCGCGCGTACGCGGCGTCGGACCACGCCAGCCGGCCTCCGAGGCTGCGAAGACGAAGCTCTTGATCGTTCTCGACGAGCGTCAGCCCGTCGGCGGGGCCAAGCTGATTGGACGCCGGCTCGCCCTCGGCGACGGCCAGCCGCCCGCCTCCGCCAAGCAGGCCGGGCAGGTTCACCGCCAGAAGCAGGCCCAGAAGGCCGTAGACAATCATTCTTTCGCGCGTGTGCATGGGAGTCTCCAGAAAGCGACCAAGCGCGGACGGGCGCTATCGGCTATCGGCTCTCGGCAAGGCAGGCGGCCACGAAGAGGTTTCCTTCCAGGCGATAGCTGATAGCTGATAGCTGACAGCTGACAGCCCTCCTTTATTCCCCCGTCTCCAGAACCGCGAGGAAGGCTTCCTGGGGGATGTTGACCGATCCGACGGTCTTCATCCGCTTCTTGCCCCTCTTCTGCTTCTCGAGCAGCTTGCGCTTGCGGGTGACGTCGCCGCCGTAGCACTTGGCGGTGACGTTCTTGCGGAGGGCCTGGATCGTCTCGCGGGCGATGATCTTGCCCCCGATGGCCGCCTGGAGCGCGATCTCGAAGAGGTGCCGGTCGATCTGCTTGCGGAGCTTGTGGAGGATCGCGCGGCTGCGGGTGGCCGACCGGTCGCGGTGGCACATGAAGCTCAGCGCCTCCACCGGCTGGCCGTTGACGAGGATGCTCACCTTGACAAGCTGGCCGGCGCGATAGCCGGTGATCTCGTAGTCCATCGTGCCGTAGCCGCGGGTCATCGACTTCAGCTTGTCGTGGAAGTCGTAGATGATCTCCGCGAGGGGAATCTCGTAGTCGAGGATCTGCCGCGTGGCGGAGACGAACTGCTGCCGCTGGTAGATGCCCCGGCGGGCGTCGCAGAGCTTCATGAGATCGCCGATGCTCTCGTTGGGGCAGATGATCTCCACCTTGACGATCGGCTCGCGGATCGACCGGATGCGCGAGGGGTCGGGCAGGTCCTCGGGGTTGTGGATCTCGAGCAGCTCGCCGCTGGTCAGCTCGATCTGGTAGCTCACCGTCGGCGCGGTCTGGACGATCTCGACGCCGCCCTCTCGCTCCAGCCGCTGCTGGATGATCTCCATGTGCAGCAGCCCCAGGAACCCGCAGCGGAAGCCGAAGCCCAGGGCCTCGGAGTGCTGCGCTTCGTACGTGAAGCTCCCGTCGTTGAGATGGAGCTTCTCGATGGCCTCCCGCAGCGTTTCGTAGTCGCCCTTGCGTCCCGACTCGCTGGAGGTGGTGGCCGGATAGAAATCGCAGAAGACCATCTGCTTGGGCTCGCGGTAGCCGGGCAGGGCCTTCGTCGCGGGGTCGGCGTCGCGGGTGATCGTGTCGCCGACGCGGATGTCGGCGAGGGTCTTGATCGCCGCCACGAGGTAGCCGACCTCGGCCTGGTTGAGCGAGTCAACCTTCTCCGGCTTGGGGGTGTAGCGGCCGAGCTCGCTGACCGTGAAGGTGCGGCCGGTGCCCATCATGCGGATCCGATCGCCGACGCGAAGCCGCCCGTCGAAGACCCGCACGTAGACGATCACCCCGCGGTAGTCGTCGTAGTGGCTGTCGAAGATGAGGGCCCGGGTCTTGTCGGTCTCCGATGGCCGCGGCGGCGGAAGCTTCTCGCAGATCACGTCGAGCAGCTCCCGGACCCCCTCGCCGGTCTTCGCCGAGCAGTAGAGGCACTCCTCGGCCGGCAGGCCCAGCACCTGCTCGATCTCCATGGCCACGACCTCCGGCCGGGCGGCGGGAAGGTCGATCTTGTTGATCACCGCAATCATCTCGAGGTTGTTCTCCACGGCCAGGTAGGCATTGGCCACCGTCTGGGCCTCGACCCCCTGGGTGGCGTCCACGACCAAGAGCGCCCCCTCGCACGCGGTCAGCGCCCGCGAGACCTCGTAGGAGAAGTCCACGTGGCCGGGGGTGTCGATGAAGTTGAGCTCGTAGTCCTCGCCCTTGTACTGGTGGTGTACGGTGACCGCGGAGGCCTTGATGGTGATCCCGCGCTCCCGCTCGAGGTCCATGGTGTCGAGCAGTTGGTCGCGAGCCTCGCGGTCGGAGACGGCCTGCGTGAACTGGAGCAGTCGATCGGCGAGCGTGCTCTTGCCGTGATCGATGTGCGCGATGATGGAGAAGTTGCGGATGGGCAAGGAGGGGATTGTAAGGGATCAGGGACGGAGGGACGGAGGGATTCCAGCTGATCGCCTATCGCTCATCACTTCTTCGTTCGTGCCCGCATTCCGGGCAGCGCTCCACGGTCTCGCTCAGACCGCGGAGCCAGTAGCCGCACCGGCGGCAGACGTCGTAGCCGAGCTCCCGAAGGGCGGCGTTCACCCGGGGCTTCCACGAGAGGCGACCGAGGAGGGCCATCAGGATCCAGGACACCGTCACCTGGACGAAGAGCGTCGGAAAGATCGACCACGGGGGAAGGCGCGCAGCGAGAAACGTGGGTAGAAGAACCAGCAGCATCACCGCGGCCGGGATCAGGGCGCTGACCAGGTCGACCCATCCAACCGCCCGCCCGCCCGCGAGCCGCGTGAGCAGGGAAGACCGGCCGGGGATGGCCGGAGGCACCACCCGCCGTTGAGCCTTCCAGGCCCGTCGGAGCACCCGGCGGCGCTCCTCCCGGGTGAGGCTCAGCTGCGGATCGACGTAGTCAAAGAGCAGCCACCGCCACTTCACGGTAGGTATCTCCGGCGAGGGCTTGGCTGTCGGCTCCTTCTTCATCCCGCATCCCCTCCTTCTCATCGCTCATCGCTTCTTCGGCTCGCGCCTATCGACGGGAAGTGGCTTGGTCTCTCCTTTCCCTCGATGCCATGATGCCATGATGCCATGATGCCTTCTTCGCTCATCGCTGCACCTGCGGCACCCAGGCGGTGGTGCGGCCGGCGAGGGTGAAGCGCTCGATGCGCTCGCCGCGGGCGGTGCGCTCGGCGCCGTCGCGGTGCCAGCGGCGATGGAAGAGCCACGTCCTCGGAAGGCGCGCCTTGATCGCCTCGACGGCCACGGCCCGATCGATGATCTGCTTGAGCTTGCCGCGTAGTCGACCGGCCTCCTCCCCCGAGAGGGACCCCGCGGGCCGGCGGGGATCGATTCGCGCCTGGTAAAGCACCTCGTCGGCGATCCAGTTGCCGACGCCGGCGGCAAACCGCTGGTCCATGAGAAGCGGCTTGATCATCGCCGTGCGACCGGCCAGCAGCTTTGCGAAGGCTTTCGGTGAAGGGAGATCGAGCAGCGGATCGAACCCCAGATCACAAATCGGCGGCTCGCGGGCGGGATCGGTCCGCAGGCGGATGCGGCCGAAGCGGCGCTTGTTGACCACGGCCAATTCGCCGCCGTCGTCGAAGACCAGGTGCAGCTTCACGAAACGCGGGGGCCAGCCCGAATCATCCTGACGGGGGCTCGAGGCCAGCCGCAGCGGCGTGTCGCCGGGGGTTCTCAAGGCGCCCGTCATGCCGAAGTGCACACAGGGCCAGGGTCGGCGGTCGAGCTCGAGCCAGAGGTGCTTGCCGCGGCGGCGGACCTCCACGACCAGGCGGCCGACCAGAGCCCGGTGGAACCGCGCCGCCCCCACGCCCTCGAAGACGATTGCGTCCCGGGCGCACGTGACCTTCACGATGGTCCGCCCGCGGGCGACCGCCCGGGCGAGCCGCCGGCCGCGTTCGACTTCGGGGAGCTCGGGCATGGGGGAAGAAGTGATCAGTGATCAGTGATCAGTGATCAGGGCAGAAGGGGGTCAAGAAGAAGTGATGAGCGATGAGTGATGCGTGAAGAAGTGATTCCGACACCGGAGTGATCACTCTTGGGCTCGACGAAGCGGTCCGACGGCGGTGGCCAGGACCAGGTCGTCGGCGTCGCGTCGGGTCCGGAGGCGGATGGGCTGGATGTTCGGCGCGTCGGGCTGCAGGAGCACGGTCCCGTCGGTGAGTCGCCAAATCCCGGCGTGTCCGGCGAGGGAGGCCGGCCGATCGGGAAGCGGGGCGGGCGGGGAGAAGGCGTAGCGCCGGTCGGCGCCCAGGCGCAGCGTGCCGAAACGGCCCTGCCACCGGCCGACCAGGCCGTCTTCGGGCACCGGGGGCGGTCCCTCCAGCGCGTGCATTGGCTCGAGCTTGCCGACCGTGAGGGCGAGCTTGCCGTTGATCTTGGTGATGCCCACCCGTCTCACCTCGCGCCGCTCGCGGTAGGGCTCCAGCCACAGCACCGCGTAGCTCTGCTGCCACCACTTGCCGTGCTCGGCCGGCTCGCGGTAGCGGTTGGTGGAGTTGAACCGCGCGTAAGTGCCGACCTCCTTCAGCTGGATCATCTGCCGGCCGTTGGTCCACCACTCGGCGAGCTCGATCCGGTCAGTCGGGTCGGGGTCGAGCGGGGTGGCGATCACCACGGGCGGCATGAGGTCCTCGGTGGTCACGCACCCCAGCAGGAGAAGCAGGGCCGGTACCGTCAAAAGCAACCGCATCAGAGACCTCCGCTGGGGCCCCCATGTGCGGCGCAAGTCCAAGGCCCCAGCGCACGCATGAGGGATCGTCCGGACCATTCTTGCGTCCAGGGCCCGGCGGGGCAATCCGACGGCCCGGGAATCGGACCCGGCCGCGCGGCGTACCAAAAAAAAAGGAGAAATGCGCGCAGGATCGACCCGCAGACAGCATAGATACCGGGGGACGGCCCTTCCCGTCGAGGCTCAGGGCCCAAGGAGATCATCCGGTGAGAGCGCAACGAACACCGAGCGAACGGCCGCAAAGTCGCGGTCTGACGATGCCCGAGTCCCTCGTCGTTCTCGTATCCGGTTTGGCGATCCTGGCGGCGCTGGTTCCCGTGCTGGGACAGGCCAAGACGACCAGCCTGGTGGGGGTCTCCCGGCACAACCTCCGCCTCCTGCACAGTTCTTTCGAGTGCTATGCGGGCGACTGGGACGACCGGCAGTTCACCGCGGTCCCCGATGACTTCGGGGTGTTCGGCGGAGACTGCCTGGCCTACGGCCAGGGGTGTGGTTCCATTCCGACGGTGGTTGTGGGCCAGTGCGACGGGGTCATCTGGGTGTTCCCTTCGTGCAACGCCCTGACCTTGCCGATCGACCTGGATCCGGATGCCGCTTACGGGCTGTTTCGCCTCTCTCACTACATTCAGGTGATGCATGACTACGTGGGGGGAAGGGTGTACGACCCGACGTACTTCTCACCCTTGGACAAGAAAGCGTACAAGACGGCGTCGCCGCTCTTTGACCACGAGTGTGAGTTCGTGCCGGGAGCGGGGATCGTGCCCTCCAGCTATGCGATGTCGCCCGCGGCCATGTACCACCCTGACGTTTTTCGCGCGCCCTCGCGGGGAGGATTTCAACACCCCGACACCTTCAGCCGGGGCTACGAATCGCCGGCCATCACCCTGGTCAAGTACCCCCATCTCAAGACGTGGATGATCGAGCACAACTGGCTGGTCGATCCACCGGCGGATTGCAATCCGGGCTACGTCGATCCGTTCGGCGGATATTCCCCGGAATGCGACCCCTACCTCTTCAACCACGGCGCCGACGCCCGACCGCTGACCCTGTTCTTTGACGGGTCCATCGAGCCGCTGCGCACCGGGGACGTCCAGCGGGACGACGAGCGGGTCCTCAGGCAGACGGGGGGCTTCGACGGGCTCTGGAGCCGTGACACGCCGCTCGGCACGGCCGGTTACTTCGGTCACGGGTCCTTCGATGGCACGATCGTCAGCCATCACATCCTAACGACCGACGGTATCCGCGGCCGCGACACCCTGCGCGGGACCCCGAACGCCGCCCGAGGCCTGGGTCCGGTTGAGTCTGACCTGGGAGACAAACGATGAAACCGAAGCCTCAATCTCCACGTGGATTCACGATCGTCGACTTGGTGGTGGTTCTTCTGGTGGTGGGCCTCCTGCTGGGTCTGACCGTCCCGATCATCGCCGGCACGAGCTGTGATTCTCTCAAGAACGTTTCGATTGCCAACCTCCAGAGGCTCGCTCAAGCGCATGCGATGTACGCGGCCGATTGGAACGATCGTCAGTTCACGCTCGCCCGGGACGACATTTCGCAGTTCGGCGTCAACCTGCAGCAGAGCTGCGCCGCGTACAGGTCCAGCGGCGACTGCCACCCACCGGTCATTCTCGGCGAGGACTGCGCAGGGATCACCCAAGGGTTCTTCTTCGGATGCGGCGGCGACCCCGGGAGCTGTGGCAGCTTCTTCGTGGTGGCGCCCATTAATTTCGCCGGACCCCACGCGGGGTCCGGGTCCTTCCGTCTGCCCAATGCCCGGGGATTCCACGAGTACGTCAACGGGAGATTCTTCGATCCGACCTTCTATGCGCCGAAGGATGCGGCAGTTTACGAAGAGGTGGAGCCCTTCTTCGACGAACCGTGCGAGTTCGTCAATGTCGGTATCGACCTGATCTTCGCATCGAGCTACGCGCTTTCGCCGGCCGCCATGTACCACCCCGACGTCTTTCGGGCGGAGTCGCTGGGGGGATGGCAAGATCCGTTCAGCTTCCCGGAGGGTTTCAGGTCACCGACGGTGAGCCAGGCGGAGTATTCGGCGCAGAAGTCGCGGATGATCGAGCACAACTGGCTGCAGAACCCACCCATGCCGTGCAATCCCAACTTCGTCGGCTGTGTGCCGTACTACTTCAACCACGGCTACAAATCGGTCCCCATGACGTTGTTCTACGACGGCCACGTGGCGCATTTGTCGACCTTGGAAGCGACCCAGTCCAACACCCGCATGCTGTGCCAGACGGGCCAAGGCCTCTGGAGTCGGGACACCCCGTTCGGCGGCAGCTACTTTCAGCCCTCCTCTGGCGGCTATTTCATGGGCGACGGCTACGACAGCACGTCGACGAGCTACCACATCCTGACCCTTAACGGGATCCGCGGCCGCGACACGCTGAAGTAGCCACGTCAGCCTCCGTATAGGCCGTGCTCGCGGATGTAGTCCGCCACGACGGGGTCGAGCAGATCGCTGACGTCCTCTCTCGCCGACAGACGCCGGCGGATCTCGGTGGCGGTGACGTCCATGGAGGGCACCGGCACCGTCCAGCTCGCCCAGCGGTCGGCGAGGTCGGGCGGGAAGAACCCAGCCAGCCGCTCGCGGAAGGCCCGCTCATCGCCGGGTGGCCGCAGCAGCACGGCGGGGGTGGCCAGCTCGAGAATCCG
>SMUY01268150.1_pt1 | contig 11884 bp, 10 predicted proteins | sample 2456441 | NCBI WGS metagenome assembly SMUY01 (sample SAMN11095931, study PRJNA526329) | marine sediment metagenome | biome: Marine sediment; feature: Surficial sediment; material: Deep marine sediment; isolation source: Hadal surficial sediment | place: Pacific Ocean | collected 2014-11 | depth...
AGGCTGCCGTCCGCTTCCTCGCGCACGGTGTCCGCAGCAGCGGGTGCGGTGAAGCTGGGCCAGCCACTGTGTGAGTCAAACTTGGCGTCGGACCGGAACAACCCGTGGCCACAGCAGACGCAGCGATACGTCCCGGGGGCCTTGTTGTCGAGCAGGTCTCCCGTGAAGGGGCGCTCAGTCCCCTTTTCCCGGGTGACGTGGTACTGCTCCGGTGTCAGCCGTTCGCGCCATTCGGCGTCGGACTTGGGGACGTTCTTCGTCATGGTCCGTAATATGGGGGACTGGGGCTCAGCTGTCAGTTGGGAGCTGGGGGCTGACAGCCGGCGCCCGGTCAACGGTTGACAGTGGACGGTTGTCGGCCCCGGCCCCGGCCCCGTGCGTCTAGCTTCAGAAAGTTCAGAACGGCATTTCTCCCTTCCCTATCAGGAACGTCAATGCGACACTCGATTCTCCTCCTCGCCGTAGTCCTCACCGGTTGCGGCGGCAACGCGTCGGTGAACCAGGAAACACCTCCGGAACGCCCACCGCTAGTGGTACCGGACGACGCCACCCTGCCGGTGGAACGACGCATCGAGGCCATATCGTTTCTGGGCGACACCTTGAGCGAGATCCCCATGGCGGACTCCGTCCACGCCCAGCGCGAACGGCAATTCGAAGAGGCGCGCCTGCGGTGGGTGGCCGATCCGGGGAACCTCGACAACATCATCTGGGCCGGCCGCAGGGCGGCGTATCTGGGGCGATACCAGGAAGCCATCCTCATCTTCGGGTTGGGCCTTAAACAGTACCCGGATGAGGCCCGGCTCTACCGCCACCGGGGACACCGCTACATCACCACCCGGCAGCTGGACAGCGCCGTGGTGGACCTCGAGCGGGCAGCGGAGTTGATCGATGAGCAACCGGACCAGGTCGAGCCCGACGGCCTGCCCAACGTACAGAACATCCCCCTGAGTTCGCTGCACTCGAACATCTGGTACCACCTGGGACTCGCCCGGTATCTCCAGGGAGATTACCAGCATGCGCTCCAAGCCTATCAACGAGGGGTGGCCGGCTCCACCAACAGGGACATGGAAGTGGCAGCCCGGTATTGGCTGTACCTGACCCTGGTACGACTGGGTCGCACCGACGAGGCCAGAGCGGTCGCGGTCGTCGTCGAGCCGGATTGGCCGTTGATCGAGAACACCTCCTACCTGCGGCTGTTGCTGCTCTATCGCGGAACGCTTCCCGTGGATTCACTCCTCCCGGCCACGACGACGGGCACGGTAGGATCGGCTACCCTAGGGTATGGCGTGGCCCAGTGGTATCTCGCCCAGGACAGGGAGGCCGAGGCTCGGCAAACGCTGAAGGACGTCCTGACAACCGGGCAGTGGCCGGCGTTCGGGTACATCGCGGCGGAAGCCGATGTGGCGAGGGAGGGCGGAATGGTGGTGGGGCAATAGGGCGGTCAGGCGGTCAACGAAAAAGACCACTATCCCATCCGCCACCCTGCGCACTGCGACCTGCCCCTGCGCATTCTCAAACGAATCGCCGGGGCACGAAGGTTTGCTCATCGGAGGGGGTGCGGACGTACTTGTCGTCCTGCAGCGGCGGCAGCTCGATGGGTTGGTGCTCGGGTTCGTCGTAGGGAATCATGCTGAGGAGGTGGCTGATGCAGTTGAGCCGGGCAGCCTTCTTGTTGTCGGCCTCGACCACGAACCAGGGCGACTGCTTGATGTCGGTGTAGGCAAACATTTCGTCCTTGGCCCGCGCGTAGTCCACCCAGTGCGTCCGAGCGGTGAGGTCCATCCCGCTCAGTTTCCACCGTTTGGTGGGATTCTGGATGCGTTTGCGGAATCGGCGTTCCTGCTCCTCGGCGCTGACCGAAAACCAGTACTTGATGAGAACAATGCCCGAGCGGAGGAGGGATCGCTCGAACTGCGGGGTGGTCCGCAAGAACTCGGTGTATTCCGCGTCGGTACAAAACCCCATTACGCGCTCCACACCCGCACGGTTATACCAACTGCGATCGAACAGCACCATCTCGCCGGCCGAGGGAAGGTGGGCGACATAGCGCTGGAAGTACCACTGGGTGCGTTCTTTCTCCGTCGGTTTCGGGAGGGCCACGACCCTGACGATCCGGGGATTCAGGGTTTCGGTAATACGCTTGATGGTGCCGCCCTTCCCCGCACCATCCCGGCCCTCGAAGATGACCACCACCTTGAGGCCATCCTGGATGACGTGCTCTTGCAGCTTGACCAATTCGATCTGGAGCCGGTTGAGCTCCCTGTCGTATGTCTTCTTGGTGAGCTTGACGGGTTCCCCGACCTCCCCGGTCTGGTGGAGGGTACTCTCGGAGGTATCGCCGATATCGAAACGGGTCATGGCATTCAGGCAATGGTTGGGCCGTGGGAGAAACCGATAGGTATCAGATGGTAACATCCTGGAACTGGGCGCAAAAGGGGATCCGCAGGGGGCGGTAGCGCCGGACCGGCATTCCGGGCAGATTCCGTGAGGAGCGCCACACCCATACGGCGCTGGCGATTCTACGAAAGGCCTTGATGAGCACCACCCTACCCAAGACGACCGACGCTTCCGGCGGCCAGCAAGCCCGCGAGGTTCGCGAGTCCGTTGTGGTCCGTTTTGCCGGTGATTCCGGCGACGGCATGCAAATGACCGGTTCACAGTTCACCATGGAGACGGCGCTGGCCGGCCTCGACCTCACGACGTTCCCCGATTACCCGGCCGAGATCAGGGCACCCGTGGGGACGACGTTCGGCGTGTCGGCGTTCCAGATCCACTTCGGATCGATCGACGTCAAGACCGCCGGTGACGAGGTCGATGTCCTGGTAGCCATGAATCCGGCGGCCTTGAAGGTGAGCCTGGCCAACCTCAGCCTGGGCGGCACCATCGTAGCCGACACCGGGAGCTTCAGCGAGCGCAACCTCGTCAAGGCGGGCTACCACGCCAACCCACTGGAAGACGACACCTTGGCCCCCTACCAGGTGATCCCGCTGGACATCACCCGGTTGACCATGAGCGCGGTGGAAGGTTTCGGACTCAGCAAGAAGGAGGCGCTCAGGTGTCGTAACATGTGGGCGCTCGGGCTCATGCTATGGATGTACGACCGTGATCTCACGGCCACGACTGCCTGGTTGACCAAGAAATTCGCCAGCCGCGAGACGCTGGCCCAGTCCAACACCGCCGCCCTCACCGCCGGCCACGCCTACGGCGAAACGGCCGAACTGTCGGGCAATCTCGTCGGTTACCGCGTCAAGGACGCGGATCTCCCTTCCGGGGAGTACCGGACCATCACCGGGACCGAAGCCCTCGTGTGGGGCCTGGTGTCAGGCCTCCGGTCGGCCGGAGTGGACCGGCTGGTCTTCGGCTCCTACCCCATCACCCCGGCCTCACCCGTGTTGCACGCGCTGGTGACGATGCGCGAACTGGGCGTCTATACTTTCCAGGCCGAGGACGAAATCGCAGCCATCTGCTCGGCGATCGGGGCCTCGTACGGCGGCGCATTGGGCGTCACATCGTCGTCCGGCCCCGGCATCGCGCTCAAGACCGAGGCGATCGGCCTGGCGGTCAGCGTCGAACTTCCCCTGGTGATCCTCAACATCCAGCGGGCGGGGCCGTCCACCGGCTTGCCCACCAAGACCGAGCAGTCCGACCTGTTCCAGGCCGTCTACGGCCGGAACGGTGACACGCCGGTTGCCGTGCTGGCCGCGGCGACGTCAATCGATTGCTTCGACGTGGCGCGGGAGGCCGTCCGCCTGGCCACCAAGTACATGACGCCGGTGATTCTCCTGTCGGATGGGTATCTCGCCAATGCCGCGGAACCCTGGCTCATCCCCGACCTGGATGCACTGGAAGACTGGCCGGCGCGACAGCGAACAGACCCGGAAGGCTTCCAGCCGTTCGACCATGATCCGGAGACTCTGGCTCGCCCCTGGGCCGTACCCGGCACCCCCGGTTTGATGCACCGGATCGGCGGGCTCGAGAAGGAGCAAGGGTCGGGGCACATTTCCTATGATCCCGCCAACCACCAGGCGATGACCGATCTGCGGGCCGCGAAGATCGCCAACATCGCCAACGACATTCCCCAGCAGGATGTCGCCCTGGGGGATCGGACGGGAGCGCTCGCCCTGGTCGGATGGGGATCCACTTTCGGACCGATCAACAAGGCCGTCGAGCAGGCTCGTGAGCGGGGGCACTCGGTGTCGCACATTCACCTGCGATATCTCAACCCGTTCCCGGCCAACCTAGGATCGCTGCTGGACGGGTTCGAGAAGATCCTGGTCCCCGAGATGAATGCCGGCCAGTTGGTGACGATGCTCAGAAGCCGGTACCTCGTCCCCGCCGAGGGACTGAATAAGATCACCGGCCAACCGTTCAAGATTTCCGAAGTAGCGTCGGCCATCGACGCGGCCCTGGAGTAGCTCATGACGACCACCACCCAACCGCTCAAGCCGAAAGATTTCGCCTCCGACCAGGAAGTCCGCTGGTGTCCGGGCTGCGGCGATTATGCCATTCTCAAGGCCATCCAGAAGACTCTGGCCAACCTCGAAGTCGCTCCGGAACGGACGGCGTTCGTCTCCGGCATCGGTTGCTCGTCGCGCTTTCCTTACTATTTGTCGACCTACGGATTTCACACCATCCATGGCCGGGCCCCGGCGATCGCCACGGGCCTGAAAATGGCCAACCCCGACCTCGACGTGTGGGTCATCACCGGCGACGGTGACGGGTTGAGTATCGGCGGCAACCACATGCTGCACGTGTTGCGGCGGAACGTCGATCTGCAGATCCTGCTGTTCAACAACGAGATTTACGGACTGACCAAGGGACAGGTGTCACCCACGTCGCGCGTCGGCACCAAGTCCCCGACCTCACCTCGCGGCTCGATCGCCCACCCACTGAGCCCGGTGGCAGTCGCCCTCGGGGCAGGTGCCCGGTTCGTCGCCCGGGCAATCGACATCGACCAGAAGCACTTGATCGAGGTCTTCACGGCCGCGCACGCACATCGGGGCGCGTCGTTCGTGGAGATTTTCCAAAACTGCCCGGTGTACAACGACGACGTGTTCCACGATTTCACCGACCGGGCCAACGCACCAGATACGCAACTGCACGTGGAACACGGCAAGCCGCTCCGGTACGGCAAGGACGGCAACCGTGGTATCCGTCTCAAGCCGGGTGCGCTCGATGTCGAGGCCGTCGTCATCGGCCAAGATGGCATCACCGAAGACGACATCCTGATACACGACCAGACCAACAAGACGCTGGCCAGCCTCCTTGGTACCCTCAAGCCTCCGGCGTTTCCCCAAGTGCTCGGCGTGCTGTACAACGATCCCATCGACAGCTATGAAGTCCAGGTGGCCGCACTCGGTGAAGCCCGTAGTGACGTGTCTCTGAACGATCTGATCCGCAAGACCCGAACCTGGACCGTGGCCTAGCGCCAGGGCCGGGCGAGAACTCTGTCCGCCTGTCAGACCGATCTTGATCTACCGCATCGCCGCCGATCTCGTCGTTCTCATTCACTTTACATTCGTGCTATTCGTTGTGTTCGGCGCGCTGGTGGCACTCCGCTGGCCTAGAGTGTTGTGGCTTCACCTCCCCGCTGCCGCGTGGGGTGCGCTCATCGAATTCCAGGGCTGGATCTGTCCCCTGACACCCTGGGAGAACCGACTGAGAACCCTCGGCGGTCAGGCTGGATACGCCGGCGGGTTCATAGAACACTACATCCTGCCGCTGCTCTACCCAGCCGGTCTCACGAGAACCGTCCAACTCACATTGGGTGCCGTGGTCGTGGTGGTCAACGGGCTGTTGTACGCCCTGGTGTGGTTAAAGTGGAGACGAGCGATGAGTCGATAGTGGCAGGGACGTCCGTGTGGGTGGCTCATCCGCCGGCGGCCTCCAGCTGATCTCGGAACGTAGAGTAGTCCACAAAATCCCGATGGGCCACCACCAGGCCATCCACCACGGTGATCACGAATACCGCGGAGTGCTCGAAGGTCACGTCTTCGGGTGTGCCCGCCGCGGCAGCAACCAGGGTAAAGCGGACGGTTCCCATGAACACCGCGTGGTGGTTCGAGAACCAGGCATCTTCCACATCGAAGGCTAAGTTACTGATGGTCTGGAACACCCGTGCCATCATCGTGACCACGCTGTCGCGACCCTGATAGAGAGCCGAGGACTGGCCGCCGAAGTATGCCGCGGTCGGATCCTGGAACGACACTTCGGCATCATATAGCTGTTCCATGACGTCGTGCCGTTGATCGAGATACGCGTGGAAGTACTTGGCACCGACATCCTCGGACGTTTCCGCATTGGCGTGAATCTCGTCAGACATCGAGCCGCCGAACGCCCCGAGATAGTTCCCGTAATCGTGGCGCTCTGCCACCTTCCCGTCCACCACCCGGATGATCGTCATGAAGTCCGTGGTGACCCCGTCAGGGTTGCTTCTCGTCGTCCAGGTTAGTTGGCCGCGGAAGAGGGCATATTCGCCAACGGCGAACTGCTCGTCGATGGCGAAGTCGGCGCTGGTCAGGCCCCACGATTTCTGCAGTGCGATCAGACTGCCCGCTCCGTGAACACCTTTCGATCCGGGGCCATTCCACACGTCCCCGGTGGGGTCGACGAAAAAGACGTCCTCGGCGTAGACATCCTCGAGTGCGTCGTACTGCTGGGCAAACGTCAGGGCGAGATAGCGGGCGGCGATCGTTTCGGTCGAGTCGGCGGTCGACCCCAGGCCGGCGGCAGCGAGGAGCAAGATCTGTGCGAGAGCGGTCACCAGATAGGCCTCATGGTAGTCGTGGGATTGGTCAGCTCAGACGCGGCAGCTATACCGTTTTCTGGCGATACGCTCGCCGAGCCCGGCCTGTTTCACTAAGCGGTCAATTCAGGCGGAGGAGGGCAAGATAGTCTGAGCCCCGGTCGGTCGACAGCCACAGGTAGCCGAGCGGTCCCGCCTGAACCATATTCGACCGCTGTTGCTGGACGCACCTCATGCCAGCGCCTACATACTTCCCGGAGAGTAGCCATGCGCATGCAGCACATCGGTATCGCCGCTATCGCATCCTCGATATTCTTGGCCGTTCCACGACCTGCGGACGCCCAGAGGGACGAGTCACAGGTCCTCGCCACGGTGCAAGGATTCTTCGACTCCATGACCGCCAAGGACACCGCTGCTGCTCGACAGATTCTCGTCATGGATGCTACATACTTCAGTGTCCGCGAAGGGGACGACGGCACTACCATGCGGGGCTCGACCAATCGCGAGTACGTGGAGCACCTTGCCACTACCGCCGATGACCTACAGGAACGGATGTGGGATCCCCAAGTCATGGTTCACGAGGGGATCGCCGTGGTGTGGGCTCCGTACGAATTTCAGGTAAACGGGAAATTCAGCCATTGTGGCGTCGACGCCTTCAGTCTGGTCAGGGTAGACGGGCGGTGGAAGATTGCTGGAATTGTGTACACGGTGGAACAGGAATGTGATGTGGGAAAGTAGTGCGTGGTGGGTAGTGCCTTGTGCCTTGTGCGTCGTGCATGGGAATATTATGTGCCGTGAAGATAGGGTACTTCGTCGGGGATCATCATGATCCGTAACAGTGTCCAGTTCGTTGGCATGCTCCTCCTCGTGATAGGCGGCTACTGGCTATTTCTGTTCCTTTCCCAGCGTCGGATCATGTTTCCGGCACCGTCCACCGCCGGCGCGCCACCTCGTCCCTCAGGTGCTCACCAAGTCTGGCTGCCGCTAGGCAGTGGTCGCACGGAGGCCTGGTATTTTCCTCCGCTGGTTCCTACGGTCAAACCTGCCCCGCTCCTCCTGTTCGCCCACGGTAACGCTGAGCTCATGGACTACTGGCCGGATCTTTTTGAGGACCCTCGACGTTGGGGGATGGCGGTTCTGTTGGTCGAGTACCCCGGCTATGGACGCTCGGAGGGACATCCGGCGGAAACAACCATTCGAAGTGCATTCTTGGCAGCCTACGACTGGGCCGTGGCCCACAACGAAGTGGATCCGCAACGAATCGTGGGGTACGGACGATCTCTTGGCGGAGGGGCCATCGGCCTGCTGGCTCGTGACAGATCGCTGGCGGCCATCATCCTCGAATCGGCGTTCACCAGCACCCGCCCCTTCGCGGCCCGGCTCGGCGCGCCGGGGTTCTTGGTCAGGGATCCGTTCGACACGGCTGAAGCCGTCAAAGCGTTCGACGGTCCGCTGCTGGTGTTACACGGCGAGTTCGATGATATCATCCCCCCGAAGCACGGACGGGAGTTGGCGGCCGTCGGTAACGGAGAACTTCACCTGCTGCCCTGCGGTCACAACGATTGTCCCCGCTCCTGGCACCTCGTCCTGGAGTTTCTCGTCACCCACGAGATCGTAGCCCCGGACATTCAACGCTAACCGAGTCCTTTTCGAATCAGACGATCGCCCTTACCGTCCAGTTACTCAACACTCAATATTCAATATTTCTGGCATTTCCCGTGCGCTTGACCACACCTCGCCTCATCGTGCGTCCCTTCGAGCCTGCGGACGCCCCAGCCGTCATCCCCTTCTGGGGCGACGCCGACACCATGCGCTTCTTCGGCGACGGCGAACCGTGGGTGGTGGACCAACCCAGCGCCACGGCCTGCATCGATCGTACGCGGGCCTATTACCACGAGCACCCTGGATACGGCATCCGAAGAGGAGTCGGAAGCGACTGATGGGCGAGTCCATGCGCAATGGCTGGTGGCTAGTGGCGGGTGGCAGATTGTATCAGAACGTGGGATCCACCAGCCACTAGCCACCAGCCACCAGCTACTCCGCCCTTATCGCCTCCACCGGATCGACCCGGCTGGCACGGAGGGCCGGAACCAGGCATGCCATGCCCGCAGCAATGACCAGGCCCGTCGCCGCCATGACATAGGTGACCGGATCCAGCGGCGATATTTCGAACAGGAGACTCCGGAGCGAGCCGGAAAGCGCCACCGCACCACCGACCCCAAGAAACATCCCGACTAGCGCGAGTACCATCCCCTGACGCAACACCATGCGGACTATCACCCTGCTGGAGGCACCGATGGCGAGTCGCACACCGATTTCGTGCCGCCGGCGGGCCACCAGGTAGGCCAGGACGCCGTAGACACCCACCAGGGCGAGGATGAGCGCCACGCCGCCGAACACCAACAGCAGGACCGTGGTGAACCGCTCCGTGGCTAGCGATTCCGCCAGGGTTTCGTCGAGGGTGGCGACATTGAAGATGGCCAGGTCGGCATCCTGCTCCCAGATGGCTCGCCGTACCGCATCGACGACCAAGCGCGGATCCCCGGCGGTCCTCACCAACAGAACCTCCTCGCCTGCTGGGGGCGCCTGGCTGGTGGCGGCGTACATGGCAGGCGGGGTGTCTTCGGCCAAGCCGTAGAATCGCTCGTTGCCCACGATTCCGACCACCTCGCGCTCCATGCCCCAGAAGGTGATGCGCGCCCCGATGGCATCGCCGCCGGAGAAGAAGCGATCGGCCGCCGCCTGGTTGATCAGCATGACCAATGGGCTGTCCGTGTGGTCGCGATCTTCGAACCCCCGGCCGGCCGCGAGCGGAACGCCCATGGTCCGGAAGTAGTCGGCGCTCACGATCCGCGTGGGCATCTCGGGCTGTGACGACGCCTCCGACTCACGCCCGGCAATCCGGAACGAGTTGGTCCACCCACCGTCTAGAGGGTGGCTGACTGCCAGGGCCGCATCCTGGACCCCCGGAATGGCGGTCAGCGCCTGTAGCAGCCGCTCGTTGAACTGGTGCACCTCCGGCCAGCGAGGATACACCCGGAAATCTCTAGGATACCTCGATTCCGGTAGCAGAAGGCTCACCCGTAGCACGTTGCTGGTAGTGAACCCGGGATCCACCCGGCTCAGACGCCAGAAGCTGTTGATCAACAGCGCGGACCCGATGAGGAGTACGAAAGCTACGGCCATCTGACCCACGACCAGGAATCGTTGGAAGCGCATCCGCTCAACCGACGCCGAACCGCCCTGACGCCGGCCTGCTTTCAAGTTGGCCTGGAGATCGAGCCGGCGGCCCTGCCAGGCGGGTAGCAGTCCGAAGCCGAAAGCGATGGCGCCACTGGTCACTAGGGTCAAGCTGAGCACTAGAACGTCGGGCGTGGTCCCACCGAGCGACGTTAGCGCGGCCGGTGCCAGACCGAGTATGGCGCGAAGACCTACCAACGCGAGGCCGATACCGATGACCCAGGAAGCGCCGATGAGAACGAGGCTCTCCGCGAGGAACCGCTGAAACATCCGTCTGGGCGTGGCCCCCAACGCAGCGTGGATCGCCACTTCGGTGGCGCGCCGGGAGCCGCGGGCCAGCAACAGATTGGCCACGTTGGCACAGGCAATGAGCAGCACGGCCAGAACGGCGCCGAACAGCACCAGCAGGGCCGGGCGTATCGGGCCCCGCATGACTTCGGTGATGGGTTCGACGAACACGCCGCGGGCGGCGTTTTCGGGATACATGTCCTCGAGTTGCGTGGCCAGGGCGGTCATCTCTTCCTGAGCCTGCGCCACGGTTACTCCGGGCTTGAGGCGGGCTATCTGTCCCACGTTGTGGCGCGATCGCGCACTCGAAGTAGGACCGAGTTGCAGTGGCACCCACAAATCCGTAGTGGGAATAGTGAGCGAGACCTCATGCCCGACGACCCCGATTATGGTGTGGGCCTGGTCGTTCAGGGTGATCCTGGTTCCCAGGATGTCGGGACTGGTCGCGAATAACCTGGTCCACAAGCCCTCACTGATCATGGTGACAAGCTGACCACCGGGTTGGTCCTCCTCGGCGGTGATCCCCCGCCCCATCACCAGGCGAATGCCCAGCAAGTCATCCCAACTGTGAGAGACTTGTTCTGCTTGCAACCGCTGTGGTTCCAGGCCGGGACTGTTGAAGTTGAGCGACCGCGGGGCGTACATCGCCATGTCCTCGAACACGGTGTTCAACTCGAGGAAGTCGTAGTAGTCCGGCACCGACGCAAACTCGCGCTCCGTTCCGCTGACTCGGTCGTTCTCCCACACCATCATGACCCGCCCAGCCTCGCGGATCGGCAAGGGTTTCAGCAACAAACCGTTCACCACGCTGAACACCGCCGTCGTGGCCCCGATGCCCAAGGCGAGGGTGAGAATCACCATGGCGCTGAAGCCTCGCTCGCGAAGCAAGCCGCGCGTAGCCTGTCGAAGGTCTTGGATGAACTGTTCCATGGCGCTTGCCTTCCGGTTTCGGTTCGGGCGACTGGGCCGCCAGTACCGTTTGCCTGTGAGGCCGAGTAGCTCGGCGGATCGTTCGGGGAGATACCTGATGGCGAACCCACCGGTTTGGCGCCAGAACCACCACTCTCCCAAAGAGCCACCATCCGGATAGCGGGACGCGTAGACCTCTGCCAGATCGCCTTCGATCTCGCTGACCTGATCGGCCGGGAGAACCCGGCGCAGCAGCCACAACGCGGATGACGGTGGAGAGGAGTGCACGATCAGCGGTTGTCCAGCACGGGGCTCAGGCCCTGCCACATGTTGAGCAGGTCGTGGCGCGACTCAGCCAGCAGATCGAGCCCCGCCTTCTCGACCCGGTAATAGGTCTTGGCCCGGCCACCCTGCTCCGGTGTGGGCTCGGCCAGACTGGATGAAACCAGTCTTTTCTTGCCGAGGCGGCGGAGCGCGATGTAGACGGCGGGCCTGGAGACCCTGCGATTGGTGCGGCCCTCGATCTCCTCTACGATGGGGACACCGTAGGCCTCGTCCCCGAGGCGCAGAATGGCCAGCAGGACCAGTTGCTCGAATTCACCCAATGATTCCCTGGCCATCTTGTTCCCCGGCTGATGGTAGCGAAGTTTAGTAAACTACGTTGACTATATATCAGTAGTTTCAGCCCAGTCAAGAAGCTGA
>SMUY01274489.1_pt1 | contig 11880 bp, 8 predicted proteins | sample 2456441 | NCBI WGS metagenome assembly SMUY01 (sample SAMN11095931, study PRJNA526329) | marine sediment metagenome | biome: Marine sediment; feature: Surficial sediment; material: Deep marine sediment; isolation source: Hadal surficial sediment | place: Pacific Ocean | collected 2014-11 | depth 0-1...
CTGATGAAAAACATAATCATTCCGAAATGGTTGCTGTGTTGAAAAGTTCCATGGATGCAATAATTAATACCAAAGGGAAAATCACCGGTAATTGGAAAAAAGTTTGTGAATCTGTATTGGATATTTACCTTGGTGAGAATCCCGAAATATTTGAATACAACGGAATGGAGTACACAGCTAAAAGTTTTGCGGATGAACTAGGAATAATCCCTGATGACTATGTGGAAATAACATCTTACATGCGTTATCCATATTATGAAAAAGCTGTTTTGGAAGTACCCGACAATTGGACGAACAGCGAATACTACAACGTACCAATGGATGATATGATGAGGATAATTGATAATGCAATTGAGAACGGCTACTCTGTTGCATGGGATGGTGATACAAGCGAGAAAACTTTCTACAGGAAAAAAGGTTACGCTGTTATTCCCATTGATAATGAGAATAAAGATGAAGAAAGCGAGGAATTGTTACCTGAAAAAGAAAAAGTAATAACCCAGGAAATGAGAGAGGAAACATTTGATAACTTCCAAACTACGGATGATCATCTTATGCATTTATCGGGAATTGCGGAAAATCAGGAGGGAACGAAATTTTATTACACTAAAAATTCCTGGGGTACAAAATATAAGTACGATGGTTATTGGTATATGTCGGAATCATTTGTGAAACTAAAAACAATTGCAATTATGATTCACAAAGATGCCATACCGGAAGATATAAAAACGAAACTGGGAATTTAAAGTATTACATCTTTTACTTTATTGCTGAAACTATTCAAATCCGGGATTCATATATAACCCCGTGTATAATTATTTTTTATAATACCGGTTGTATTTTCTGTTGCCAATCCGAAATTAAATTCTTAATTTCAAAAATATATTTCTGCTTATTTACTTCTTTAACTTTTTAGTAACTCAAACAAAAGGTAAAACGATGGCTAATAGTATTAGTAACAAGAGGGAACATAGTTTCTTTGGAGATGTTGTAAAATACTTTGAACGGGCGGCTAAATATACAACACATCCCGCAGGGCTGCTAGATCAGATTAAGGATTGCAACAGTATTTATAGAATGAATTTCCCTGTACGGCTTAAAAATCGTATTGAAGTTATTACTGCATTCAGAGTTGAACATAGCCAGCACAAAATGCCTGTAAAAGGTGGGATAAGATACAGCACAGCAGTTAACCAGGATGAGGTTATGGCACTTGCCGCCCTTATGACTTACAAGTGTGCTGTGGTCGATGTTCCCTTTGGAGGAGCAAAAGGCGGCGTTTGCATCAATCCGCGCAAATACAGTGAAATTGAACTTGAGCAGATCACCCGTCGTTATACTTCAGAACTAGTTAAGAAGAATTTCATAGGTCCCGGAATTGATGTTCCCGCACCCGATTATGGAACGGGCGCAAGGGAAATGGCATGGATAGCCGATACTTATGCTGCATTTAATCCCGGGCAGATAGATGCAATTGGATGCGTTACGGGCAAACCAATAAGCCAGGGAGGAATAAGGGGAAGAACTGCAGCAACCGGGCGTGGTGTTTATTATGGTGTGCGCGAAGCGGTTAGTAAAAAAGATGATATGAAAAAACTTGGTCTCGAACCGGGTCTTCAAAACAAAAAAGTAATTGTGCAGGGATTGGGAAATGTTGGTTATTACACCGCAAAGTTTTTCCAGGAAGCTGGTGCTGATATAATTGCAATTGCCGAATATGAGGGAGCAATTTATGATAAAAATGGTTTGGATGTAGATGAAGTATTTAAGCATAGAAAAAAATCAGGTTCAATATTGAATTTTAAAAGTGCAAAAAATATTACGCCGAGTGGAAAAGCTTTGGAAATGGCTTGCGATATTTTAATTCCGGCTGCGTTGGAAAATCAAATTAATTCTGGAAATGCAAAAAGAATAAAAGCAAAAATTATCGGTGAAGCTGCAAACGGACCGGTCACTCCTGAAGCAGAAAGGGTGTTATTAAAAAAAGGTGTGCTTATCATTCCCGACATATACCTTAACGCCGGCGGTGTTACGGTTTCTTATTTTGAATGGTTAAAAAATCTTTCACACGTTCGGTTTGGCAGAATGGGTAAGCGTTATGATGAGTTTGTTAACAGCACTTTGGTCGATTCAATTGAGAGGGCAACCGGCAAATCACTTATCTCAAAAGATAAAGAAATTATATTGCACGGTGCTGGCGAAGAAGACCTTGTTAATTCAGGTTTGGAAGAGACGATGGTTAATGCATACAACGAAATTAGAGAAACCTGGAAAAGAAATAAAAAAATTCCCGATTTACGAACAGCAGCTTTTGTAGTTGCAATTGATAAGATTGCTAACTCTTATATTGCACTGGGAATTTTCCCGTAAGTCTTTTATAAAGACAAATGATCAAGAGTCTCCGCTTTATTTTATCTTAGTACAAATTTAATGGGTATCATTATTTTAACCTTAACTGGTATCCCTCGCTGTTTACCGGGTGTAAATCTTGTGTTTCTCACAGCATTCATTGCAACTTCACCCAACCCCCCTCCGATATCTTTAATTAAATGTACTTCCGTAACATTCCCTTCCTTATCAATCAGGGCTTCAACAATAACTTTGCCTTCGATTTGTGCAAGTTTAGCAATCTCGGTATAATACGCTTTTTCCTGAATTGCCTTAATTCCGCCTATCGGTTCCGGCATTTCATCTGCCCAATCTATAAACGGTTCGTCATCTATAATTCTCGGCGGATCAGGCAATGCTGGTGGTTGTCCCAAATCAGCATCATAATCTATTGAAATATCATCTAATAAAAGTTCTTCTATAACATCATCAGTTTGTGCCACAATAATTTTAGGGCGAACAGGTAATTCAGGCGGTTCAGGTTTTTGATCAGTATTTATAATATTCTCAATAGTAATAAGTTCTTGTGGTGGATTATAGTTTTCATCAATGCTTCTATCTTTAGGTGATAACTTAAATGCTGCAATAATCAATGAAAGTGAAAGTATAAGACTAATCTCAAAATATCTTCTATATTTTCCCCTCAAATCAGCTTTATAGTTTTTGATGGTTGGCATAATTACCTCCTAATTTTTAGTAATTGATACCGGTTTAACTATGCCCCATCAATATTGTTCCTGACGAGTTTAAATTATTAATTTGGAAACAGACAGGAGTATTTATAATCCTCCGCCAAACACTTCAGCTAATTCAATTTCATATCCGTTCGGGTCTTTGATGTAAATTGAAGTTGATTTCTCCCATTTAAGCGGACCACCATAAAATATTTCAATTCCCATTTCCTTACATTTATTCATTACTTCTTCAAAATTTTCAATGTGTAATCCAAAATGATGAAATCCCTTTTTTGTGTAGCCCTGAAAATCTTCTGTTTCATACAAACAGAGTTTCACTTTTTCGTTGCCGATAATTTTTGAATTTTCATCAGGCTGTTCCTTTATCACCTCAAATCCAAATAGCTGGTTATAGAATTCCACGGTTTCATTAAGGTTGATAACCTCCATGTTAAGATGATCAATACCGTTAACTTTTAGATTCATATCTTACTCCTAATGTTTTGGGTTCTGTATCTAAAATAATTTAAATAAAGAATAATATGTTTGTAAAATAGAATACAAAACATTTATCAAATATTTCTGATCTTTCATCCATAATAAAATTATTACAACAAATAATTGGTGATTTAACTCACGATTAAGAAATAACATTTTTATATTTTATTTATGAGCAAGTATTCCGTAATTATACCTTCATTAAACGAAGAAAAATATCTTCCTCCCGTATTAGAGCATTTAAAGAAAATTGATGAAGATTTAGAAATTATTATATCTGATGGAGGAAGCAAAGATAATACTGTTAAAATAGCGGAAAGCTTTAATGTTAAAGTGTGCAAGAGTAAAAAGGGAAAAGGATTTCAGTTAAATAATGGAGCGAGTTGTGCAACGGCCGATATACTGATTTTTCTTCACGCAGATACTTTTTTACCTTTAAATGCATTTGGTTTGATCAACGAATATTTGGTAGTTCGTAAAGTTAAAATTGCCACATTCAAAATGAAATTTGACAAAGAAAGTTTGTTAATGGATATATATTCCTGGTTCACAAAATTCGATTCGATTTTTACAACATTCGGCGATCAGGTTATAGTTATACGAAGAGATTTTTTTAATGAACTTAATGGATTTCCCAACTTAACTCTTTTTGAAGATGTTGAATTATGCAGGAAAGCAAGAAGCAAAACAAAAATTTATAAACTTCCTGCATTTGTAACTACTTCAGCGAGACGATTTGAGACGAGAGGAACACTTAAAACTCAACTGTTAAATGGTTTGTATATTCTTCAATATTTAGCTGGAAAAGATCCTGATAATATTTATAAAAAATACTTTAGAGATAAATAATGATGAAAATAGTCAATATGTTTTTAGGGATACTTTTTTTTGGTTCAGTTAGTTTGGCACAAAATAAAAATGATCAGCATTTATTATTCACACAAATATTGAATGATTATGTTCATGACGGACTGGTAAATTATATAAACTTAAAGGAAGATAAACGGCTTGATAAATATTTAGAGCAGCTTGAAAATACAAATCCCGATAATCTTCGAACAGATGAAGATAAACTCGCCTTTTGGATTAACGCTTATAACGCTTTCACATTAAAATTTATAATTGAGGAGTATCCTGTAGAGAGCATTAACGATTTACATTGGGGCGGTTTGTATCTTGGGACTTTGCTTGGAACTACTGTTTGGGATGATGAGAAAATAATAATAAACGGAACAAAGTTATCTCTTAACAATATAGAACATGATATTGCGCGCAAAAAATTTAATGAAGAAAGAGTGCACTTTGCGATGGTTTGTGCTTCTTATAGTTGTCCTCAGCTTCGGGATGAAGCTTATGAAGGTTTTAAACTTAACAAACAACTTAACGAACAGGCAAGACTGTTTTTTATGGATGAAACAAAAAATAATTTTGATTTGAAAAAACGAACAGCATACTTATCTAAAATTCTTAATTGGTATAGTTCTGATTTTGGAAACGATGATCAGAGTATACTTTTATATGTATCACAATTTCTTGATCGCGAAATTGCTAATGATATCAGAAGAAATTCATCACAATGGGAAATCGATCATCTTAGCTACAATTGGGATTTGAATGAGATAAAATAAAGATTAACTCTAATCCGAATTGAATTAGAGATTTATAATTTATCTTAATAATCACTTTTCTCCCAAAGGCCAAACAGCAGCGGGATTCCTAACAATATCTTTTGTTTCTATCTGTTGAACATAAAATCCCGTTCGCAAGGGTGGAACAAGTAAATTAACAAGTGAGTTTTTTATTCCAACTGTCAGTTCACCGTTTTCATTCATTAAATTATAAGTTGTGTACGATGTAGAATATCCCCACTTATTCAAATAATGTATGTGATTTCCCAAATTGCTGTGAAAGAAAAACAGATCAGGATGTTTTCTCATCGTGTATTCGTAATGATGTTTTCCCATATTATAAACTGCCCGGGGAACGGTGCCGTTGTTTGCAATGTAAGGTTCAGTTAATCCAAAGAAATCAAGTATTGTAATCTCTTTTAATTTGTATCCAATCGTTCCAATACCTTCCGGCGCAATCACAGTGGTTTTATCCAAATAAGGTTTTAGCAAGCTGCCCGCATCCTCATAACACTTTCCTTCAGCCCACTGCTCATACTTGAAAAATGATATTGGCGATAACATCCACAATGAATAAAAGCAGATTAAAACTGCAGATGAGAATGCAATTAGATTTATTCTTTTTTGTGAAAACCATTTTTTCTCTTCTACAAACCGGTTTAGTGAAATTGCACTTAGTATGGTTATGATAGGAAGGTATGGCGTAAGAAGTCTGCTGAACGGCATCCAATCTCCGCTATTTATTAAAGCCGTAAAAAATCCTGCAAGTATTATTGAGGCGGCAACAAACAAACTGAATGATTTCTGTCCCAATAAAAATCTGAAGTTCAATATTGCAGGGATGGTTAAAATCAGTGATGATAATAACCAAACAGCGATGTAATATGATCCGTATAATATGCGCGGCAATAAAATATTTAAATTACTTATCGATTCAATCAGGAGTGACTTAGACCTCACACTGTTTGGAAGATAATCACCGAAAACGGAATATCGCCACAAGCTTATGAGTATTATTCCTCCAATTAAAATAGATAACGCTGCAGTTGGTCGTTCATTTTTATCGAATTTTAAAAAGAACAACCCCACAATTATTATTAACAATATTAGTATTGATTCAGGTCTTGTTAAAAAAAGTAAAAGCCCGATTGCACTAAAAACAAATTGATTCTGTACAGATTTTGTATACCACTTCGCAGAAAGATATAGGAGGAGCAACAACAATGAATACAACCCCGTCTCCAACCCGATCATAATTGATGCATTAAAATTTCTGTTGGTTACAAAAAATACCATCACAAAAAACATTATAATTGGAGAAATATTTTTATCGCGCATCTCATTCCAGAGAAGAAATATAATTAACACACCGCACAGGAATCCGAAAATTCTTGAACTTATTTCCGGTGGAATTGAAATGAATGAAGCTGATGTCAGTAGAAGGGTCCACGTTAAACTTGTGACTGCTTCAACATTTTGCCCCTGGTTATAAACATAGCCGTAACCGTTTACAAGATTATAAGCGTAACGAAAAAATATATATGCATCATCAATTATCTCAACCCAGCCAATCGATACAAATAATGAGAACAGCAATAGACTTGCAGAAAGAGTAAAAACATTTCGTGATGGGGTTTTCATCAGATTATACCTGTCCGCCTCAGGCGGAAATTCTTGTTAAGGTCACATTGAACTCGCATTATAATCATCCCTTTTATCGAAGGCACTCGCTCGGAAGTTTGTAAATGATTTTTCATGTACAATTCATAAAACATAAATAATTTGGTTTAAAGAGTTATCGGCCTTATAAGCCTAAACACCGAAAATTATTTGGCTGATGTTAAGATCATTAGGTTAATAAATTATTCGTGAAATATCATTAAACCGTAATGTCCAACGCTATAACCTTTATTAAACTTAAAAACCGAAATTACAATTTTATATTCTTCTTTTATACGTGGTTTTATTGAAACCGTTGCTACATCATCGTTTTCCGCATCCTCTTTAAATAATTTCCATTTACCTCTGTTTTTTACATAAACGGAAACGTCAATATCTTTTATTCTGTAATCACCAAAAGCAGCTATACCATAAGTCCAGCCGTCAAACAAGGTTCTGTAAGTACTTTTCTCAGTAAAGATTAAATCATATTCCATTCTAACAATTTCATAATCTCCATCTTCAATTTCCTCTACCAATGGTTTAGCAGCTGCCAATATTGGCTCCATCGATGTGCCTTTTTCATTATCCAGATACGATAGATCTTTTTGTGCGAAGGAAATGCCGACAGCAAAGACACAAACAAAAGTAATTACAAATTTTCGTGTCATAATTATTACTCCCATAAATTTTTATAAATGATAATGTGATTTAATAATTATAAAGATTGTAATTCTACTCCTCAGGTTTTAGAATAATTCCTTTATTCTTATGCCCGTTCATTTTTAATAGCAGAGGTTTTTTAAATCTCAGGTGCTTTGTAAATTCTTTTTGTGCATATGGTTTTATGGAAAGAAGCCAGTCCCAATTAATAAATCCGTTATTATGGATTGTATTAACTGTAAAATAACCAACCATGAATGAAGTAATATTCTGGAAGAAGTGTGAACCTTGCGATGGTTCAACAGCCACTTCCTTAAAACTTGTTTCTACTATTGCTTTAGCACCAGCAATTTGTTCCCACGTTACAGGAATTCCAAGCCAGGGATCCAACGAGCCCCACCTTCCAACTCCGATTAATAAATAGGGCCTGTTATCATTCATTAGCTGGCTGTTAAACGCAGCAACTTCTGCAGCCACGTTAAAACTCTTAGCGCGATCGAATAAATGATAATCAACCAAAACTACATCTCTTACATCATCTATAATACCATTGCCAAGAACCTGTGTGCTGCTGCAAATCAGTTCGTCTTCCGAATGGTCTTCAATTTTCAACTGTTCTTCTTCGTAACTAACTACCAGGGGTCTCATCTGTAATAATTCAAACTCTCGTTTCTTATTTATACCAGGATTCATATTAACTGCAAATTCTATTTCGATAGGTGTTCCCATTCCCCAGGTGCCGATATCAAGTAATAAATTTAGAATGCCGGGAAGAGGGAACAACTTGTTTTTTAATATTGGTCCGAAAGTTACCACACGCGGTCCTGTTCGTGATAGACCATCATATATTGCATCATTATCTGCAACGTAGGTTGAGCCGACATGATTAAGAGAACCATCTTCTTCTGCAACATCCAGGTCGAAGTGTTTCACAAGCACATCGTGAGTAACATTTCCGAAATCAGTTTTTTCATCAAGCTTTAGTGCGTAAAATCCTTTTTGTGAATTTTTTAGTGATTCTTCAACAGAATAGAATTGAATAAGATCATCAGGATATTTTGGATTGAATCGCACCGTGTTTCCACCTTCTACAACAGTTTTCCCCAAACCAAGTGCTACTGAAATAACTCCGTCAGATGAATCCTGACCGGGTGCTGGATAAAAGTTGTAAGATTTTGCTACTCCGCTGAAATCAGGATAAAATCTGTTTTGATGAGTTAACCCAACCATCTTTTGAATAATAACAGCCATCTTTTCTTCTTCGGTTCTGTAAGAAGTAACTCTTATATAATTTTTCGCACTCTGGTAGAAGGTTGAAGCATACACTCTTTTAATTGTAGAGATCAGCTCATTCAATCTTGCAGAAAGATGGGGTAGATTGTTTGGGATCATGTAAGTTTGATAAACACCTGCGAAAGGATGATACTGTGAATCTTCTAGCAAACTTGATGATCTTACTGCTAAAGGAGTTGTAGTAAGCTCTAAAAAATCTTTAAGATAGTTAAATGCTTCTTCAGGAAATTTTGAAGCTTTCAAAAATTTCCCGGTAATCTCTTCATCACTTTTACAATTTAATGCAAACTCCTTCAGATTGTTCATTTCCATAAATTCATCAAAAACATCCGTTCCCAAAACAACAGCAGGAGGAATATAAATCTGTACATTCTCAAACTTATCTCTAATATTATAATTTGTAATTAATGTATTTACAAATCCCAAACCTCTAGCTTTACCACCGAGTGAGCCGCCACCAATTCTTGCTAATCCGCTATCGGGGTCGAAAGATTCCTTGTTAAAATCTGCTATTAATCCACGTTGCCGTAAAGTTCTGTAATTGTGTAAAGATTCGATGAGATCCTGCCTGAGTGCTTCATCGTTTGGGTAGTCAGATATTTTTCTTGGACGAAGCTGATGAGCCAGCCAGAATTCGGTTCTCGCTTTAAGCCAGTTTGAAAAATGATTTCGCTCACCATGAAATCTTATACTTTCTAAAGGAACAGTTTTTAAACTCTCTTCCAGAGTTTTCAAATCGCAGGCAAGTCCAACCTCCTTACCATCGGGAGTTTTGAATACAAAATCTCCAAAGCTAAAATGACTGTTGAGAAATTCTCCCAGATCATTTAATAAAGTGGGGGAGTTTTTCAGTAAAAAGGATGCTTCAACTTTATGAGCCAACTTTTCGTTTTCAGGATTATCGGAAGCAAGAAGGATGGGAATATCAGGCAAGTCTTTCTTTACCGCTTTTGCAAATTTAATTCCCGCTTTATCATCTAACCTGCTTCTGTGAGGAAATGCTATATCGGAAATTATTCCAAGCACAAGATTTTTATATTTTTTATAATACTTCCACGCTTCTTCGTAGGATGAGCATAACAGTATTTTTGGTCTGGCACGCATTCTTAAAAATTTGTGTGATAGACTAACACCTTCTGTAATTAATCTTTGCGATTGCTTCAATACTTCAGTATAAATGATCGGGAGGAAAGAAGAATAGTAGCGAACATTATCTTCGATAAATAAAATCACCTGAACACCAATCACTTTACTATCATGTTCAACATTTAATTTATCTTCAAGATATTTTACAATTCCTAAAATTATTCTGAAGTCACCCGTCCAGACAAATATATTATCAAATATTTTTTTACCGGGATTGTGCATTAGCGATTTCAATTCACGGTTGTCGTGTGCAAGCAGTACAATGGGTATTTTCAAACCAGCTTTACGAACCAGCTTGGCAAAGTTAAGTGCGTGCATATCTTCAATGTGCATAGTTGTAATTATCAGGTCAAATCTTTTCTCTTCCTTTGCAAGTCGTATTGCTTCATGACCACTTGATACACGAGATAGTTCGGGGGAGTGACTAAGATTTAAACCAAAATATTCACTTCTAATCAATTCGTAAAGTCTTCCATCTTCTTCAAACAGGTAAAGATCGTAAAGACTTGATACTAAAAGTATATCACGAATGCGATAACGCATCAACTCCTGAAAGCCATGAAATCTGTTCCAGGAACCTTCAACGTTCCACTCGGTTTTTAGATCTTGTTTTATGTTGTTCGTTTTTTTCATTCAGTTTGTATAGAAAAATAGCGTGTTAAATATAATTAGAATTTTCTCATTTTAAAATTCCTGAAGGATATAGGAAAAAATTAATATAAAAAGGCGAAGCAACTGTTAAGAATAGAATAAATTGTTGCTTCGCCGGTATTAATGATGAGAATCAGTAAAAACTAAAAATGCCTCATCACATTTTTTTATAGATTAAACAACACCTTGATCCATCATTGAATCAGCTATTTTAAGGAAGCCGCCGATGTTTGCACCGTTAACATAGTTACCGGGTGTTCCAAATCTGTCAGCAGTATCAACACAAGTTTGGTGAATGCTTTTCATTATACCTTGTAACTTGTTGTCAACTTCTTCTCTTGACCAGGAATATCTCATACTGTTTTGCGACATTTCGAGACCTGATACTGCAACACCACCTGCATTAGCTGCTTTGCCTGGACCATAAAGTATTTTGCTATCTAAGAATATTTTAATACCATCTATTGTGGTTGGCATATTTGCACCTTCGCTAACAACGTAAACGCCGTTGTTAATAAGGTTCTGGGCATCTTTTGCATTTATTTCATTTTGTGTTGCACTCGGGAAAGCACAATCAGCTTTGTGATCCCATAATGGATTGTGATCCATGTTCATATCTAGTTGAGTGTAAACAGCATTCTTATACTTTTCAGTATATTCTTTAATTCTTCCTCTTCTTACATTCTTCAACTCCATAACATATTTCAATTTTTCTTCATTTATTCCTTCTTCATCATAAATATATCCGTTGGAATCGGAAACTGTAAAAACCTTACCGCCAAGCTGAAGTATTTTTTCGGTTGTGTATTGTGCAACGTTTCCACTTCCGGAAACAAGACAGGTTTTTCCTTCCATTGTTTCATTTCTTGTTGCAAGCATTTCAGCAGCAAAGTAAACTGCACCGTAACCAGTTGCTTCCGGTCTGATAAGTGATCCGCCCCAGTTCAAACCTTTACCAGTAAGAACTCCGGTAAATTCATTTTTCAATTTTTTATACTGTCCGAACATATAACCGATCTCTCTTCCGCCAACACCAATATCGCCAGCTGGAACATCTGTGTTTGGTCCTATATGACGGAACAACTCGCTCATAAATGCCTGGCAGAATCTCATAATTTTAAGATCGCTTTTTCCTTTTGGATCGAAATCGGAGCCGCCCTTACCGCCGCCCATTGGTAAAGTAGTTAAGCTGTTCTTGAATACCTGTTCGAATGCTAAGAATTTAAGAATACCCAGGTTTACAGAAGGATGGAATCTTAATCCGCCTTTGTAAGGTCCGA
>SMUY01138389.1_pt1 | contig 11875 bp, 9 predicted proteins | sample 2456441 | NCBI WGS metagenome assembly SMUY01 (sample SAMN11095931, study PRJNA526329) | marine sediment metagenome | biome: Marine sediment; feature: Surficial sediment; material: Deep marine sediment; isolation source: Hadal surficial sediment | place: Pacific Ocean | collected 2014-11 | depth 0-1...
ACCGTCGCAGAGGGATGCGGTCCTGAGGGCGCTTGGGTCCGGCCAGACACGGCTCTACCGTTGCCAGGTCAAGTTCCAGGGTGTCACTGTACTCCGCTTCAGGGCTTTCCTCAGTGTGGAAAAGACCCTGTGTCTTTGCGTAGGCTTCCACAAGCGCGATCTGCTCGGCACTGCGGGCGGTGAAATTCAAATACTCGAGAGTTTCGGCGTCAATGGGGAAAATGGCACAGGTTGCCCCATATTCAGGGGACATGTTCCCAATGGTGGCCCGATCAGCCAGAGAGAGCTTCGTCATTCCGGTTCCATAGAACTCAACCAATTTCCCCACCACACCTTTCTCACGCAACATCTGAGTAATGGTGAGCACCAGGTCAGTGGCGGTCGTCCCTTCCGAAAGGGTTCCAACCAACCTGAACCCGACTACCTGCGGAATGAGAAGAGTGATGGGCTGGCCAAGCATGGCCGCTTCCGCCTCGATCCCTCCAACACCCCAGCCCAACACTCCAAGTCCGTTGACCATCGTGGTGTGGCTGTCCGTTCCCACCAGCGTGTCGGGATAAGCAACCGTTCGGCCCTCAATCTCGGACTCAAACACCACTCGAGCCAGATACTCCAGATTGACTTGATGCACAATGCCGGTGGCCGGGGGAACAACGCGGAAATTACGAAAGGCAGATTGTCCCCAGCGCAGAAAGGCGTACCGTTCCCGATTCCGCTCAAACTCTTTCTCCACGTTAAGTTGAAAGGAGTTGGACTGACCAAAGGAATCCACCTGAACCGAATGATCGATGACCAGTTCCACAGGGACTAGAGGATTAATTCTGTCCGGGTCTTCTCCCATTGCGGCCATGGCATCGCGCATCACGGCCAAATCCACCAGGGCAGGAACCCCGGTAAAGTCCTGAAGGAGAACTCGCGCCGGTGTGAAAGCGATCTCCCGATCGGGTTGTTTTTTGGGGTCCCAGTGGGCCATGGCCTCGATATCATCACCCGTGACCGTTTCTCCATCCTCGTGGCGAAGCAGGTTTTCCAAAAGGATTTTCAGCGAGAAGGGCAATCGGCTGATATCTCCGATCCCTTCCACTCCGGCGGTGATACTAAAGTAATCCACTTCCCGCCCTTGAACCTCTAAAGTGGAGCGGACCCCGAAACTATCCAAACTCTTCCTGGCCATAGCAACGTCTCTGGTAAGAACAATACTGCCGGCATTGAACAACTGCAACCGGAGCGGGCTGTCTCCCCCCTTCCCTAATTTGATTAATTCTGGGACAGGCCCAAAACTCTGGCGGAAGTCCCTGAATTCAAAGGAGAATTTTTGGGGCTGGCACCGAACTCCCCCACCCCGCTTCGCAACAAGAACCTCGACATACACGTCTGCGGTCTGTGGTCAATCTTTCCCCATCATTAATTTAGTACAATTTTCTAATGCCCAAGAGGATTACTCTTATTCCGGGAGACGGAATCGGTCCTGAGGTGACCGCTGCCACGGTTCAGCTTCTGGAGGCGGCCGGGGCCGACCTGGAGTGGGAAGAGGTGGAAGCCGGCCTGGAGGTTGTTTCCAAGTACGGTAAACCCCTTCCCGATCAGGTTCTGGAGTCTATACGAAAGAACAAAGTGGCCCTGAAAGGCCCCCTGACCACTGCTGTGGCCACAGGCTTTCCCAGCGCCAACGTGGAACTGAGACAGAGCCTGAAACTCTACGCCAGCTTGCGTCCGGTCACCAATGTTCCTGGTATTGAGAGCCGCTTCGGGGATGTGGATGTCATCATTGTCCGGGAAAATACGGAGGGTCTCTACTCCGGTCTGGAACAAACCATCACTGCAGGTGTCACCCAGAGTTTGAAAATCATCACCCGGGAGGCCTCTGCCCGAATCGCCCACTTCGCGTTCGAGTATGCAAACAAATGGAATCGAAAAAAAGTGACCACGGCGCACAAGGCCAATATCCTGAAGGTTAGCGACGGTCTTTTCTTGAAGACGTGCCAAGAAGTCGCCAGGGAATACCCGGATATTCTTCATGAAGAAATCATCGTTGACAACCTGGCCCTGCAGCTCGTCATCAATCCTCAACAATTCGATGTCTTACTTACAACCAATCTCTATGGCGACATCGTTTCCGATCTGTGTGCGGGACTGGTGGGCGGATTGGGACTCGTACCCGGTGCTAATATCGGAAAGGAATACGCGGTCTTCGAAGCCGTCCACGGGAGTGCTCCGGACATTGCCGGCAAAAACAAAGCCAATCCACTGGCTGTCTTCTTCAGCAGTCTTCTCATGCTCGAGTATCTGCACATGGAGGACACGGCCAAAAGAATCCGCAAAGCAATTTACAGGGTGACAAACAAGGGCGCGGTGCTGACTCCAGATCTGGGAGGAAGTGCCTCAACTACGGAGTTTACCGAGGCGGTGATTCAAGAGCTGGAGTAATTCCAGCGGGTTCGGCACCTGAGGTGCCTCCCACGCTCCGGAGCCTCCGGACTGAATTGAATGTGGGAGGCACCTCAGGTGCCGAAAAACCCATCCCTAAAGTAACTTCCGTTACTTCCGATACAGATTCATGGCCTGTCCCAGAAAGGCTTCCGCCGCTTCGCCCAGGGTCTCCGAAAAGGTGGGGTGGGCATGAATGATACTGGCCAGATCTTCCGAAAGGGCTTCCATTTCCACCGCCAGAACGCCCTCCCCAATGAGTTCCCCGGCGTGAATCCCCACCAGCCCAACTCCTAATACCTGACCGCTCTCGGGATCGAAAATGATCTTGGTCAATCCTTCCGTTCTGCCCACCGTTACCGCTCGACCTGAAGCTGCCCAGGGAAAGCGTGTGACCCTGATCTTTCGACCTTCACTTTTGGCTTGTGTTTCCGTCAATCCACACCAGGCCACCTCCGGGTCGGTGAAAACCACAGCAGGGACGGCCACATTGTCAAAGGCCACCTCTTGACCCGCCATGACCTGGGCAACCACCTTCCCTTCCCGGGTGGCCTTGTGAGCCAGCATCGGTTGGGCAGCCACGTCACCGATGGCGAAGATCTCGCGGTCAGCCGTACGGCACTGCTCATCGACCTGGATGGCCCCCATTTCATCCCTTTCGACCTTGGTGTTCTCCAGGCCCAATTGATCCGAATTGCTTTGACGTCCCACAGAGACCAGAACCTTGTCGAACATCTGCTGCTGGATGATCTCACCCTCAAACTTCACCTCGATACCCCGTTCGGTCTCCTTCATGGCCACTACCCGGGTATTGAGGTGGACCTGGGCAAACAAATCCTGAATCCGTCTACCCAGCGGTCGGACCAGATCCCGATCGACTCCGGGCAAGAGACCATCGGATAGCTCCACCAACGTCACCTGGCTTCCCAATGAGGCATAGACCGTCCCCAGTTCCAATCCGATATATCCACCCCCCACCACCAACAATGTCTTGGGCACCACCTCCAGATTCAGCGCCGCCGTGGAATCCATGACTCGATCACTCTCAATCTCAATCCCAGGTATTCCCATGGGTCGGGATCCCGTGGCGATGACGGCGTGCTTGAACATGATCCGGGAGATCTCACTTTCCTCCAAACCAAGCGACTGAGAGTTTTCAAACCGGGCACTGCCGCGAACGAATCGGACACCACGACGCTTGGCCAGGTCAGAGAGTCCTCCCGTGAGTTGCCTCACGACCCCTTCCTTCCACCTGCGCAATGTCTGCACATCAATTTCGGGATCACCAAAATGAATTCCGAACTCCTGGGCTCGGCGCGCCTCTCCCAACAGTTGGGAAACGAACAAAAGTGCCTTTGAGGGGATACAGCCGGCATGGAGACAAACTCCGCCAAGCTCCTCTCGACTGTCCACCAGGGTGACTTGCAGACCCAGGTCAGCGGCATGAAAAGCAGCTGCGTAACCGCCAGGACCTGCGCCGATCACAACTACATCGGACTCTCTTGTCCCTCCGATCGTGCTTTCGTGCTTTCGTGCTTTCGTGCTTTCGCGCCTTTGTTGCTTCATACCGAGAACCTACCTAACTCATCCGGGCTCATTCGGATGGTCAACCGTCTCAGTATACCGCGAGGGCATTTTTTCGGACCTGACCCATGTCGTGTAGGTGTGATTTAATTGGCTCATGCAACCGTATCTGGACCTCCTGGAGCATATTCTCCATAAGGGCCTAAAAAAGGAAGACCGCACCGGCATCGGAACCCTCAGTATCTTCGGTTATCAGATGCGCTTCAATTTGAGGAAGGGGTTCCCCATACTCACCACCAAGAAGCTTCACCTCCGCTCGGTGATTCACGAACTCCTGTGGTTTCTCTCAGGAAGCACCAACGTGCGTGATTTGAACAAACATGGGGTCACCATCTGGGACGACTGGGCCGACGAAGAGGGCAGTCTCGGTCCCATCTATGGCTACCAGTGGCGCTTTTGGCCAACTCCCGAGGGAGAACACATTGATCAGATTTCCAGGGTCATCGAGCAGATCCGGACCGATCCGGATTCTCGCCGTCACGTTGTGAGTGCCTGGAACGTTGCCGATACCGACAAAATGAAACTTCCTCCCTGTCACACTCTTTTCCAGTTTTACGTCGCCAACGGCGCTCTTTCCTGCCAACTCTATCAACGCAGTGCCGACGTTTTTTTAGGGGTTCCCTTCAACATCGCCTCCTACGCCCTGCTGACCCTGATGATGGCCCAGGTCTGCGGACTGGAGGCAAATGAATTTATCCATAGTTTTGGCGATGTACACCTTTACTCAAACCACCTCGAGCAAGCCAGACTTCAGCTCACTCGGGAGCCGTGTTCCCTTCCTCAAATGAGACTGAACCCGGAAGTCAAGTCCATCTTCGAATTCGATTACGAGGACTTCAGTTTAGAGGATTACCATCCCCATCCCCACATCCCGGCTCCGGTCGCCGTATGAGGCTCTCCATCATCGCCGCCATGTCCGCCAACCGGGTGATTGGAAGCAACAACGACCTGCCCTGGAGGCTGCCTGCAGATTGGAAGCGCTTTAAAAGCCTGACCATGGGACACCACCTGATCATGGGACGTAAGACCTTTGAATCGATCGGCCAACCCCTCCCCGATCGAACCACCATAGTGATCACTCGTCAAACCGGTTTCGCCCCGGCGGGAGTGCTGGTGGCCCACTCCATCGACCAGGCCTTACAAATGGTTACCGGAGACAATGAAGTATTTGTGGCCGGCGGAGCGCAGATCTACCAACAGATGCTCCCTCGAGCGGACCGGCTGTATCTGACCTCCATTCATGAGGAATTTGAGGGAGATACGGATTTTCCCGAATTTGAGGAATCCGATTGGCAGCTGATCTCCGAGGAAAATCAGGAGCCCGATGAGAAAAACCCCTATTCCTACAGCTTCTTAGTCTATGAGAGGAAAACGGCCGGCTCGGACCATCCATAGGCTCACCTCATGAAACAACGACTCCACGACAGCACAACTGCACCACCGCACAACTGCACAACAGCACGACGTGACGAAGTCACGGCAGCACGAAAACACGAACCAGAATGCGCGATTACACGACACTGATACTGGGCGGGGTGGTTTTGATGTTGGCCGGAGCAGCCTGGAGGAGCGGTGGATGGGAATTGGTTCTGGCCGGAGCAGTGGGTGGAGTGAGAACCCTTCTCCTGGTAGCCCCCTTACTGCTGTGTGCTTTCCTTATCGCCGGTTTGATTCAGGTCCTGTTGACCCAGGAGAAAGTCGCTTATTGGCTGGGAGAAGGATCGGGCTGGCGGGGCATTTTCCTGGCCTGCGTCGCTGGGGCGCTGATTCCTGGCGGACCCTACGTTTATTATCCCATCGCGGCAGCCCTGTTAAGAGCCGGTGCCAGTCTGGGGGTACTGGTGGCCTTTGTCTCAGCCAAGAACGTGTGGCCGGTGGTACGCCTGCCGCTGGAGTTCGCCCTGCTGGGCCCACGCCTGACCGTGGCCCGACTCCTGACCACCTTTTTAATACCTCCGCTGTTGGGATTTCTCGCCCAGGCACTGGCTGGGCGTCAAGTAGAAGCCATCCGGGAGAACATCAAGCTATGAACCTGGCAACTTTCACCCTCCTCATCCCCGCAGTGATCCTTTTCGCTTACGCCCGGCGGCGCGGCGATGGCAGCCACCGGCGCGGTCTGGCGCGAGGGGGGCGTACCCTGCTCAGTGTCTTGCCTCTTCTGCTTCTGGCATTCACCACTATCGGTTATGTCAGCATCCTCCTGCCCCAGGAAGGGCTGCAGAACTGGATGGGTCCTGATTCCGGGTGGAGAGGGTTGTTGCGAGCCCAGGGGATGGGGATGTTGATGCCCGGAGGTCCCTACGTCGTTCTTCCCCTCATCAGCACCCTGTACCAACTGGGCACCGGACTGGGAGCAACAATCACACTGGTGACCAGTTGGTCTTCCCTGAGCCTCTTGAATGCCCTTTGGGAAGCTCGCTTTATCGGTTGGCGCTTCACGGTCATTCGTTGGACTCTGCTGTTACCCTTTCCGCTGCTGGTGGGCCTTCTGGCCGAGGCCTGGTTCGGCACAACATCCTGAGTGTAGCGGCCGCTCTAAGAGCGGCCCGAAATTATGGCCCAGCAGCAGCACCGGAGCCGTTCACAGAACGGCCGCTACAAGTTTTGAGACAGTTTCTTCAGCCTGCGGGCTCGTGTGGTTCTTTTTGCACATGAAACCAGCAGTTTTCGATATCCTAAACTAAAGGGGGATAATCTATGATTCCGGCACTCATTTTCCTGGTCGTGGTGGTGGTCTTCATCGCCTGGGTGGCCAGCATGTACAACAAGCTGGTCAGTCTGCGTAATCGTTTCAAGAACGCGTTTGCCCAGATTGACGTCCAGCTCAAAAGGCGCTACGACTTGATTCCCAATCTGGTCGAGACCGCCAAGGGTTATATGAAACACGAGAGGGAAACTCTGGAGGCGGTGGTGAATGCGCGCAATCAAGCCGCGGCGGCCAGCAAGCAAGCGGCCGAGAACCCTGGAGATCCCGATTCCATGAGAGGCCTGGCGGGCGCTGAGACGGCCTTGACCGGTACCCTGGGACGCATGTTCGCCCTGATGGAGTCTTACCCGGACTTAAAGGCCAATCAGAACATGGCCCAACTCATGGAAGAGCTCACCACAACCGAGAACAAGATTGCTTTCTCACGACAGGCTTACAACGATTCGGTCATGGTCTACAACACGCGGTGTTCCGTGTTTCCCAGCGTCATCATTGCCAACTCCATGGGCTTCAAGCAGGCAGAGCTGTTTGAAATCGAAGCTCCCGCGGAACGCAAGGCCCCAAAGGTCTCCTTCTCATAGTCCCCATGAATTACACTGTTCTTCGAGACTCTGAGGAAATATGGCGGTAACGGCAACCCATACGATGGATTTCTTTGAGCGTCAGGACCAGGCCCGCCGGACTACCCGGCGCTTGATCGCTTACTTCATGCTGGCGGTGATCCTGATCATCCTTTCCATCTACATCGCTGGCATCACCATCTTTTTCGGCTTCAACGTCAATACCGACCCCGAGCTTCCCTTTAAATGGTGGAACCCCGATCTGTTCCTGTGGATCACGGGGGCAACCGTGTGTGTGGTGGTGATCGGGAGCCTATACAAGATCTTCGCCCTCTCACAAGGCGGAGAGGTGGTGGCCCGCTGGCTGGGAGGTCGACTCATCGATTCCAACACCTCCGATTCTCAGGAACGCCGTCTTCTCAATGTGGTGGAAGAGATGGCCATTGCCTCCGGAACACCCGTTCCCTCGGTATTCCTCCTGGAAGAGGAAAGGAGCATTAACGCCTTCGCCGCAGGTTTCACTCCGGCGGACGCCGTCATCGGGGTGACCCGAGGAACCCTGCAGATCCTGTCTCGCGAAGAACTGCAGGGAGTGATTGCCCATGAGTTCTCTCACATCCTCAACGGAGACATGCGCCTGAACATCCGGCTGATCGGCGTTTTGAACGGCATCCTGGTGATCGCCATGATTGGGTATGCGATCCTGAGAAGCACCCGAACTTCCAGCAGCAAGAAGAATGGGGGTGCTGCTGTTCTGGCCTTCGGGGTCGCGCTTTTGATTATCGGTTATGTGGGGGTCTTTTTCGGCAAGTTCATCAAGAGCGCCGTGTCCCGGCAACGAGAATTCCTGGCCGACGCTTCGGCCGTCCAGTTCACGCGAGATCCAGACGGCATCGCCGGAGCACTCAAAAAGATTGGCGGGCTGGCTAACGGCTCACGTATCAAAAGCCCAAAGGCTGAAGAAATGAGCCACCTCTTTTTCTCCGATGGAAGGCATGGGAAAGCACCTCCTCTCCTTTCCATGAGAAGTCACAAAGCTACCAGTGCCTTCAGCCTCATGGCCACTCATCCCCCGCTGGAGACGCGCATCCAACGCATCGATCCTTCTTTTGACGGAAGATTTCCCACGGTTCACTTTCCTTCCAAGGAGGCACTTGAAACCCGCGACCAAAAGAAACTGGCTGCTTCCGCGGCGCAGGCCGCCGCCAAACCAACCGCATCCACTCCATCCGGGGGAGCTCCAGCCGTCCCCCTCATTCCCATGATTCCGCAACAAATGACCCAGCTCTTCGGCAAGCTGACGGAGGCCCATCTGGCCTATGCCACACTTCTCCTTGCGGGGCTGCCCTCCAGGTTGACCGCTCGGGTCCGTGAGCCGTCCTCGGCCCGGATCATCATTTTCGCCCTACTCCTCAGCCACGACTCGGAAACCCGCCGGGCCCAGTTTCAGCTGCTCAATGAGTCGAAGGATCCGCTGGTGTCTTCTGAGGCGACCCTGGAGGCCTCGACACTGATTGACCGTTGCCCGCCCGAAGCACGCCTTCCCCTGGTCGACTTAGCCTTACCGGCCTTGCGGACTCTCTCCCTTTCCCAGTACCAGGACTTTACCGGACTGGTCGAAAAGTTGATGAAGGCCGATCAGAAGATCGACCTGTTTGAGTTTACTCTGCAGCACATCTTGCGCCGCCATCTCGATCCCCACTTCAACCAGACCCGGCCTCCAGCTGCCCGGTATGGGTCCCTGACACCTCTGACCCACGAGATTTCTCTGTTGCTGTCCAGACTGGCCCGTGCCGGACAAGATAGTGAGGAACAAGCCCAGCAAGCTTTTGCCCAGGGAGTCAAGGAGTTAAGTGGGAGCCGGCTGAAACTCTCCTGGCTCGAGCAGGAGGACGGCTTCGAAGCACTGAGCAACGCTCTGGACCGCCTCAATCGAGTGACCCCTTTGCTGAAGCGACGGCTCCTGCGAGCCTGCGGTGTGTGCGTGAGTCATGATGATCAGGTCACCCTGCAGGAAGGGGAACTGCTGCGGGCCATCGCCGATGCTCTCGATTGTCCGATGCCACCCTTTCTGGCCGGCCAACCGACTGTCGGAAACCGCCAGCCAGAAATTCAAAATTCAAAATCCAAAACAAATTCAAAACCTGAAATCAAGGACTCCAGCCAGGACCCCTAACCCGTTGAGCGGTTTTTGAATTTTGAATTTTGGGTTTGTTTGGAATTTGGGATTTTGAATTTTGAATTTCCGTCGGCCGAAGGCCGGCGGTGATTTATGATTTCCAGGTTGTTATTTTACCTGGTAGTTTTTAGCCTGTTCCCGAACCTCTTGGGGATCGAAATCATTGGCGCAATCCACCACTTCATTGGTGTACAGCGACTGCACCATCTGGTCGGTCACCTCGTCTTTTAAACCCATCAGCTCAACAATCTTCATCCACTCTTCATGACTGTAGGCCCCATGTTTTTTCACCAGTTCGTCGCTGGGATCCCACTTGTACATTCTCGAGCGCAGCACGGCCAGTGAAAATTTCAAGGCCTCCGCTTCACTCATCCCCTTGGGTTTGGACTCGGGATAGATTTTCCAGTGGATGCGAATGGCAGCCTCAGGATTCTCAAAGGTGAACTCGACTCCTTTGGCAATTCCCCGAACGAAAGCACAGACCTCTGTTCGGTTCGTCTTCAAATAATCCCTGCGGACAAACAGCCCTCCCTGGAAATAAGATTCGGCGTACTCGGTTTCGGGAAGATACCGGTACACTGCCCCCACCTGCTCCATGGCGGCGAGGATGGTGTCGGACTGGACCAGTGCGGCAATCTGACCCCGCTGCAGCAGCGCCGTGGAACTGGGACCTGTGCCCACCGCCACAAACTCCACATCATTTTCAGGGTCAATCCCCAGACTCATCAACACCCCTTTGGCATAAGAGGTACCGGCGGCGGCAAGACTGAGGGTGCCAATCGTTTTTCCCTTGACGTCCTGGATACTCTGGATGGGGCTGTCGGGCCTGACCACCCACAGGAACATGGGATCCCGATTCTGGTTGAAGATCAGGATGATGCCTGGATCTCTGCCCCGGGAGGCGTTCAGTATCAGCGTCTCGGCACCGATGTAGCCGATTTCCGACCGTCCCGAGGCGACCAGAGGAACCGAACGGCCCCCTCCACCCAGGGGTGTGACCTCCACATCAATTCCCCCTTCGGCGAAATAGCCCATTTCTTTGGCAACGCTGGTCTGGGCAAGGAGAGGATCGATTTGAGGGGCGCCCAGTGCCCATCGCAGGATGGTTAACGACTTGGCGGCCTGGCCCATCATGGCAGGGACTGCCATGAGCAGGAGCCCCAAAACAATCAACCCCGATCGATTCGAAAGCAGATGAGTCTTCAAGCCAGATCCCTCCAGACGCGCACTCAACATTGTCTCTTGTCTATTGTCTCTTGTCTATTGTCTGTTGTCTATTGTCTGTTGTCTATTGTCTGCGGTCTGTGGTCTGCGGTCTATTGTCTGCGGTCGTGCTGTCGCAGCGCGCTTCGCGCGCCTTCCAGGTTCCAGGTCAGGTTTTGAATTTTGAAATTTGAATTTGTTTGGGATTTGGGATTTTGAATTTTGAATTTCAGCCGGTCTGCCGGCTGTTGTCTGCGGTCTGCTGCTTCAGAACCCTTCCACCACAATCGGGTCCATGGGATAACCGTGGAGGCTTTCGGCTCCATTTTCCGTCACTACACATAGATCTCCAAGAAAGATGCCGCTCTTTCCGTCCAGCGTGCTGGGATTGGGTTCAATCACTATGGTATGCCCTTTTTGGAAGGTGTAGCTCTGTATGGGATGGGCTGAACCCTTGACGCCCATGATGGGAGGCTCGATAAAGTTCCCCCACCCGTGCAACAGGGGAGCCTTAACGGTCAAACCTGCGTCCAGAATAGGTTGGGCGCCCTCCTGAACTTCCTTTTCCGTGCTTCCCGGTCGAATGGATGAGAGCACTCTGTCAAAAACCTCCCGGCCAATCTGGAACAGTTTCTCGTAGTGTTTGGTGGGTGGACCGACAAACACGGTTCTCAGGATCTGTCCGGAATAACCCCCATAGGCAGAGCTGTGTTCGCTGATAATGACATCGCCCTGGGCAATGGGTCGATCCGACATGTAGGCGTCCGGAAAGGCCATGTTGGGATCCTCCATGGGAGTCGACCCTAACAGAGTAAAGCACAGCGTGCCTCCCTCTCGATGGGTCCGGGCCAGAACCTCATCATAGAGGTCGATGTTGCGGACACCCTTTTTAATCGCCTTCACATAGGCGTCCAGAGACCGGTCCGTGATCTGTGCGCCCCGCCGAAGAAACTCGATTTCCTCGTCGGATTTGATCCGCCGTAAACTCTCAATTAAGTCAGTGGCGATTTCAAACTCGGCCTCGGGCAGGGATTCCGTGATCTGGACATATTGCTCGTGAGGAATGGAAACCCGTCTCGAGGAATTCACTCCCACAATTCCAATTCTTCCCTTCTCCATTCCCTTTTCGCGCACCATCTCCACGACCTTTTCATCGATTTTCAGCCCGCCGAACCGAAAATCCCCAACCGCCGAAACTTCCTTGCCCGTGGCAAT
>SMUY01296007.1_pt1 | contig 11869 bp, 9 predicted proteins | sample 2456441 | NCBI WGS metagenome assembly SMUY01 (sample SAMN11095931, study PRJNA526329) | marine sediment metagenome | biome: Marine sediment; feature: Surficial sediment; material: Deep marine sediment; isolation source: Hadal surficial sediment | place: Pacific Ocean | collected 2014-11 | depth 0-1...
CGGATGTCCATCAACCGATCCCTTTCATGGCAAGCCTGAGTTTCTGAAGTTTCGTGGCCAGCGACCAATCGATCATCTTAGAACCGACGCGCACGACCATGCCGCCCATGAGCGCCGGATCGACCCGCGTTTCAAGCGCCACCTTGGCGCCGAGCGATTCCGTGAGCGCCTTAGTCAGCGCATCCAAATGTTTGCGTTTCATGGCTTGGGCGGAGGTCACCTCGGCGGTCACTTCTCCGCGGCGCACGGCCAATAGCGAGAGGAAAGCCGCCACGATGGAACCGAGCGCGCCGAGCCTGCGGTTCTGTGCCAGAAGCCCCACGAACTTGACCGTAAGCGAGCAGAACCCGGCCTTGTCTGCGATCGCGGTCACCGCCGCGACCTGCTCACCCCGGGTCAGCACCGGCGAGGAGACCAGGCGCGCGAAATCGTCGCTTATCTCCAACATGGAACCGAGCGTCCGCAGGTCGCCGGCGACCGCGTCGAGCACCTTGGCGGATTCGGCGGCGGAATCGGCGGTGGAATCGGCTAATTCGTAAAGAGCGCTGGCGTAACGCCCGGCGACGCCGCCCACGTCTTTGGACTGGGATGGCACTCGGATAAGCTCCCGAACCGTAAAGGCCCACCGGGCCTCGCCTGAAAGCGGGGAACAACTTCCCCGCCGCCCCTCCCGAGGCGCGCTTTTGGTACCACACGTCGAACCCCGTTGCAACCGGTGATGGGACGCCGGAAGCGTTTCGATTTACCATTTTATATCAATAAGTTAGTGATGGGCTCACAGGAAGCTCACGGGATCCACATCGACCTGGATACGAACCGCCTTGCCGGGCCGGACCCGCGCCAACCAGTGGCGCAGGATGGGCTGGAGGGCGCGATCGCGCGCACCCTTGACCAGGAAGCGGCGGCGATGGCGGCCGCGCAGCAGGGAAAGCGCCGCCGGCGCGGGGCCAAGGACCTCGAGACCGGGCGCGTCCGGCCGCACCCGGCCCAGCGCCCGGGCGGTGGCGTCGACCTCGCCCTCCCGGGGGCCCGACACGATCACCGCGGCGAGACGCCCGAAGGGCGGCATGTGGGCGGCTTTCCGCTCCGCCTTTTCGGCGGCGATGAAGGCCTCGCGGTCGCCCGAGGCCAGCGCCGCCATGACCGGATGTTCCGGCATGTAGGTCTGCACCAGCACCCGCCCGGGCAACTCCGCGCGCCCGGCTCGCCCGGCCACCTGGGTCAACAGCTGGTGGGTGTGTTCCGATGCCCGAAGGTCTGCGCCGGAGAGGCCGAGATCGGCGTCCACCACGCCGACCAGGGTGAGGCGCGGAAAATGATAGCCCTTGGCGATGATCTGGGTGCCGATCAGGATGTCCACCGCACCCGAAGTCACCGCCGCGACGATGTCGCCGAAGGATTGCGGTCCGGCCAGGGTGTCGGAAGCCATGATGCATTGGCGGGCCTCGGGGAACAGGGCCGAGACCTCTTCGGCGATGCGCTCGACACCCGGTCCGCAGGCGGCCAAACTGGCCTCGGCCTGGCAATCGGGACAACTTGACGGCGGGCGGAGCGCGTAACCGCAATGGTGGCAGGTGAGACGCCCGGAAGCGCGGTGCTCCACCAGCCAAGCGGAGCAATTTGGACATTCCAGTCGATGGCCGCAGGCGCGGCACAGGGTCAGCGGCGCATAGCCCCGGCGGTTGAGGAACAACAGCGCCTGTTGGCCGGCCTCAAGGGTTTCGGCCAAGGCCTCGGCGAGCGGCGGCGACAACCAGCGCCCCGATGGCGGCGGTGCGGCGCGCAGGTCCACCAGGCCCACCTCGGGAAGGGTGGCGCTGCCGATCCGCTCCCCCAGGCGAAGCGCCGCGTAGCGGCCCCTCTCGACATTGACCACGGTCTCCAGGGACGGCGTCGCCGAGGCCAGCACCACCGGCAGCGCGCCGAGATGCCCGCGCACCACGCCCATGTCCCGGGCGCTGTAGAAGACCCCGTCTTCCTGCTTATACGACCCGTCGTGCTCTTCATCGATGACGATCAGGCCGAGCGCCGCATAGGGCAGGAACAGGGCCGAACGCGCGCCCACCACCACCGGGGCACGGTCCAGGGCGACCGCACGCCAGGTGCGCCGGCGGCGCGCGGCGCCCAGTTCCGAGTGCCACAATGCCGGGGCGCAGCCGAAGCGGGCGGCAAACCGTTCCAACCATTGCGCCGAAAGGGCGATCTCGGGCAACAGGACCAGGGCCTGGCGGCCCCGGCGCAGGGTCTCGGCAATGGCTTCGAAATACACCTCGGTCTTGCCCGAGCCGGTCACCCCGTCGAGAAGGGTGACCGAAAACTTCTCCGCCCGCACGGCTGCGAGCAGCTTTGCCGCCGCCGCCGCCTGGGCCGGGGTCAACGCCGGACCGGCGCGGTCGGGATCGGGCGCGGCGAAAGGCGAGGGCGGGGCGAGGCGCTGGACGGCCAAGGCGCCGGCCGCCTCGAGCCCCTTGATCACGCTCGCGCCGGCGCCGGTCTCGGCGCGGATATCGGCGGGCGTCCTGGGTGGGCCGGCCGCCAACAGCTCGAGGACCTTGTTGCGCTGGGCGGTGATTCTGAACCCCTCGGGTCGCGGCCAGCCGGGGACCCCGAGATAGGCGCTCACCCCGGCTTCGGGGGCGAGCGCCTTGGGCACGCTCATGGCCATCTTCAGGACCGCGCCGGGCGGCGCCAGGGTATAGCCCGCGACCCAGTCGATGAAGCGCCGCATGACCGCGCCCAAGGGCGGGGCGTCGAGGATTTCGAGCACGTCCCTGAGCCGCGCCTCGTCGATGCCGTCGCCATCCGCGCCGGATTCCCGGTCCCAGACCACGCCGAGCCGCTCTGCGCTGCCCAGCGGCACCCGGACGAAGGCGCCCGGACCCAAGCCCGGCCCCGGGACGGCCCGGTAATCGAGCGGCCCGGGCAACCCCAGGGGCAACAACACGCGCACCCGTTCCACCCCGGGGTCGGGGACCGCATCGGAACTGGTATGGCCATTGGGCATGGGCTACACTTTAACGACCGAGCGGCGGCGGCGCCAAGGGAACCCGCCGGGTGCCCGCCGATGCCATGCAACACTTGGAACCGGACATGAAATTTTTCATCGATACCGCCGACCTTGATGAAATCCGCGACCTGGCCACCACCGGGCTGATCGACGGCGTCACCACCAATCCCTCGCTGGTCGCCAAGTCCGGCCGCAAGTTCGAGGACATCATCGCCGAAATCTGCGAGATTCTGCCGGGACCGGTATCGGCCGAGGTGACGGCGACGGATACCGCCACCATGATGAGCGAAGGGCGCAAACTGGCCAAGATCGCGCCCAACGTCACCATCAAGGTGCCGCTCACCCCCGATGGGCTCAAGGCTTGCAAGATGCTCAGCGAGGAAGGCACGCCGGTCAACGTGACGCTGTGCTTTTCGGCCGGCCAAGCGATCCTCGCCGCCAAGGCGGGCGCGACCTTCGTCTCGCCGTTCATCGGCCGGCTCGACGATATCGGCCTTAGGGGCATGGACTTGATCGACGAGATCTGCACCATTTTCCGCGCCCAACCCGCCTTCAAGACCGAGATCCTGGTGGCGTCCATCCGTTCGGTGGGCCACGTCATCGAAGCGGCCAAGCTGGGCGCCCATGTGGTGACCATCCCGCCGGGCGTGCTGCGCGCGCTCTATATTCATCCGCTCACCGACAAGGGGCTGGCCGCCTTCCTCGCCGATTGGGAGACCACCGGACAGTCCATTCTCGACGACAAGGACAGGCGGAAACCGGCGGCGGCTGAATGACCGAGGTCGGCAAGAAAAGCGCCCCAACGGCGCCCAAGAAGACCGTCGCCCAGGCCCCCGCGGCGGCGGATATCGGCGCCTTCCTTAGCGCCAATCCCGGCTTCATCAAGGATCACCCGGAAATCCTCGACGGCCTCGCCCCCGACCTCCGGGAGCTCGGGACCGGAATCGTCGACATCCAGTCCATCCTGATCCAGCGCCTGCGCACCGACAACCACCGGCTCCAGGACCTGCATGACGATATCTTGGCCACCGGACGCGCCAACCTGACCCGCCAAGGCCGCATCCACGGCGCGGTGCTGAGCCTGCTCGAGGCGCGCTCCTTCCGGGAATTGATGGAGGTCACCACCACCGATCTCGCCGTCAAGCTCGACGTCGACGTCATCGTCCTTGGGGTGGAGAACGAGAACGGCATCGCCGAACGCTCGGTGTCGGGCATCCGCCTTATAGAGCCGGGCTCCGTGGAGAGGCTCATGGGCCCCGGCCGGGACGTGGTTCTCCACGCCGATATCAAGGGCGACAGGATTCTCTACGGCTCGGCTACCGGATTGGTGGCGTCGGAAGCGTTGCTGCGCCTCCACGCCAGCCGTGAAGCGCCCACCGGCATCCTGGCCCTCGGCGCCCGCCACCGCCACCGCTTCGACCCCGACCAGGGCGCGGAGCTGCTCGGCTTCCTCGGCAAGGTGCTGGAGCTTTGCATCCGCACATGGCTGGGCCTGCCCCGATCATAGGCCTGCCGGGGCGCCTGCCCCTTGATGCGGCGCTCGAGGCCGCCATCGGTGACTGGGGCGCCTGGCTCGCCCATGAACGCAGGCTGTCCCCCCACACCCTGGCCGCCTACGGCCGCGATCTCATCGATTTCCTCGAGTTTCTCACCATGCACGTGGGCGGGCCGCTGACCCTGGCGACCCTCGACGATCTGACGACCGCCGACTTCCGCGCCTGGCTTTCGGCGCGCTTCGGGCGTGGCCTTGCGCGAAGCTCGACGGCCCGGGCGCTGTCCACCCTGCGCGGCTTCTTCCGCCGGCTGGAACGCCAGGACCTGGTGCACAATGTCGCGCTCGCCCACCTGCGCTCGCCCAAGGTGCCCCACGCGGTGCCCAAGGCGCTGAGCGAGAGCGAAGCCCTTGCCGTCATCGCCGCCGCCGGGACCCGGGCCAGGGAACCCTGGGTGGCCAAGCGCGATACCGCCATCCTCACCCTTCTCTACGGTGCCGGCTTGCGGATCGGCGAGGCGTTGGGGCTCGACCGCGGCGATGCCCCGGCGGGCACCGCCATGCGCATCACCGGCAAGGGCGGCAAGGAACGCCTGGTGCCGTTATTGGAAGTGGTGACCGACGCCATCGCCGATTATCTCGACGCCTGCCCCCACCCGCTCGCCGCCCATGATCCGTTGTTCGTGGGGGTGCGGGGGAAGCGCCTGCAACCGGGCCAGGTGCAGGCTTTGGTACGGGACCTGCGCCGGGCGCTAAGGCTGCCCGAGACGGCGACGCCCCACGCGCTTAGGCATTCCTTCGCCACCCACCTGTTGGCCGGCGGCGGCGACCTGCGCACCATCCAGGAGCTTCTCGGCCACGCCTCGCTCACCACCACCCAGCGCTACACCGAGGTGGACATGCAGCGCCTTGCCGAGGTTTACCGCGCCGCCCACCCGCGCGCGCGGCTAGGACGGCGTTAGATCAGTCCTTGCCGGGCATTTTGTTGCGGAATTTGTCGAACCACTTGCCCTTGGCGAAGGCGGTGGCGCGCGCCTCGGCCGCCTGGAAGCCGGCGGCGTATTTGGGATAGCGCTTCTTCAGCCGCATCTTGAGAAGCCGGAAGCGCGGCTGGGCCTTGGCCAGCAGGATCAGCCCCACCAAAAGAAACAGTATTCCCTGGAGGATCGGCAGGAACAGGCCGAGGATTCCCAACACCAGGAAGACCCAACCGCCCACCACCAAGAGCTTGCGCTTGCGGGCAGGGGTCATGGCGCGCGAATCCGGGAAGTGCCCTAGACGTGGATGGCGCGGCCGGCCACCGCCAGCGCCGCTTCCTTGACCGCCTCGTTGAGGGTGGGGTGGGCGTGGCAGGTGCGCGCCACGTCTTCCGCGGAGGCCCCGAATTCCATGGCCAGGGCCATTTCGGCGATCAGGGTGCCGGCATCGGGGCCGACGATATGGACGCCCAACACCCGGTCGGTCTTGGCGTCGGCCAGGATCTTGACGAAGCCGTCGGTCTCGCCGTTGGCGCGGCCCCGGGAATTGGCCATGAAGGGGAACTTGCCGACGGCGTAGGCGATGCCCGCGGCCTTCAATTCCTCTTCGGTCTTGCCGACGGCGGCGGCCTCGGGCGCGGTATAGACGACGCCGGGGATGGCGTCGTAATTGACATGGATCGCCTGGCCGGCCATGGCTTCCACCGCGGCGACGCCTTCATCTTCCGCCTTATGGGCCAGCATCGGCCCATCGATCACGTCGCCGATGGCGTAGATGCCGGGCACGTTGGTCTGGAAACGGTCGTCGGTCTTGACCCGGCCGCGTGCGTCCATCTCCACGCCCGCCTGTTTGAGTCCGAGCCCGTTTGTATAGGGCACCCGGCCGATGGCCACTAAAACGGTGTCGCATTTGATCTCCTGGCGCTCGCCGCCGCCGGGCGCGCCACCTTGGGCCGGCGCAACGGTCAGGCTCACCCCGCGGTTGGTGGTCTTGGCCGCGAGCACCTTGGTGCCGAGGCGGAATACCATGCCCTGGGCGGTGAGCAGCCGCTGCATCTGCTTGGCCGCCTCGCCGTCCATCCCCGCCAAGATGGTGTCGAGAAACTCCACCACCGTCACCTTGGCGCCCAACCGGCACCACACCGAGCCCAGCTCCAAGCCGATATAGCCGCCGCCCACCACCACCAGGTGCTTGGGCACTTTGGCCAGGCAGAGCGCGCCGGTGGACGACACGATTCGGTCCTCGTCGATCTCCACGCCGGGCAGCCGGGCGACGCCGGAACCGGTGGCGATGAGGATGTTTTTGGCCGCGTAGGCGGTGGCCTTTGCGCCGGCGGGCGTGACCTTGACTTCCCCCGGCGCGGCAATAGCGCCCTTGCCCTGGAGCCAGGTGACCTTGTTCTTCTTGAACAGGAATTCGATTCCCTGGGTGAGATCGCCCACCACCTTGTCCTTGTGGGCGAGCATGGCGGCGATGTCGAGCTTGACGCCGGTGGCCTTGATCCCGTGGGCGCCGAGGCCCGAGCGGGCTTGGCTGTAGAGCTCCGAGGAATGCAACAGCGCCTTGGACGGGATGCATCCCACGTTCAAGCAGGTGCCGCCCAGCGCCGCGCCGGAATCCACGCAGGCGGTCTTGAATCCGAGCTGGGCGCCGCGGATGGCGGCGACATAGCCGCCGGGCCCGGCGCCGATGACCATGAGGTCGAAACCGTTGTCGGTGGCCGCCATGTCAGACGTCCAACAGGATGCGGTCGGGCGCCTCGATGCACTCCTTGACCCGCACCAAGAAGGTCACCGCGCCGCGCCCGTCGACCAAGCGGTGGTCGTAGGAAAGCGCCAGATTCATCATCGGCCGCACCACCACCTGGTCGCCCATCGCCACCGGCCGCTTGGTGATGGAATGCATGCCGAGGATGCCCGATTGGGGCGGATTGAGGATCGGCGTGGACAACAGCGAGCCGTAGATGCCGCCATTGGTGATGGTGAAGGTGCCGCCGGTGAGGTCGTCGATAGCGAGCTTGCCCGCCCGCGCGCGTTGGGCGAGGTCGACGATTTCCGCCTCGATCTCGGCGAAGCCCTTTGCGTCGGCGTCGCGCACCACGGGCACCACCAGCCCTTGCTCGGTGCTGACGGCGACGCCGATGTCGTAGTGGTTCTTATAGATGATGTCCTCGCCGTCGATTTCGGCATTGACCTCGGGAATTTCCCTGAGCGCGACGACGCAGGCCTTCACGAAGAACGACATGAAACCGAGCTTGACGCCGTGTTTCTTGACGAAGGCGTCCTGGACCCGGGTCCTGGTCTCGATCACCGCGCTCATATCCGCCTCGTTGAAGGTGGTGAGCATGGCGGCGGTGTTCTGGGCCTCCTTGAGGCGCTCGGCGATGCGCCGGCGCAACCGGGTCATCTTGACGCGTTCCTCGCGCGCGCCGACCTCTCGCGATGCCGCGACCGGGGTGGCCGGTGCCGGCGCGGGGCCCGGCGCGCTTCGCTTCTCGAGAAACGCCAGCACGTCGCCCTTGACCAGCCGGCCGCCCTTGCCGGTGGCCGGGATCAACGCGGCATCCAGGCGGTTTTCTTCGACCAGCTTGCGCACGGCGGGCGCCAGCGCCATGGCGGCCGGGGCCGCGACCTTGGGCGGTGCGGCCGGCGCGGCCCCCGGCGTCGAAGCCTTGACCGCGGGCGCGGCCCCTTCCTCGATGGACCCCAGAAGCCCGCCCACTTCAACATCGGTGCCGGCATCGGCGGCGATCGCGGCGAGCACGCCGGCGACTTGCGCGTTGACCTCGACGGCGACCTTGTCGGTTTCAAGCTCCACCAGCGGCTCGTCCAATTCCACCGCGTCGCCGGGGGACTTGAACCACTTGGCGACGGTCGCCTCGGTCACGGATTCGCCAAGCGCGGGAACGACGATCTCAACACTCATCTAAGTCACCTTGGTCTTGGCGCGGGGGGTCTTGGCCTTGGCCGGCGCCTTCTTCGCGGTTTTGGCGGGAGCCCGCGCCCCGGCGCGGGCGGGTGCGCGTCCGGCCTCGCCATGGATGGTCAGGGCTTCATCGACCAGGGCCGCCTGTTCGCGGTTATGGCGGCTGAGCAGCCCGGTCGCCACAGACGCCGCTTCGGCGCGGCCGACATATCGCGCCCGCCCGTGCTTGGCGCCGATCTCGCCGAGCACCTCTTCGATCCTTGGTTCGACGAAGCTCCAGGCGCCCATATTTTTCGGTTCTTCCTGGCACCACACCATTTCGGCGCCGGGAAACCGGCCGAGCTCCTCGATGAGCGCCTTGCGGGGGAACGGATAAAGCTGCTCGAGCCTCAAGAGATAGATGTCGTTCACACCGGCCTCGGCACGCGCTTTCAAAAGGTCGTAGTAGACCTTGCCGGTGCACAGCACCACCCGTTTTATGCCAACATCGGAACAAAGCTCGCCGCTGAGCTGGGCGTCGTCCCACAGCGCCCGGTGGAATTCGGTCCCGGGCCCCATTTCCTTAAGCGCGGAGACGCACAACTTGTGCCGCAATAAGGATTTCGGCGTCATCACCACCAGGGGTTTACGGAAGTTGCGGCGCAGTTGGCGGCGCAGCACATGGAAATAACTGGCCGGCGTGGTGCAATTGACCACCTGCCAATTGTCCTCGCCGCAGATTTGCAGGTAGCGCTCCAACCGGGCCGAGGAATGCTCCGGCCCCTGGCCCTCGTAACCGTGGGGCAACAGCATCACCAGGCCCGACATGCGCAGCCACTTGCTTTCGCCCGATGAAATGAATTGGTCGATGATGACCTGGGCGCCGTTGGCGAAATCGCCGAACTGGGCCTCCCACAGCACCAGTGAATCGGGATCGGCGATGGAGTAGCCGTACTCAAACCCGAGCACCGAGGCTTCCGACAATGGGCTGTCGATCACCTCGAACATGGCTTGTCCGGGATCGACATTGGCGAGCGGGATGTAGCGTTCCTCGTCCTCTTGGTCCACCAATACGGAGTGGCGCTGGGAAAAGGTGCCGCGGCCCGAATCCTGGCCCGACAGGCGGACCGGCGAACCTTCGCCTAAGAGCGTGCCGAAGGCGAGAGCCTCGGCCGTGGTCCAATCGATCCCCTGGCCGGTTTCGAACATCTTGGCCTTGGCCTTCAACTGACGGGCGATGCGCGGATGGAGTTTGATGCTTTGGGGAACCGTGGTGAGCGCCTTGCCCACCGCCTTGAGGGTCTTGATAGCGACCGCCGTGTCGCCGCTGCGCTTGTCGCCCGACGCCACCTCGAACCCGGTCCACGCCCCTTCCAGCCAATCCGCCTTGTTGGGCTTGTAGGACTTCGAGGCCTCGAAATCCGCCTCCAGGCCGGCGCGGAAGGCACCGATTTCCGCGTCGACCCGATCCTGGGTCAGCGAACCTTCTGCGACCAACCTACGGCCGTAGATTTCCACCACGGTGGGGTGCCGGGCGATCTCGCGGTACATCTTGGGCTGGGTGAACGACGGTTCGTCGGCCTCGTTATGGCCGAAGCGGCGGTAACAGAGCATGTCGATGACCACGTCCTTCCTGAATTTGACGCGGTATTCGGTGGCCATCCGCGCGACATGGACGACCGCCTCCGGATCATCGCCGTTGACGTGGAAGATAGGGGCCTGCACAGCCTTGGCGAGGTCCGAGGGATAGGGCGAGGAGCGGGAGAACCGCGGCGCGGTGGTGAAGCCGATCTGGTTGTTGACGATCAGGTGCACGGTGCCGCCGGAACGGTATCCCTTGATCCCGGAAAAGGTGAAGGTTTCCGCCACCAGACCCTGGCCGGCGAAGGCCGCATCGCCATGCATGAGGATACCCATGACCTTGGCGCGCTCCAAATCGCCCCGCTGGGCTTGCTTGGCGCGGACCTTACCCACCACCACCGGGTCCACCGCCTCCAGATGCGACGGATTGGCGTTGAGCGACAGGTGCATGGCGCGGCCCTCGAAATCCCGGTCGCTGGAGGTGCCCAGGTGATACTTCACGTCGGCGGAACCTTGGACGTCCTCGGGATGGGCGGCATTGCCCTGGAATTCGGAAAAGATCGCGGTATAGGGCTTGTCCATGATGTTGGTGAGCACGTTGAGGCGCCCGCGGTGGGGCATGCCGAAGATGATTTCCTCCACCCCGAGCCGCGAGGCCGTATGGATGATCTCCTCCAGGGCCGTCACCATGGCCTCGGCGCCGTCGATGCCGAACCGCTTGGTGCCGGTGTATTTGACGTTGAGGAATTTCTCGAACTCCTGGGCCCGGATCAGGTGGCGCAGGGTGTCGAGCTTTTCCCCGGGTTCAAGCGGGGCCTGGGTGCGGCCGCTTTCCATCTGGCTCTGGATCCAACCCTTTTCATCGGGCGCCTGGATATGCATGAACTCGACGCCGATGGTTCCGCAATAGGTGGAGCGCACCACGTCGAGGATCTGGCGCAAGCTCGCGTGCTCAAAGCCGAGCACGTGATCGATGAGGATATCGCGATCATAGTCGGTTTCGGTGAAACCGTAGCTCGCGGGGTTCAGTTCCGGAAGGGGGCGGTTCTGCTCGATGCCCAGCGGGTCGAGATCGGCCTCGAGATGGCCGCGCGAGCGATAGGAGCGGATCAGCATCAGGGCACGGATCGAATCGAGCACTGCGCGCCGCGCCGTGTCTTCGCCGACGGTTGCCTCACCCGCTTGGCCGTCGTCGGCCGGCTCGGTCCGCCCAACCCGCGGCGCCCAGCTCGCGCCTTGAATTTCCCCCAAGACCTCGGCGAGATCGTCGCCGAGGCCGGCGAAGAATTGCGCCCACCCAGGATCGACCGAGTCGGGGTCCTCCAGGTAGCGGCCGTAGACCCGCTCTATGAAACCGCTATTGCTCCCAAACAGGAACGATTGATCTTCGATTTTCGATGCCATGGCACTTTTCGGCCCCGGGCCGTGTCCGGTTCAACCTGTAAATCGACCAAGTCGATCAAAAGACTAGCAAATTATGGCTAATAAAAGCTTACTGCTTGAGCGCCTTTTTCATGGTCAAGCCAAGCGCCGCCGGCGAATTGGCGACCTTGATTCCGGCGGATTTCAGCGCCTCGATCTTATCCTCGGCACCCCCCTTGCCGCCGGAAATGATCGCCCCGGCATGGCCCATCCGGCGGCCCGGCGGTGCGGTCAGGCCGGCGATAAAGCCCACCACCGGCTTCTTGGTCTTGGACGACTTGATGAAATCGGCGGCTTCCTCCTCCGCCGATCCGCCGATTTCACCGATCATGATGATGGCCTCGGTCTCGTCGTCGGCGACGAACAATTCAAGGCAGTCGATGAAATCGGTGCCGTTGACGGGATCGCCGCCGATGCCGATACAGGTCGACTGGCCGAGCCCCGCCGCCGTGGTCTGGGCCACCGCTTCATAGGTGAGCGTCCCC
>SMUY01097370.1_pt1 | contig 11856 bp, 12 predicted proteins | sample 2456441 | NCBI WGS metagenome assembly SMUY01 (sample SAMN11095931, study PRJNA526329) | marine sediment metagenome | biome: Marine sediment; feature: Surficial sediment; material: Deep marine sediment; isolation source: Hadal surficial sediment | place: Pacific Ocean | collected 2014-11 | depth...
CAACGGGTTTTGGCGTCCGGTTGGGGAGTAATCTGCACGCCTATCTCGTGTACCGGAAAGATGATGGTACCACCGAGGTGATTCGTGGCGGGCTAGAGCTAATACGATTCGACCTAATACCAAGGGGCGCTGATCATGACCCATAGGGACGGCTTACCAAGGTTTTCGGCCAGGAGCGTGCGCTGTGGCGATGCGGGGCATCGCGAAGCGTGCGCGACGTCGTCCGAAAGCCTTGGTAAGCCGCCGTTGCGGTCGCGTATGCGGCCCGTCGGAGGGCGTCGAAAAGTTTTGACGATGTGCCGCATCGCCGGCACCTTTCCTCCTATCCGACGAGCCGCCTACGCGATCTCTATGAGCCATGATCAGCGATCCTTGGTATATTGACCGCATGGTGCCAAGTCCCAACCAAGGCCAACCCGGCCCCGCGGCGCGCCCGCGCGCCTACGCCCTGCGCCAGGCCGAGGCCTGGGTGTTCGACCTGGACAACACGTTGTATCCCCCTTCCACCAATCTGTTCGCCCAGATCGACGAGCGCATGCGGGCGTTCATCGCCGGTTTCCTGGACCTCGACCTGGACGAGGCGCGACGGGTCCAGAAGACCTACTTCCGGGAATACGGCACCACCCTGCGCGGGCTGATGAACCGGCATGGCCTGGATCCCGGCCTTTTCCTCGAGTACGTCCACGCCGTCGATCTCGACCCGGTGCCGCCGAACCCGGCCCTGGGCGCGGCGCTGGCACGCCTTCCCGGACGAAAGTACATCTTCACCAACGCGTCCGCCGCCCATGCCGGGCGCATCACCGACCGGCTTGGCGTCACCCGTCACTTCGACGCCGTCTTCGACATCGCGGACGCCGAGTACGTGCCCAAGCCCGAACCCCGGATCTACGACGCCCTGGTGCAATGCCACGGGCTTGACCCGGGCAAGACCGTGATGATCGAGGACATCGCGCGCAACCTGGCGCCGGCGGCGGCGCTGGGCATGACCACGGTATGGCTGCGCAACGACTCCCCGGTCGGCGTCGAGGGCGCCGACGGCGACCATGTGCACCACGTGATCGACGACCTTGTCCCCTGGCTGGAGGACGTGGTGGCGGACAGGACACTAAGTTGACAGCGCCACCGGCCTCGCCCATGGTCTGAGGCCGCATTCCATTCCTTCTTGTGGTCACCGTGAAGCCATGAGCACCGCCCCCTTGCAATCCACCATCGACGCCGCCTGGGAGGACCGCGAGTCCATCGATCCCGGCACCGGCGGCGCCATCCGCGGCGCCGTGGACTCGGCCCTCGCCCTGCTGGACAGCGGCGACGCCCGGGTGGCCGAAAAGGTGAACGGTAAATGGCGGGTCAATCAGTGGTTAAAGAAAGCGGTGCTGCTGTCCTTCCGCCTTACCGACACCGCACCCATCGCCGGCGGACCGGGGAGCGCCCAGTGGTTCGACAAGGTGCCGTCCAAGTTCGACGGCTGGGACACGGCCCGGTTCCGCGCCGCGGGGTTCCGCGCCGTTCCCAACTGCGTGGTGCGGCATTCCGCCTATATCGCGCCGGGGGTGGTGCTGATGCCCTGTTTCGTCAACCTGGGCGCCCACGTGGGCGGCGGTACCATGGTCGACACCTGGGCCACCGTGGGTTCGTGCGCGCAGGTCGGCGCGGACTGCCACATTTCGGGCGGCGCCGGCATCGGCGGCGTGCTGGAGCCCCTGCAGGCGGGCCCGGTGATCATCGAGGACAACTGCTTCATCGGCGCCCGCGCCGAGGTCGCGGAAGGGGTGATCGTCGAAGAGGGCTCGGTGCTGTCCATGGGCGTTTACATAGGTGCCTCGACCAAGATCGTGGACCGGGCCACCGGCGAGGTCCACTACGGCCGTGTTCCGGCGTACTCGGTCGTGGTTTCGGGGACCCTGCCGGGCAGGCCCCTGCCCGACGGCAGCCCGGGGCCGGCACTCTATTGCGCCGTCATCGTCAAAAGGGTCGACGAGAAAACCCGTTCCAAGACCTCGATCAACGATCTGCTCAGAGATTGACCGACATCATCGACCCTCTTGACCTGAGCCGCGCGCTCATCCGCTGTCCCAGCGTCACGCCCGAGGACGCCGGGGCGCTCGACGTGCTGGAGGACGCGCTTGACCGCCTCGGGTTCGCCTGCCACCGGCTGACCTTTTCCGAGGCGGGGACGGCGGACGTGGACAACCTCTATGCCCGCATCGGCGGCGGCCCCCCCAATTTCTGCTTCGCCGGGCATACGGACGTGGTGCCGGCCGGCGACAGGGCCGCGTGGACCCACGATCCCTTCGCCGCCGAGGTGACCGCGGACCGGCTTTACGGGCGCGGCGCGGCGGACATGAAAAGCGCCATCGCCTGCTTCGTCGCCGCGGCGTCGCGGTTCCTCGCCCGGCGCGGCCCCGGCTTCGGCGCCTCCATCAGCCTGATGATCACCGGCGACGAGGAGGGCCCGGCGGTCAACGGCACGGTCAAGGTCCTGGAGTGGCTTAAGGGACGGGGCGAAGCCATCGACGCCTGCCTGGTCGGCGAGCCCACCAACCTGACGGCCCTGGGCGAGATGATCAAGATCGGACGGCGGGGCAGCCTCAACGGCCGCCTCGCCGTGCACGGGACCCAGGGCCACGCCGCCTATCCGCACCTGGCCGACAACCCGATTCCGCGCCTGATCCGGATGCTGGCCGCCATCGACGGCACCCCGCTCGACGACGGCACGGAGCATTTCCAGCCCTCGACGGTGACCATCACGTCGGTGGACGTGGGCAACCCCACGTCGAATGTGATCCCGGCCCAGGCCCATGCCCGTTTCAACGTCCGCTTCAACGACCGGCACACCGCCGGTGATGTCGAAACATGGCTCACCGAGCGCTGCGCGGGCGTGGGCGGGCGCTTCGATCTGCAGGTGAAGGTCTCGGGCGAGGCCTTCATGACCCCGCCGGGGCCGTTAAGCGACCTGGTCGCATCCGCGGTCAAGCAGGTGACCGGACGGACGCCGGAACTGAGCACCACCGGCGGCACCTCGGACGCCCGCTTCATCAAGGACCACTGCCCGGTGGTGGAGTTCGGGATCACCGGCGAGACCGCGCACAAGGTGGACGAGAACGTGGCCGTTTCCGAGGTTCGCGCGCTCGCCGACATTTACCAGGCGGTGCTCGACGGCTTCTTCGCCGAAGCGGCGTAATGCTGAGCGCCCGGGAAGCGGCCACCTCCCTCTACGGCGCCTACCGGCTGGCCCGTTTCGACGCCCGCGCCATGACCTATTTCGAGACCTCCCTCGCCGGCTTCTGGCGTTCTTTTTACGCCGCGGTCATCGTGGCGCCGGTGTTCGCCGTCCTACTGGTCATGCGCTACGCGGCGGGCGGGGAGGCCGTCGACGAAGCCCGCTTCGCCTCCGTCGAGGCCATCGCCTACGTCATCGCCTGGATCGCGTTTCCCCTGGTCATGGTGTCCCTGGCGCGCCTGCTCGACCGCGAGGAGCGCTACCTGGGCTACATCGTCGCCTACAACTGGGCCTCGGTGCTGCAGAACGGGCTGTATCTGCCGCTCGTCATGCTGGGGATGGCGGGCGTCATACCGGCGGAGGCGACGGGGCCGCTGAGCCTGATCGCCCTCTCGCTCATCCTTGTCTACGGGTGGTTCATCGCCAAGGTCGCATTGGACGTGGGCGCCGGGACCGCCGTCGCGCTGGTGGCGCTCGACCTGGTGCTCAGCGTGTTCATCGACATCGTGGCCTCGTCGATGCTGTAGGGCTTTCCAGGGGGCGCCGGTCCCCGCGCTCCCGCACGAGAGTCCTCCTAATACACGACTTCCACCAGATAGAGGCCGTCGGGCGGGGCCGTCGGGCCACCGCGGGCCCGGTCGCGGGCCTCGAGGGCGGCGCCCACGTCGTCCGCGCTCCACTTGCCCTCGCCGACGAGACGCAGCGTGCCCACCACGTTGCGGATCTGGTGGTGCAGGAAGGAGCGCGCCCGCGCCGCGATGTGGATCTCTTCGCCGGCGCGCCGCACGTCCAGCACGTCCAGGGTCTTGACCGGCGATTTGGCTTGGCAGCGGATGGCGCGGAAGGTGGTGAAGTCGTGCTCGCCGACGAGCAGGCGCGCCGCCTCCGCCATCGCCTCTGCGTCCAGCGGCACGGCCACCCACCAGGTGCGGCCGCGCTCCAGCGTCGGCGGCGGCCGGCGGTTGGTGATGCGGTACAGATAGGCCCGGGCGCGCGCTGAAAAGCGGGCGTTGAAGTCCCCGCTTACGATCTCCGCCCCGAGCACCGCCACCGGCGCCGGCTTGAGGTGGAAGTTCAGCGCGTCGCGCACGGTGCCGGGCGTCCACTGGCGGGCCAGGTCGAAGTGGATCACCTGGCCAAGGGCGTGGACGCCGGCGTCCGTCCGCCCGGCGGCGATGGTGGTCGCGCTCTCGCCCGAGAACCGCGCGATGGCGTCTTCCACCAGCTCCTGGATGGCGGTGCCGTTGTCCTGGCGCTGCCAGCCGACGAAGTCCCGGCCGTCGTACTCCATGATCAGCTTGTAGCGGGGCATGACGCCTTTTTAGCCGGGATTCCGCCCCATATACCAATGGTCAATAATATTGGCGTTAACCGACCGCTCTGCGGGGGCCGCGGACGGCGCCGGTGTTGCGCCGCCGCCGCGGCGACGTTTTCTCGGGCAGCCGGTCTCCGCAAGACCCATATTTTTATTGAGGCGGCAATGGTTGGAAGCATCGGCGGAACCCGCCCCCGCCGGATTGGACGCGAGCAGTGCCATGACCGAGCAGGCGGCCTACGAGATTCGCGACGTCGACAGGGATTCTCTTCACATCCTGCCGCTGTCCATCGTTCCCATAGAGACGCCGCCCCTGAAAAGGGCGCGGCTGATCAGGAACGTCCGCCTGGAAAGCATCATCGAGTTTTTCGGTGACGAAGATACGGGCAGCGGGCAGGTGGACATCGAGGACCTGGGCGGCGAGTTCGGCTGGCCCGAGATCCCGCCCCATCCCGACCTGATCCTCCTGCGCAAGCTGGCGGACCTCCCCAGCTACGACGTTTTCAGCCTCAGAATCCTGCTGCGCAATCACGGCATTGCGGTCAACAGCGTGGGTTCGCTCAAGCTGTCCCCGACCAAACAGACGGAATTGAACGAATACATGACGTCCTTCACCCGGCCCTTGATCACGCAGATCTACGGCGGCGAGGACGTTTCCATCCAGACCTTCGAGGACGTGATCCGCCTGTTCCGCGACCCGGATTTAACCAAGGCCCGGGAGAAGCTGAAGATCATGTCGCAAAAACTGGAAATCGGGCTCGAGGACGTCCCCAAGTTCCTGGAGGACTATGGCGACATCTTCCTTTCGCTGTCGTACTACCGGCAATGCCTGGACCAGATCGAGCCGACCATCGGTATGTTCCTCAACGCCCTGGACGAAATCCGCCTCAACTGGCAGCTCAAGAACGACCAGAACCTGATGAAGACCTGCACCATGATGCAGTCCACCATCAACGGGCTCATGGTCGCCATCACCGGGCGCTTCGAGAACTTCGACCGCAGCACCACCGACATGTGGAACAACATCTCCGCCGAGCGCTTCCGCAAGGTCGAAGACCTGATCGAGAGCTATCACACCACCATCGGCGGCGTGCTCTGCGCCCTCAGCGTCAAGATGGACGCCTGGGCCCGGCTGTTCCCCAAAAAGGACTCGGGCGGTCCGGTCAAGCGCGCGGAATTCATCATGTCCGAGATGAAACAGGGGATCGACAAGATGCAGACGATCGAGGATTCGGCTCCCATGCTGGCCGAGCTCGAAAGCGCGCCGCAGTCAGCTTAACCGGGTTCCCGCGGCCACCGGATAGCCGCGCAGGAACGCGTCGGCCTCGGCCGGCGCCTTGCCTCCCCGTTGCACGCGCAGCAGACGCAGCGCCCCGGAACCGCAGGCCACCGTGAGGCGGCCGTCCACCACACTGCCCGGCGCCGCCGCCGCCGGGGTCTCGACAACCGCCGCCGCCAGCACCTTGATGCGCTCTCCGCCGTGCCGGAACCAGGTCCCGGGCCAGGGATTGAGCGCCCGCACCGCGCGCTCCAGATCGGCCGCCGGCCGGTGCCAGTCGAGGCGGCCCTCGTCCCGGTCCAGCCTGCGCGCATGGGTGACGCCCTCGGCGGGCTGGGGCACCGGCCTGAGCCCGCCCCCGGACAGGCCGTCCAGGGCGCCGACGATCAGGCGCGCCCCCATCCGGGAAAGGGTATCGCCGAGGCCGGCGGCCGTGGCCTCGGCCGTGATGGGGACCTTCTCGGCGATCAGGATGGGGCCCGTGTCCACGCCCTCGTCCATCCGCATGATGGTGACCCCGGTTTCGCCGTCGCCGGCCAGGATCGCCCGCTGGATGGGCGCCGCCCCGCGCCAGCGCGGCAGCAGCGAGGCGTGGACGTTGAGGCAGCCGAGCCGGGGCGCCGCCAGGATCGGTCCGGGCAGGATAAGGCCGTAGGCGGCGACGACGGCGGCGTCCGCGCGAAGCCCGGCGAAGGCCCGGTGCTCGCCGTCGTCCTTCAGGCTGGCCGGCGTGCACACGGCCAGACCCCTGGCGGCGGCGAAGGCGTGGACGGGGACGGGCCTTTCGGTGTGTCCGCGCCCGGCCGCCCTGGGCGGCTGCGCGTAGACGCAGGCCACCTCGTGGCCCGCCTCCAGCAGGGCGCCCAGGATGGGCACCGCGAAATCGGCGCTTCCCATGAACACCAAGCGCAGGCGCGGCATCGGATTTCCAGACTTTCAGAATGTCGAACGGGGGACCGCCGGAACGGCCCCGGTGGCTCCTTGAAGGGTCAGGCCGGCCACACTGCCGGGGCCGTTTCCCGCCGTCAAGGGCGGGCCCTGGTACCCTCCTATTATGATAGAGGGCCCTAAACCGCTTCCGCTTCCTTCAGCTTCTTGGTCTTGGTCAGCTTGCGCAGGATGATGTTGCGCTTGAGGGCCGACAGGTGGTCGACGAAAAGCACGCCGTCCAGGTGGTCCATCTCGTGCTGGGTGCAGGTGGCGAGCAGGCCCTCCATCTCCGTTTCCCGGACCTCGTTCTCGTGGTCGATATAGCGCACGCGCACTTTGCCCGGCCGGGCGACCTCGGCGTAGTGGTCGGGAAGGGACAGGCAGCCTTCCTCGTTGGCGATGGTTTCGTCCGAGGCCCAGAGGAGCTGCGGATTGGCCATGCGCACGGGTGCCGGCTCCTCGTCCTTGCCGGCGATGTCGACGACGATGACCCGCTTCGGCACGCTTACCTGCGGCGCCGCCAGGCCGATGCCGTGGGCCGCGTGCATGCTTTCGAGCATGTCGTCCATGAGCGCACGGATTTCGGCGTCGACGCGCCCGACCGGCGCGCATTTGACCTTCAGGCGCGCATCGGGGGCGATGATGATGGGAAGAATGGCCATGGGTCTGCGTTTGCGTCCAGTGATACGCGTCCGCTGCACATATGGCCTCCGCCGGCCCCCGTCAAGGACGGAACCGGGGTAGTATGGCCGCCGGCCGGGGGAACGGGGGAACGAGGCCATGGTCTGGCAGGGCGTCCTTGGCGTCTTCACGCTCACCGCGCTGGCCTGGGGGTTGAGCGAGGACCGGCGCCGCGCGCCGTGGAAGACCGTGGCCGCGGGGCTGGGGCTGCAGTTCGCGCTGGCCCTGCTTTTGCTCAAGGTGCCGTTCTCCAAACAGGTGTTCGTCTGGCTGAACCAGGCGGTGCTCGCCCTGCAAGACGCGATGCAGGCGGGAACGTCGGTCGTCTTCGGCTATCTGGGCGGCGGCCAGGCGCCGTTCGCCGAGACCTTCCCCGGCGCCAGCTTCATCCTCGCCTTCCAGGCCCTGCCCATGATCCTGGTCATCAGCGCCCTGTCGGCCCTGCTCTTCTATTGGAAGGTGCTGCCCTTAGTCGTGCGCGGCGCCGCCTGGGTGCTGGAGCGGGCGTTCGGCATCGGCGGCGCGGTCGGGGTCAGCGCCGCCGCCAACGTCTTCGTCGGCATGGTCGAGGCGCCCCTGCTCGTGCGCCCGTACCTGGTAGCGCTGAACCGGGGCGAGCTGTTCATGGTCATGACCTGCGGCATGGCCACCGTGGCCGGCACGGTGATGGTCCTCTATGCGGCCATCCTGGCGCCGGTCATGCCCGACGCCATGGGGCACGTGCTCACCGCCTCGCTGATCAGCGCCCCGGCCGCGATCATGGTCGCCCGGCTGATGGTGCCCGGGGACGCGCCGTCCGCCGGCGGCGCCCCGATCACCCTGCCGGCGCCGCCGGGAAGCGCCATGGACGCCATCACCAGGGGCACCATGGACGGGGTCACCCTGTTGATCAACGTCAGCGCCATGCTGATCGTGCTGGTCGCCCTGGTCAGCCTGTTCAACATGGTTCTCGGGCTGCTGCCCGAGCTCGGCGGCGCGCCGGTCACGCTTGAGCGCCTTCTGGGCTTTGTCATGGCGCCGGTGGTGTGGGTGATGGGCGTGCCCTGGGCCGAGGCGCCGACGGCCGGCGCCCTGATGGGCACCAAGACCATCCTCAACGAGCTGCTCGCCTATCTGGAGATGGCGAGGCTGCCCGCCGACGCGCTGTCTCCGCATTCGCGCCTGATCATGATCTACGCGCTGTGCGGGTTCGCCAATTTCGGCAGCCTCGGCATCATGATCGGGGGCCTGGGCACCATGGTGCCCGAACGCCGTGGCGACATCGTCGCGCTGGGCCTGAAATCCATCGTCGCGGGGACCATCGCCACCTGCCTCACCGGCGCCGTCGCCGGGATCGTGGCGTAACCTCGATTCGCGAGAACCGAGGGGTTGCCTTTCGGCTTTCCCTCGGGCAACGATTCGTTGAATATGTTCGCGGTTCGGGCACAGTTACATAAGGAATGTTTGAAAGGATGTCATGACGATGGAATGGCTGCCCTATGTGTTCGGCGGCGTCGTTGTTGTCTGTGTAATTTTCTTGGCCGTCACGATTACGAAAATGCGGGCATTTCGGGAACGGGTCTCACAGATGTCATCGGCGCTCGATCAGGATGTGGCGCAACTGCGTGAGGAGCGCGACCGCGAACGGGGCAAGGTCGCCGAGGCGCAGGAAAAAGTCAGTCAAATGATCGCCGAGAAAACGGAAGCCTCGACCAAGCTGGTTGAAGCCGAAAAACTGCAACGATCCCTGCGTGCTGAACGGGAAGATGCAGTTAAACAACGGGACGAGGCAGTCAACTCCCGCATCGAAGCAGAAAAGCTGGCGGCGCTCCGGCGGCAAGACGTAGAGGAAATGAAGAAACGCATAGATGATTGGGAGACAACGAAGCCCCAAATTGTCGAAGCCGCAAAGGCCGCCGCCCTGTCTACCACCAGGGAATTGTCCTCGAAACTTCTTGAGGATCACAAACGGGAATCCCAGGCCGCAAAAAAGGAATCGAAGGAACTGGTCGAGAAAACCACGGAAAGCCTGCTCAAAAATGTGCAAGACGTCACCAAATCGGTGGCGACGCTCGATGAACAAGTGAATCGGAACAAGAGCACCGTGGAAACGGTGTTGCGGGCCATTTCGAGTCCCGGCGGGTCCGGCCAATTCGCGCAAATCGGTCTGGAAAATACCTTGAAGGACTTCGGCTTGGTCAAGGACCGCGACTTTTTCATGGATAAACAGGCCGAAGGCACGCAACTGCGACCCGATGCCATTGTCTTGCTCCCGGGTGACACCATTCTGGTGATTGATGCCAAGGCGTCCAAGTTCCTAGCGGAGTTGGCCGAGGCCGAAGGCAGCGAGGAAGAGGAAACCGCCTACAAGGGCCTCGCCACGACCATGAACCAACACCTAAAGGGGTTGGCCGGAAAGAACTACAAATCGGAAATCGTCGCAAGCTACCGGAAAGCGGGGCGGACCGGCGAGATCAAGCGGATTCTGAGCATCATGTGGCTCCCCAATGAAGCGGCGATAGAGAAAGTGGACAAGGCCGATCCGAAGTTCCTACGCAAGGCGACGAAACAACAAATCATCGTTGCCGGTCCGGGCGGCTTGGCTTGCCTGATCGGCTTCGCGAGCGTGCAAATCGACCTCGGCAAGCAAGCCGAAAGTCACAAAGAAATCGTCGATGGAACCAAGGCGCTCCTGGACAGCATCGTGAAGGTTGTCGAGTTTACCGGCGGAATTGGCAAGGGGCTCAAGGCGGCCGTGGGCAGTTACGTCAAGTTAACGGGATCCATGAACACGAGACTGTTGCCCCGGGTCCGGGCACTAGCACATCACGGCATAAAGCCGGACCGGCACGAAGGCATTCCAACGAATCTGCCCACCTATAAAGTCGTCGAATTGGAAAGCGGAGACCTCATTGACGGGGAAGCCGAAGAAATCTTGGAGGCCGCAATCTTAACCGATCAATCGGCCGATACCGTTTGATATCGGCGCAACGACAACACGACCATTTTTTGCCCCCGCCGCAAGACAGGATCGAACGGTCCGGGTAACCGGCCGCGCCGCGCGGCGCCGCGCCCGCCGCCACGCGTAGAAGGGGGGCACGGGGCGGCGGGCCGGCCGTACGGTCACGGCAAGAGGGGTTTCACCGGTCCACGGGAAGTGCGGGGTGAGCCACGAATGTGGAGGGGAAATGCCTCCGCGCCGCCCATCGCGCCGGGGGTCGCGGGGGCGCCCCCCCGCATACATTGTCGGGGGGACACCCCCCGGTGGCCCCCCGGGGGTCGCGGGGGCGCGCCGACGCTACACCGGCCGCCGCGCCTTCAGCGCCGCGCTCAGGGTTCCCTCGTCCAGGTAGTCCAGCTCGCCGCCCATGGGCACGCCGTGGGCGAGGCCCGACACCTGGACGCCGCAATCGGCCAGGAGGTCGGCGATGTAATGGGCCGTGGTCTGGCCGTCCACGGTGGCGTTGGTGGCCAGGATCACCTCCTTCACCGGGCCGCCGCGGACGCGGGCGATGAGGCCGGGGATGGAGAGGTCCTCGGGTCCGACACCGTCAAGGGCGGAAAGCGTCCCGCCCAGCACGTGGTAGCGGCCCCTGAACGCGGCCGTGCGCTCCAGCGCCCACATGTCCGCCACCTCCTCGACGACGCAGATCACGGAGTCGTCCCGTTTGGGGTCGGTGCAGACGCCGCACGGGTCCCGGGTGTCCAGGTTTCCGCACACCGAACAGGGGCGGATGCTGTCGGCGGCGTCGGTCAGGACCTTGGCCAGTGGCACCAACAGGGAGTCGCGGCGCTTGACCAGGTGCAACGCCGCCCGCCGCGCCGAGCGCGGCCCCAGCCCCGGCAGCTTGGCGAGAAGCTGGATCAGCCGTTCCAGGTCGGACATTTCAGATGTCGGCTGTCGGAACGGAAAACGCCGCAACCCGGCGCGGCCCAATCCTCGACATCCGCCTTTTGTTTAGAACGGCAGCTTCAGCCCCGGCGGCAGGGGCAGCCCGCCGGTGAGTTCGGACATCTTTTCCGCCACCTTGGCCTCGACCTTGGCCTTGGCGTCGTTGAAGGCGGCGACCATCAAATCCTCCAGCACCTGCACGTCCTCGGGCCCCGCCAGGGAGGGATCGATCTTTACCTTGCGCGCCTCGGCCTTGCCCGAAAGGGTCACCTGCACCATGCCGCCGCCGGCGGCGCCGGTGACCTCCACATCGGCCAGGCGGTCCTGCATCTCGCTCATCCTGGCCTGGAGCATTTGCGCCTGCTTCATCATGTCTGCGAGGTTTGTCATCGCGGGTTGGACTCCGGCCGTGGGTGTGGGAGGTTGCCGCCGGCCAGTGTATAACAGGGCCGGGTGGGAGTCATGCAGCACCGGACCCTTTTCGTCTTCGACATCGAGACCGTGCCCGACACCGACGTCGTGCCCAGACTGACCGGGTTCGAGGGCGCCGACGTGGCCGA
>SMUY01361689.1_pt1 | contig 11852 bp, 12 predicted proteins | sample 2456441 | NCBI WGS metagenome assembly SMUY01 (sample SAMN11095931, study PRJNA526329) | marine sediment metagenome | biome: Marine sediment; feature: Surficial sediment; material: Deep marine sediment; isolation source: Hadal surficial sediment | place: Pacific Ocean | collected 2014-11 | depth...
ACACGGTGAGGAAGTATCTCGGGGTTACAAAGCTCTCTCGGAAAGGAGGGGGGACATATTGCTACCGTTGAAACGTCGAAATGGACCCAAAGGTTTTTTTACCTCCGGGCGTTAGCCCACTTCTTTCCAGTCATCTCCGTTGAAGTGCAGGATGAGGCCGTTGTCGCCGACGGCGTACATGTTGTCTTCGGACGTGCCCCAGATGGCGGTCAGGAATTCCTCGGTGTGGGACTCGATGCGGGTCCATTGATCGCCGTCCAACAGCATGATCCTGCCTTCATCGCCCACTGCAAAAATGAAGTCTTCGTTGGGTCCCCAGACGTCCAGGAAAAAATCCATGGTCTGCGACGGCATTTCCTTGAAGTCGGCACCGTTGAACTGAATCAGAGTGCCGTCCGACCCGCAGAAATACATCCTGTCGGAGCCGAAGCCATAGATGCTGTACAGTTCGGCATTGGAGTTGAAGGTGAGCCGTTGCCACTGGTCGTCCACCAGCCTCAGCACCAGTCCGTCGAAGCCGACGGCGTACATGCCGCCCTCTTTCGTTCCCCAGATGGAAGCGACATCGGTCGAGGAATTGGAGGCCATGTATTTCCAGCGGGTGCCATCGTAGCGGGCGATCTTGCCGAGCCGGCAACAGGCGTAAATATCGTCCGCGGCCAATCCCCAGATGCCGGACATGGGCGGAAAGTTTTCGGTGTCTTCGGGCACCCATTTGGAACCGTTGTAATGCAGGATTTTGCCGTCGGTGCACACGCCGTACAAGTTATCGTGCGCCGTGCCCCACATTCTTTTCATAGTCCAGCGCCCGCCGGAATCCATTTTCGACCACTCCTTACCGTTGTAGTGGAGGATGGCCCCTTCGGCGCCGCCAATAAAAATATCGTCCTCGGCAAACCCGAAAACGGAAAGCAGATGACTCTCGGTCAATGCACCCATAGTCCCCTTTCAACCGGCGAAGCGCCGGAGCATAAATAGATTCTTCACGTAGTTTCTCCTGAGCTGGTCGCAGGATTCAGAATGACAATAAGAACCCCCTTCGGTCATGGCGAGCTTGCCGTAACTTGACCATGACTTCTCCATCCCGTTCCTTTCGACAGCCCCACGGTGGCAATTATTTTGATCCCGCGATCAGGCTAAAAATCACCGGACGCGCTGAGCGACCAATCGGTCCATTCCTTGCCATCGTAACGAATGACGCACCCGTTCTCACCGCAGGCATAAATATCATCCTCCGCCAGGCCGCGCACCTTGGTCAAATAGTTATCGGTGCCAGAGTCCATGGGACTCCACTGCTTGCCATCGTAGTGCAGGATCGTCGACATATCCCCCACGGCGTATATATTGGTGTCGGACGTTCCCCACACACTGAGCAGGTATTCCTTGGTGCCCGATTCCATGGGCCGCCATTCTTCGCCGTCGAAGTGCTGGATGGTGCCGTGCGACCCGACGGCATAAACGCTCTTGGCATGCGTCCCCCAAATGCCATAAAGAGAGACTTCTTCATCGGTCAACTCTTCCTTGCGTTGAAATGTTTTGCCGTCATAAAAACGGTAAATGCCTTCGCCGCCTATGGCATGAATCTGGTTGATGTCTTCTCCCCAGAATCCAAACAGATCGTGGATGGTGTTGGGCTCCCGGTATTCCCAATTTTTGCCGTTCCAAAACAGAACTCGGCCGCCCACGCCGAACACAAAAAGGTTGTCCGAGTCGTAACCGTAGGCGGCGTTCAATGAATCGAAACTGCCGGTTTCAATCGTTATCCAATCCTTGCCGTTGTAATGCAGAACCACCCCGCCAATGCCGACGGCGTAAATGTCATTCTCATTCGCGGCCCAAAGTCCCATCAGCGGGTTGGTGTTATTGGTTCGGATTGGCGTCCAGAATTCCCCGTCATAGTTCTGCGGAACACCATCCTTACCCACCACATAAATATTGTCCTGACCGAAAGGCCAGATGTCGAGTAGATCCGGGAATTCACCAGTGAACATGGTCGATCAATCCTTTCATTTGTCTCTCAGGGAGTCCTAGCTGTATTTTACCCAAATCGGAGAATAAGATTTTTAAAAAACGAAAAAAAGCGAAGATTAAAAAATTGGAGGCAGGAAAACTCGGCGGGTTATGCTTCCTCGCCGCCACCCAGACGAAAAACAACACTTGAAAGTTTGGGCAGGTTTTCAGATTTCTGAATCATCTCCTGGGCCGACTCGCTGATATCGTTGTGGATCAAAACCAGAGTTTCCAGATTGGCCAGAACCTTTGACTCGGCGATGGCTTTGGCTCCCTCATCGGTGATTCCGGCTTCATAGAAATCCATCATGGTCAGGTTCTTCATCATCTCCGATTTGGCGATGGCTTTGATCCCTTCATTGCCAATGGGATTGAACGTCATGGTCAATTGCTGAAGGTTCTGCAGAGTTTCAGAGTTGGCCAAAGCAATCGCCCCCTCCGCTTCAACGTAATTCCAGTTCAGATTGAGTTCTATCAATTTGGCAAGGTTCTTGGACTTGGCGATGGCGAAGGCCCCGTAGTTGGCAATGTTATTGCGATAAAGCGATAGTGAGTTGAGACGGGTGAGCGTTTCGGATTCTGCGATGGCTTTAGCGCCTTCATCTTCCAGTCCGTTTCCCACCCACAGGGACACCAAGTTGCCCATGATCGAGGAATCGGCCAAAGCCCGGGCTCCTTTTACCGTGATGTTATTGTCGCTCAATATCAACTCGGACAGGTTCAGCATGGTTTTGGATTTGACCAGGGCGATCAGACCATCATCGGTGATTTCGTTATTGAACATATTGAGAGCGGTGAGGTTTTTCATCGCGGGGCACTCCAGGATAGCCCGGATTCCCTCATCACCGATTTCGTTGAATTCAAGAAAGAGCGCCGTGACGCCTTTCATCTGCTCGCTTTTCATGATGGCGATGACGTCATCGTCTTTAAGCTCTTTTTCTCTTAAATCGAGCTCGCTGTTTTCTATGTTCAGGCTTCCTTTGACTAATTCCTCTGTATCTACCATTTTGATTTGTCCAATTTTTTCCTGTTTTGGAGAGCGTCTCCGTTATGTAAACCGCTCATTGTAGAAAAACCGCTCCGTTTGTAAAGTTTTAATTTACATTTTGCGATAAAGTTCAAAAGTCCGGCTTGAGAGGCCTGATGGAGGTTGATATAGTGGGGGCCATCTACCTGAGGCCCAAATGGGTATTGTCGAATGGAAACGGATGCGATTATGACGTACAAAATTGAGGAAATCACTGAAAAAGTGAGGGCGGCCAGCGGCTTTGTCCCGGCTATTATAGCGGAGATGAAGAAGGTCATAGTCGGTCAAGAATATTTGATCGAGCGCTTGATCCTGGGGCTGTTGACCGGGGAACACATTCTGCTGGAGGGCGTGCCCGGCCTGGCCAAAACCACGGCGGTCAAAACCCTGGCTCAGACCATAAAAGCTAAATACAAACGGATCCAGTTCACCCCGGATCTGCTACCGGCCGACTTGATCGGGACCCAGATTTACCAGCCCAAAACCGAGGAGTTTGTGGTCAAAAAGGGGCCCCTGTTCGCCAATATTATCCTGGCTGACGAGATCAACCGCGCGCCGGCCAAGGTGCAAAGCGCCCTGCTGGAGGCCATGGAGGAACGGCAGATCACCATCGGTGGGGAAACGTTTCCACTCGATCAACCGTTCATGGTGATGGCCACCCAAAACCCCATTGAGCAGGAAGGCACCTACCCTTTGCCCGAAGCCCAGGTGGATCGGTTTGTTTTCAAATTAAAAGTCAGCTACCCGTCCAAGGCAGAGGAAAAAAGAATCATGCAAAAAGTGTCCAACAACCATTCGCCCGTCAAGGCGGTCATCCACCCCGATCAAATCCTGGCCGCCCGCAAGGTTTTTGAATCCATATACATTGATGAGAACTTGCAGGACTACATCGTCAATCTGGTTTCCGCCACGCGGTTTCCAAAGGATTATGGCCTGGCATCACTCGCGCCCATGATCCAGTTTGGGGCCTCGCCGCGGGCTTCCATTTTCTTCAACCGCCTGTCCAAAGCCTATGCCTTCATGCAGGGCCGAGGGTATGTGGTTCCACAGGATATCAAATCCCTGGGATTCGACATTCTGCGGCACCGAATTTTATTAACGTATGAAGCCGAGGCGGAAAATATAACCACCGACGAAATTTTACAGAAAATTTTTGATACGGTTGAGGTTCCCTGAGCCTGAGAGTTTTATGTTGCGGACATGGATTAAAAATATAGTGGCACCTTTCAGTTCTCCGTCACCCGTGCAAGCCCAGCGTGAAAATGTCCTGTCCCCTGAATTGATTCGGAAAATCAGGGACATCCAGGTCAAAACCAACCACCTGGTGAATCACATGATGGCTGGCGAATACCTTTCGGCTTTCAAAGGCCGGGGCATGGAATTCAGGGAAGTGCGGGAATATCAGCCCGGTGACGACATCCGCCTGATCGATTGGAATGTCACCGCCCGCATGGGACGCCCCTTCATCAAGCAGTTTCAGGAAGAGCGGGAACAGACCGTTTTGCTCTTGGTAGACGTGAGCTCCTCCGGCCAGTTCGGGTCCGTGGAAAAATTTAAAAATGAAATCTCCGCAGAAATCGCCTCCATTCTGGCCTTTTCTGCGGTCAAAAATAACGATAAAGTGGGGCTCATTATATTTTCTGAGAAAATCGAGCATTTTATTCCGCCCAACAAAGGCCGCGCTCATATCTGGAATGTGATACGGACTATTTTAAACTTCTCTCCGGAAGGACGGCGGACCGACTTGAACCTGCCGTTAAAATATCTGCTCAATATTCAAAAACGAAAATGCGTGGTATTTTTAATTTCTGATTTTCAGGCCCAAGGTTATGAACAGAGCCTCCGCCTGGCGAGGCAAAAACACGACCTGATCGCTCTCGCCGTCACCGATCCCAGAGAGCTGGAACTTCCCAAAATAGGACTGGTACATCTGGAAGATTCCGAAACCGGCGAAACCGTGTTGATTGACACGAATGATTCTGAAATGATTCAACAGTTCTCTACCACCAAAGAAAAGGAGCTACGCGATAGAAAAAAACTGTTCCGGTCCCTGGGAGTGGATACCATTGAAATCCGCACGGATCAATCTCTGGTCACTCCAATCATTGAATATTTCAAAATGAGAGAGAAAAAACATTGATATGAGTAACTCATCGGAAAACCAGGAAACCCTCAGAAAGCCTCCACCCTTGATACCCACAGCCGGGGTCAGCCTGCCGATCAAGGTGGCAGTGATTGGACTGACGGTGGTCACGGTCATCGCTTTCGGAGTTTTCGCGGTGATGCTGGCCAAAAAACTGGCGGGTCTCCCTGTGGACTCCAAACCATGGAGTGATCGATTGGTCACGGTGGCGGAAAAACTGGAGGAAGCAGGCCTTCCCAAACAAGCGTTACAGCAGTATGAAAAGTTTCTCGAGTCCTCCAAGATCGACCTTGAGGCCCGGGCCCGGGTGTCTCATAAAGTCGGCGAACTCTACATTCAAGGGGGCAACTGTGAGCAAGCTCTTTCCTGGTTGTATCAGGCTCAAGCCGCCTTTCCAGAAGCGCCGTGGGCCGGCGAGCTGAATCAAAGGATCGGGAATTGCCTGGCAAAAATAAAACCTTAAAACATGTTTTCCCATCCCCCACATCAAATGTTTTTTGCCAGTCTGGCGTTCACTCTCCTACTTTCTTCTCCGCTCTCCACCCTTGCCAAGGAACAAGCACCGCCTTCACCTCTCTCGGTCGAAGCTCAAATTGATATAGCGGAAGTGACGATTGGGGATATCGTGACCTACCAACTCAGCATCCGTCATGATCCTGAGATTCAGTTGGCCACGCCCCAACCTGAAAATGATTTCATGGGTTTCATTTTCATCGATCAGGAAATTCTTGCAACTCAAAAAACCGGCGGTCAGGTTCTGGAAGAATTCAAATTTAGATTTCGTGCCGATCAGGTGGGACATTACACGCATTCAAAGATATTTATTGACTTCACCGTCCCCAATCCCGAAGACCCTGAAAAACTGATTCCCGGGCGCGCCCTCGCTCCCAAAACGGTGGTGGTGGTGCGCTCTGTCCTGTTCCTCGACGGCGAGCCGACAGATATCCGGGATATCAAATCCATTCTCGGTTCGGCATTTGATTGGCGGCCCTGGGTGCTGGCAATTGCAGGAGTTATTTTTATAGGCCTCCTCATTATTTATTGGTTCCGAAACCGCGGTGGAAAGACACCATTCATCACCTCCGCTCCTGAACTGGGTCCCCATGAAGTCGCCTTGCAGGAATTGGCAACACTCATAGCTAAAAACTTGACCGGGGCTGGTCGTCTGCGTGAACATTATTTTGAATTGTCCGAAATTTTCAGGCGTTACCTGGGCGCCCGGTTTTTATTTCCCGCTCCAGACTGGACCGCTGAGGAAATCGCCCGGCATCTTCACGCAATTAATTTCGACCCGAAACAACGCGACCAAGTATTGTCAATTTTACAAGACACCGATCACGTCAAATTTGCCAAGGCAGAGGTGGACGCTGCCACGTCCGTCGCTGACACCCATGCCGTCCGGCAATTCATCGTTGCCACAATACCTGAGAACTTTAATGAGAAAAATAGCTCCAAATTATTGAGTATAAAAGAGATCTCGGTATGACTTATTTCAGATTTCAGGACCCCTTTTGGTTTCTTCTGTTGGGACTGATTCCCTGGCTGGTTTACCTGCACTGGCAGAATCCGGGCGGAACCCTACATTATTCCGCCATCGGCACCCTGAAAGCATTGCGCCCACGCCGTGTGGACCTCCTCGCGGCCATCCCCATTGTTCTGCGCTGTCTGGCGGTGGCCCTGCTGGTATTTTCTTTGGCACGGCCGCAGGAGGGCAGAAAAAGTACGGAAATCCTGTCCGCCGGGGTGGATATTATCCTGGCAATTGATACCTCGGGAAGCATGCGGGCGCTGGACCTGAAAAAAGAGGGCGCACAAGTGGACCGGCTGACTGTGGTCAAAGACGTGGTCAGCGAATTCATCGCCACTCGCAAATTTGATCGGATGGGAATGGTCGTCTTTGGACAGGAAGCGTTCACCCAATGCCCTCTGACCCTCGACCATGATGTGCTCAGTACATTTTTGGAACGATTGAAAATCGGGATCGCTGGCGATTCCACGGCCATTGGCTCGGCCATCGGCATTGCGGTCAAACGCCTGAAAGACCTGAAGTCCAAATCCAAGGTAATCATTCTATTAACAGACGGGCGCAACAACACGGGCAGTATCACCCCTTTCCAGGCCGCCGAAATTGCTCAAATATTCGGCATCAAAATATACACGGTGGGTGTGGGGACGCGCGGTAAGGCGCCCTTTCTGGTGGACTCCATGTTCGGCCAGAAACTCGTGTATCGCGACGTGGAATTGGACGAAACCACCTTGATCAAGATCGCAGACATGACCGATGGCAAATATTTTCGAGCCACCGATACGGATTCGCTAAAAAAAATCTATGCGGAAATAAATCAACTTGAAAAATCCGAAGTGAAATGGATCGACCATTCAGAATTTAAGGAACTTTTTCTATTTTTTCTGATTCCGTCCGTGGCGTTGATCCTGCTGGAACTGATTCTTTGCGAAACCCGACTGCGGAGGATTCCCTGAAATGCATTTCGGCCAACCCGCATATATTTATCTATTGATACTGGGCGCCCCACTCATCCTTTTTCTGGCCTGGGCATCCAATCGCAAAAAACTGTTGGCCGAACAATTCGCCACCGCCGCTCTGTTGCCACGTTTGGTGCGGGAACAAACCTGGCAAGGCCGTAAAACCCGGACCCGGCTCATTCTGCTGACCTTGCTGTTCATGACGCTGGCCATGGCTCAACCCAAGTGGGGTTTCGAGTGGGAGGATTTGAAACAGGAGGGCGTGGACATCATCATCGCTGTCGATGTCTCGCAAAGCATGCTGGCCACCGACATCAAACCCAGCCGGCTGGCACGGGCCAAACACAAAATCACTGATCTTATGGAGTTGCTGGACGGCGACCGCATCGGGCTGGTGGCGTTCGCCGGCACCAGTTTTTTACAATGCCCGCTGACCCTCGACTACCAGGCCGCCGGAATTTTTCTGGACGCTCTGGACACCGATCTGATTCCCATTCAGGGAACGTCTATCGCTCATGCCCTGCGCACGTCCATTGAAGCATTCAGCAGAATTGAGAAAAAATCCAAGGCCATCATTCTCATCACCGATGGTGAAGACCATGGCGGGAATCTGGAAGAGGTGGCTCGACTGGCACGGGCAGAAGGCGTTAAAATTTTTGTCATTGGTATCGGGCAGGAAACCGGCGCTCCCATCCCGTCTGCCGAGCCGGGCCGTGGATTTAAAAAAGACAGTTCGGGAGAAGTGATTCTATCCAAATTCAACGAACCTCTGCTCCAAAAAATTGCCGTTCAATCCGGCGGAACTTACGTCCGGTCGGTGATCGGAGACATGGACCTCCAGAAAATCTATCTGGAAGACATCAAACAAAGAATCGAAACCAAAGAACTGAGGACGAGCCGCCGAAAACGCTGGCAGGAACGGTTCCAATGGATGCTCGCTCTCGCGCTCTTATGCCTGACCGCCGAACGCGCCGTCCGGGGAAAATAATCTCGCCCTGAGCGCCATCCCCCCAACCTATGAAAGAAATTCAGGTTCTTTCGATTACGAGCCGCATGTATTTTTTCTTTTGGGCAAACGTTTCGGGGTGAACGGTTTTAAGGTTGTCCAGCACAACCTCTTCCAGTCTTCCCATCACATCTTCCAGCAAATAGGATAACGCCGGTTTTTCCTTTTTGAGTTTGTCGATAGCGAAGGTGAAAACAGGGAGGCCCAACCTGGCCCCCAGCATATCCAGATACGCCATGGTGGGGAGGATGTTGGGTGTGATGTCCTGTTGGCCAGTAATTTCCCATCCATTTTCACTCAATGCGTGGGTAAACTCATCCCACTGGTGGCCGGATTTTTCAGAGGCTTCGCCGATTCGAAAATAGTCGCAGGCAATCCAGCGGCCGCCGGGTTTCAAAATTTCTGCCATCACCGGCAAGGCTCCGTCCAGCTTCAAGTACTGCAGGGATTCCGAGGTGATCACCGTACCGAAAAAACCCCGGTAGTCTGCCACCGGCATAGCCTCAAACTTTCCTTCAATGAGGGGGACGTCCGGAAATTTTTTCCTGATGTGCTGGATCTGAACCCGATCCGGGGTGAGGGCAACGGGGGCAAATTTCTCCTGAAGAAGCAGTTCAATCAGGCCGCCCATGCCACAACCGCAGTCCAGCACCGGAGACTCCTTGTCCACGATCTGCGCGGTAATGAGCTCCGCGTAGAGGAGCTGAGCTTGTTCTATATCATGAAAACTTACTTTTTCAGGTGCCGTGTCAGGGTCTTCAAAGTAACCATAATGAAGAAATCCCGAGGGCAACATTTTTGAGTAAAGGGTCAACTGGGCATCGTCATAGGCTCGCCCAAGACGTTTTCCTTTTTTCGTGAGCTTGAGAAAGCGGAGGAACTTTCGGGGATGCAAAAGCTTTTTTAAAACCTGCTTAACCGCCCATTTCCCTTTTAGTTTTTTCAATGAGCAACCCTACTTTTCAACAACCCGGTTGTTAGAATGGCGGATTATTTTAATCCTTATTTTCTCATAGGAACATTAAAACTCATAAGAATGGGTCCCGATTGAGGTAATTCAATTACTGAAATTAAAAATCCAATCAAATTTGGCCAGAGTCTGCCATTTCCACATCCTCCTGTCAATCAACCGCCTTTTCGAAATAGACCTGCCCCTTTGTTCCAAATATTTGCTAAAATGGGAAAAGATCGACTGGGGTCAATCTATTTTAAATAGCTTGACCTCCCCTGCCCCGGATTTTATATAATTGGAGCAAGAGATTTTCTTCAAATGTCACTGATCCCCTAATCACTTTTCAAAGGATTGATTGTATGCAACCGTACCCAACATATATGAGTCAGGATGCCGTCGCCGCCGAACAACAGCGGTTCATGGTGCGCGTCTACAACTGGATGGGCGCCGGACTGGCCATGACCGGGGGTGTCTCCTGGTATGTTTCCACCAGCGAAACCATTCTGAACCTCCTGATCACGCAACCCATACTTTTTTTTGGTTTGTTGATAGCGGAACTGGGTCTGGTGTTTTATCTGGCCGCGCGGGTCATGCAAATGGATGTCGGCCAAGCGATGGGCGTATTTTTCCTGTACGCCGGATTGAATGGCGTCACCCTCGCCCCGCTGTTCCTGCTGTACACCACCGCCTCTCTGGCCTCCACATTTTTCGTCACCGCCGGTATGTTTGGGGCCATGAGCTTTTATGGTTACACCACTAAAAAAGATCTCACCTCCTTGGGCGGTTTTCTGTTCATGGGATTGATCGGGATCATCATCGCTTCGGTGGTGAATATGTTCCTCCACAACTCAATGCTTTACTGGATTATCAGTTACGCCGGGGTTTTGATCTTCGTTGGCTTGACCGCCTATGACACTCAAAAAATCAAGGAAACGAATATTCTGGGTAACGAAGGAACTGATGAAGACACCAAAGAAGCCATTCGTGGCGCTCTGACGCTTTATCTGGATTTCATCAACCTGTTCCTCATGCTCCTCAGGATTATGGGCACCCGGAGATAATCGCAGAAAAAGTTTTATGAGTTAAACATTCAGCGGGGGTTCCGGGTTCAGACGGAACCCCCGTTTTGTTTTGGATTTCCTATGACCCAAAAAATTTTATTTATAACGTTGTTGCTCATGCCCGTGAGTGCGGAATCTTTCGATGCCACCGCTCGGCAAGGCGTAGCGCACTATGACCGGCAAGAGTATGAGCAGGCCTCGAATAAATTTTTAGAATCCCAAACTCAAAAGCCGGATCATCCAGAGATTTCATACAATCTGGGCAACAGCGATTATCGTCTGGGAAAATATGAATCGGCTCTGGAGTCCTACGCCAAGACTCTGGCGGACAGCACCGACCCCGCGTTACAGCAAAAGTCCCTCTACAATTCTGGCAATGCCTGGTACCAAATGGGTGACCTCGATAAAGCCATCGAGTTTTATAGCCAGGCCCTCGAGTTGGACCCATCAGACATCGACAGCAAATTCAATCTGGAGTTCACGAGAAAACGGTTGACCCAGGCGAGGCAATCCGGCCAAATTGCTCCCCGTGATAAAACCAACAAAGGCTCCGCACAACAAAATGACAATAATCCCGGCGATGATCCGCCATCACCAGAGGCGAACCCGGCCTCCAGTCAAGAGGAAAACAGTGCTGGAAATTCATCGGAACCTGCCGCGAATGAATCCGGTCCGCCAAAGAATAAAAATTCCTCTCCTAACCGGGAAACGCCCTCCTTTGGCACGACCGCTACCGAGGACAGCAGAATCGCCGACGTCCTGCGTCAAATGGCTCCCATGACCCAGAAAGAGGCCGAGCGCTGGCTGGCTTCGATGGATGAGGATTTGAAAAAGATTATGCGAAAACAATTTCAGGGGCGGATGGACGATATTTTTATGGACCCTGATAAAGACTGGTGATATTTTTTATTCCATGCGGATTAAAATATTTATAAAAAATAAACCTTTCTCCAAGCTTCTTTTGGTTAGCGGCATTTTTTTCATGTGGGCTCTTCCGGCTACGGCAGATGATATTCAGGTATCCGCATCGGTGAACAATTCTGAGATAACTTTGGAAGATTCTTTGCTACTGTCCGTCCGCGTCCAAGGGGTCATGCGTGCCCCCTCCCCGGAACTGCCCAACCTGCAGGATTTTAAAGTCCGCACCCAAAAGAGCAATACCTCCCTAT
>SMUY01433949.1_pt1 | contig 11846 bp, 5 predicted proteins | sample 2456441 | NCBI WGS metagenome assembly SMUY01 (sample SAMN11095931, study PRJNA526329) | marine sediment metagenome | biome: Marine sediment; feature: Surficial sediment; material: Deep marine sediment; isolation source: Hadal surficial sediment | place: Pacific Ocean | collected 2014-11 | depth 0-1...
GCTTCCACTCCGGGTATCAACAGGATCCCCCGCTCCCTGGCGTATTCCTCCAGAGAAGAAGAAAACAAGAGCTGGTTGTGGTTGGTAATCGACAGTACTTGAAATCCTTGCTCCTCTGCTTTGTCGATCAACTGTTGGGCAGAATGAACAACGATGGACTTGCCGTCCTTCGGGTCATCAATCGTGTGTGAATGGAGTTCTGTCTTGAGCCAACTTTTCATGCCAACATCCGCAACCCTATCATAACCGTCAATCACACCCTATCGAGTGGCCACGGCTACAATCTTCAGTGTACAAAAACATGGGGACGTCCCGCACGTTCACCGGATTTTGGGAAAACGGGGGGACGTCCCGCAGGTTCACCAGGGTTGGGTCAGCTGGTCAGCTGATCAGCTGGTTTCAGAACCTGATCACGATCACACCACCGAAGTGAATGCCTCTTCTGCCGCGACGGTGGTGGCCTTGCCGGCTGTGTCCATAGCGGTCATGACCATGATGATCATAGTAATAGTGATCATTATGGTGTCCGTACTGACGGTGCCCATAGGTGGTGTGGTGGTTGCGGCCTCGAGCATAGCCTCGAGCGTGGCCTCGATCATGGCCTCGATCGTAGCCTCGATCGTGGCCTCGATCATACCCTGCTCGACCTCCATAAGTTGCCCAGTTTAAAGGGTAACGGTCATGGTCGCGTTCCGAGTATTGTCGACTCCGTCCTCGATCAGAGTGTTCGGCCGCGACAAAACTGGGAATCAGCAAGGCGACAGCCAGGATTGGAATGAACTTGTAAACCTTCATAAGAGCCCCCTCTCTGTTGGTAAAGAAGTATTACTTTCTAAGAGGGAAATTGGGCTGAAAAGTTTCACGACCAACAAACAACAGACACCAGAAGGTTTCCCAAAGAAGTTTTACCCACTATCCTTCTTCTTGCTCCGAGACCCTACATACCATTCCCAGACCGTTACTAGAATGCAGCCACCAATCAGAAAAAAGAGAAAGTAGCGCTCTGGAAGAAGCATCCAGGCGGCCACCATAGCCCCGATCGCAATCGGTAGGGTCATGAGTGCGGTCTTTTGTCTTTTTGAGAGAGCTTTCATTGGCTACCGACCTCGCTACACACAAGATCACAGTCACCGCCATTAGATCTAAAATCCGCAATAGCTTGGTCTAAGAAATGACTTGCAGTCACACCTTGTTGAATGGCCTAAAAAACCCTTTCCCCATCCCGTTATTTCCCTATTTTTTCTAACGAGTGTCTTCTTCGATTCTGCGCTCCAGTTCCTGCCTATCGTTTTGGATTTCGTTTACCGTTCGGTCGATGTGAATGGACAGAATCCGCACAGATAAAACAATCATCAGGATCGGCATCAGAACGAAGAACAGATAACGGATCCATACTCTTTTTCTATAGTCAGTCAAGATATCGTAGTCATCGGAACCAATAGTTGGCGAACCACTTATCGGCACAAATAGCATCAGTTGAAAAATAGAGCGCTTTGGATACTTAGCTATGGTGCTTTTCGGAGAGTGCTTGGACTTCCATTTCAAGAAGTGTAACCCCGACAGGACCAACCAAACGAACACAAAAACAAACACAAGTGTCGACACGATAGCCATTAACTAATCCATTCTTGAATTTAATTAGAGAGCAAAGCAAAAGGCAAAGACGAGACTGGCAACACTAGCTCCGAACTCTGAGATGGCTTTATCCCTTGCCTTCCGTACAGCCTCTATCTCTATGTCCTTTAGCCTCCGGGTTATCCTCTCAAGTTCTCCAAGGTTCCCAGCTGGATCGTCAAGTATCATTTTGGCACAGTCAGTTAGACGATTTGTTTCATCCTCCAGCTTGTTCAAATCTATTGCAAAATCTGCCATGTTCGCAACGGTTGCGGCCGCAGCTATACCAGAAATTATGGCACAGGGAACTGTGGCGGGGGACACTTCTCCACTAGGGTCTGTGAACCTAACAGGATTGTTTTTGACGTATGGATACAGATTCAACTGGCTGTCGATCAACCTGGGATCTTTCGTGATGAATCTTCCAGTATTCGAATCATAGTACCGAGCTCGATAGAAGTAGAGGCTGCTGTCACTGTCAAACTCCCTGGCTGTATACGTGAATGGATTACCTAGAGTCCCAATTTGCTGGCTGATTTGCCCAAATGAATCGTACGCGTATGTCTCAACTGCTGTTCCGGCAATATTCGTCAGTTCGCTAACACTCCCCAAACCATCCGCGTGATAGAAAAACGTCTCATTGACTTCGAACGTACTACTCAAATCCAGGTCCCGCTCCATGATCAGTGGCTCATCGAGGCCTGGCCCATGAGTATAGCGAGCAAGGATATTGTCGCTACCATCCAACTCCAGAAGAATGTCCTCGTTGTCATAAATATAACGAGTGACAACTCCAGCGACATCCTTCTCCAGTCGCCTCCCCAACCCATCATACCTGTACCTCATGATGCGGCCGTCCTCTCGAATCAGCTGAATCAGCCTGTTCTCCGCATCGTATTCGAAGTGCGTCAAAAGGCCCGTCATCTTATTCGTTTTCCGGATCTGATTACCATTGGCGTCATAGCTGTAGGTGAATTCGGCGTCCTCCTCTAACTGGTTGGCCGCATTGAAGGTGGAGAGACCGTTCTGATTGGAATCCACACGATTCCCTACTTCGTCATAGGTGAAAACCTCCACCGGATTGGAGGGGAACGGATTCATGGCCTCCACGAGCCGGTTCAGTGGATCATAGGTATAGTCCGCCGTTCCAGCGTTTTCCGTCTTGCTGGTTCGATTACCCACATTGTCGTAGGTATAGGCAAAGGAGTTAATAGTGTTGGCGCCCAATTGATGCACCAAACTCAGTAGCTGGCTGACGGCATCGTATGTATAGCTGGTCGTCACGCCATTGGGCAGGCTCATTTGGGTGCGGCGGCCCAGGGCATCATAGTCAAAGTTCACCGTCTGTACGGACGGATTTGTGAGATGGGTCAGACGATTCAGATCATCATACACATACTCGGTCTGGCCGTGGGGACCGGTCATAGTCAGCCGATTGCCGTTCTTGTCATAGGTGTAGTCAAGCGTCACATCCGGCTGGTTGGGCGAGCCCGTGGTTGAAATACTTCCCAGACGGCCCAGTTGATCGTAAGTCATGGTGAGCGAGCTGTCCGGATCCACGACAGAGGCCAAATTGCCCACCGAGTCATAACCGAAACGGGTAAGGGCCTCATCCGGCATTCCTGGAAGCAAGGTCTTTTGGATCAGCTGGTTGACCGCATCGTACTGGAACTCAATGGTCTGGTTGTTACGGTCCGTGGAGGAGATAAGATTGCCGTTACCGTCATAAGCGAAAGTCTCAGAACGACCCAAGGGGTCGGTGGTTTGAATCAGCCGATCCTGAGTATCATAGTCAAAAGTAGTCACGCTCCCTCGAGCATCTGTAACCTGCGTCAGGCTACCTGCGCTATCGTAATCGTAGCAGGTGACGCCTGCAGTCCCGCAGAGAGGATCCGGAGAGGAGTGAATCGCATCCATGACCTTGGTGAGGCGATTGAGTGCGTCGTAGGCAAATCGGGTTATCCGCCCTTCAGCATCGGTGGATTCAATAACGTTGCCGGCAGCATCGTAGGCCAGCCTGGTTTCGTTTAAAAGCGGGTCAATCGTGCTCACCAAATTGCAGGTAGCCGGATCATACTCAAAGCGGGTGGTGTTTTCTTCCGCTAGACCGACGGCAGCCGTGACGCTGGTTAGCTGCCCTGGACAGTTCAAGTCGTCGTAGGTCATGACCGTCCCCGTTCCTTGGGCATCGATAACCTCGATAGGATTGCCGCCACTGTCGTAGTTGATGGTGGTCACACTGCCTTTCGGATCTGTCACCGAACTGACCTGATTGAAGACGGGATCGTAAGTGAAGGTGGTTGTAGCATCGAAAGCCTGCTTGGTTGAAGTCAGAAGATTACCTCGATCATCGTAGGTCATCGTCGTCACAGCACCGTTTGACCTGACGATTCGAATCGGATTGGAGTCCACGTCCCGCTCGATCAGAGTTTGCCTCCCCAGGGCGTCGGTAGTCGCCGTGGTTGCGCCAAATCGGTTGGTGACAAAGCGGGTCGTGCTACCGTTACCATCGATAAAGCGCGACTCGGCATCTCCGGGACTAACCACAGAAGCCGGATTTTCTGGCGTTCCCACTCCGCTGGAAGGATCCATTACCCCTATCGTCTCACTGGGAACAATTCCCCGAGTAGAGCCATCAGGCCGCTTCACACCAACATTGCGGCCGGCAAGGTCGTAGGCGTAGGTGGTCTGAAAACCAGGCTTGGAGGTCTGTGCAATAAGCTGATGGCGGGAATCGTAGTCAAAGCTACGACTTGTTCCATCGGGATCGCTGATGCGGGTCATATTGCCCGCAGCATCGTGTTCGAATTGGGTGACTCGGCCCGCCGGACCCCTGATGGAGTTCAGCAGCCCTCCACCATATGAGAAAGTCGTCGCCAATCCCGACGGATCCGTAATGGTGGTCAACCGCTCGCCGGCATCATAGGTAAAATACGTTGTGTTACCATTGCGATCAGTTATTGAAGTCTGGAGGCCATTGGAGCTAAAGCTGATCTGGGTCCCATCCTTGAGAATACGATTGAAAGTTCCATCCCTATTTTCAAGTAGAGTAGAAAAGTCGCCTTGGGGGCTCTCGAAAACCGTCCGCCCACTGAACCCACCAAGGAGAATCGAAACATCGCGACTGAATGCGTTGGTCGTAGCAAGGTCGGGGATAGCATCACCATTGAAGTCCCCCGCCACGACTCCTACCGGCCCATCTCCTACCTCGACATTGACTGGTCCCACAAATGCACCCGTACCATCCCCTAGCAGAATCGAAACGGTGTCGCTGATCCGGTTAGCCACGGCAAGGTCACGGATCTTGTCGTCATTGAAGTCCCCCACAATCACAGATGATGGCGCAACTCCAGCCTTGACGTTAAAGGGTCCCAAGAAAGCGCCCGTGCCATCCCCCAGAAGAATTGAGACGTCGCCGCTCACCACGTTAGCTACGGCGAGGTCAAGAATCCCATTGTTATTGAAGTCCCCCACCGCCACAGATACTGGAAAATCTCCTGCCGGAAAGTGAGTGGGCCTTGAGAAGGCGCCCGTGCCATCTCCTAATAGAATCGAAACGGTGTCACTAAGACCCTTCGGGGCGACCAAGTCCAGGATCCCATCGCCATTGAAATCCCCCACCGCCACAGATTCTAGCCTACCTTCCACCTGGAAATGACTGGGCCTAGAGAAAACACCCGTACCATCTCCCAGCAGAATCGAAACGGTGTTACCACCGGCGATTCCATCAGCTCTGTTAACCACCACAAGATCCAGGTTCCCGTCGCCATTGAAGTCTTTCACCTCCACAGTTAAGGGAAGACTTCCCGCCGGGAAGTGGGTGGGTGACGAGAAGGCGCCCGTGCCATCCCCCAACAGAATCGAAACAATATCAGCCACTTGACTTGCGACCGCTAGGTCGGGAATCTCGTCGCCATTGAAGTCCCCTACCGCTACGGATACGGGCAGGGTTCCAGCCCTGAGGTAACTGGGACTCAAGAAGCCTCCAGCGCCATCGCCTAACAGAACCGCAACCCTGCTTACATTTGCCACTGCCAAATCGGGAATCCCATCGCCATCGAAGTCCTCCACTACCATAGATCTTGGCGTACCTCCAATCAGAAAGTTGGTCGGAGCTGAGAAGGCCCCAGTGGCGGTAAAAACGAGGACCGAGCCATCACCCTTAGTGAGCAGGATGTCAGCATTGTGCCTTTTCAACCGTTCCAGTCCTTCGAGCGTCCAGCCAGCGCCAAAGGGACTGCCTTGTTGGTTGTTGATAAGGACATTCCCGACCAAGACGTTTGACACGGCAGACCGCGTATAGTGACCTGTCAGCGTTAGCTGATAGGGGTAAAGGCCCGTCTGGAATCGACTGGCGTCGAACTGCACGGCCTGTCTAATCTCCGTTCCTGCGCCTAATTCGCTCGTATCGGTAAAGACTTCAATTCCTTGGTCGACTCCTGCAACACTAAGACGAGATGAGACGCTCTGTGGGACAGCTGCTCGTGGTGGGATTACCGCACTGGCGCTCATCACCGGCTGTGGATTCGCTCTAGAGCTATTGTAGACCAACCGCAATGCCCTTGATTGACCCAGCGAGCGATAACTTGCCAGGGTATGGTCAATCCTCAGGTTGCCTGAACTCACGGCGGTTCGGGACCCACCGGGACAATCGGTGCATTTACTTTGATCCTGATTCTCGGAATTGTTCTCGCTACTCTCCCTGGCACTGTTTACAGTTGGGGCTGGCGGGAGGAAAAAATGCCAATCCGCAGAGCGGATTCCACCGGAGATGGTTACAAGGGTCAGACCATCGGCACTGACACGCGCCAGACCTACAATCACAAATCCCCCTGTCTCGGGACTAAGCGACCAAATGTCCACATCAGTGCCCGGCCTCAGGTCGTCGATATTGGGAAATGTAATCCGGGCAGGAGTACTGAATGTGACTCCCACAGGCTGAATGGTGACAAGCAACCCAGGATGAAATTTCTTAGGCAAGGCTGCTGGTGCCAGTCCCCGAGGAACCTCGGAGATGGAGAGTTCTCCGTTGAAAAAACTACCGTCCGGGTTCCGTGACGAGAAACTAAAAACCGTCATTGTGATACCTAACCTGGAGTTTTTCACAATCGTGGTGGTGCCGGGATCCACTTGAGTCAGACTCTCCTGTTCAATACGCGGTAAGAAGAAGGGACGATCAACCACATTATTAGCCCCCTGGAATAGCCAGATCGTTTCGCGGAAGCCAGCATAGTGCGAGCCATCAGACGCCAGGCTGGCCGTCAATGAGTCGATATCCAGAATCTGGCTGCCTGAAGGAATTCCGTTCAAGATAAAGTTTCCGTCAGCATCGCTGGTCGTGGAAAACCCTGTGGCGAGCAGAGAAATGGTGGCTCCCACCACCGGTGTCTGCACCCCCTGGACAAAGTCATTGGTATCCAGCACCCTCCCGGTTAGAGCCGTTACGCCATTCGAATCCGGGCCCAAAACAGTGATGGTGATGGCCTGAGAGTCAGTGAAGACACCATCGCTGACGATGAAGGTCACGTTCAGAATCCCGATCTGATCTTCATCCGGGATAAAGCTGAACAGACCGGTGAGGGCATGCAACGCCATATTCGCCGGCAGGGGAAAAAGTGCCGCAGCAAAGGTCAGCGGATCTCCGTTGGGATCCCTGGCCATAAGTGTGAGGGTCAAGGTACTTCCCAGGTCAACGGTCTGATCCCCGATCGGATCCAGAACCGGTGATTGTGGGATTACGAACAGCTCAACGGTAAAACGAACACGAGTCGGTGAGGAGATATTGCCGGCCAGGTCTCGGATGGTGGCCGAAAGAGTGTGCAATCCTTCCGGCAGCGTCGTGACCGGAGCACAGGTGGAACTGGTTAAGCCAACATCGCACTTGATGTCCAGGTTATCGCCATCGGCCTGAATCGTGAATGTCGATGGATCCACACCCGAGCCAGAATCGCCGTAATCGACCTGTATATCTGGAATGTCGGTGTCGAGGATCGCGTCCTGCGAGGGAGTGACAAACAGAACTTCGGGAGGAATTGAGTCTACGGTAACACTCACCTGGACCGGATCGGACAAATTGCCATTGAGATCCTGAACCGTGGCTGAAACCTCAATCACACCTTCAGGCAGAACCATAATCGTAACGCAAGTAGCCCCTTCTTTTTCGTCATCCACAACGCAGTTAAAAGACCACTTCTCTCCATTGACTTTAAGTTCCAAAGTGGATGGGTCCACACCTTCGCCTATGTCGGTAAGGGTCAGCATGAAGACCGGTCGGGGGTTGTTGATTAGGACACCCGGAGGAGGAGAGGTGATGGCTACCTGAGGAGCCATCAGATCCAGGTAAAGAGCTAAATCCCGAATGCGTCCTTTCCTTCTCTTGGACCCCTTGGATTCCAGACTCTGCAGGATCTTCCCGGCGGCACTCACATGGGCCACTTGCTCCTTGCTGGCCACCCACACCGAGCCATTCAGTGGATCGGCCACCAGGGCAAGAAGCTCCTTACCTGTTTTACCGAATGGTTTTAGTTCAAAAAACGGCTCTCCAAAGGGATTGATGTGAATGAGGGTTTTACCACCAGCCAGCCAGACTCCCCCTCGATAATCCGTGACGACCCGGGTCAACTTTTTGTTTTTGGTTTCAAAGATGAGTTGCCCCGTGATGTCCCAGCGACTCAGGCCATTTTTTCCCACCACCCAGATGTCTCCTGAGTCCCGATCGATATCAATATCTTTCACACGAGCTTTTCGGCCCAGGTCAATGAAATGAACCAGGGTGCCTGTCTCGTCATAGCACAACAGTGCTCCGCGAGTGGCCACCCACAGAAAAGAAGTCAGCTCATCCAGGGCCAGAGCCTGTCCCTTACCGGGCAATCTCAAGGTTCTCACCCAATTGGCTTCGGAATCGAACTGATGGAGCAAGGGTTCCAGGCCAAGCCACACCGTTCCCGTGTTTGAATTCACCTGCAAGCCAAAAGGCTTCTTGCCGCGTAGCTTGAAATGGCTCCCGTCGCGATCATCATCATCATCATCGTCGTCATTGTCCCGGTCGTGGTCCTTCCTATCTTCGTGGTGTTCCGGTACCGCAAAGAGAACCTCACCATCAAAGGTGATACCAAGCAGCCGGTCTTTGCTGAAAATCCACACCAAACCGCGGCGAGCATCGATGTCCACAGCTCTGACATCTCCGACGTCAGCAATCTCCAACAGAGGGGAAGCATCTGAAACGTCAATCTTCAAGAGACCTTTGTCTCCAGCCACCCAAAGGGCATCGATCCACTCAGGACCTGTTGCTGTCAACTCTCCATGCTGAGACATCAAGGCCAAACTGCTGACCCCCAACACCAACCCACACCATAAGACCCATCGGTAACTGCCATCCTTCAATCTATTCATTCCCTTGCCTCCCTGCCTGTTAACCACTGCAATCAACGAACCAACATTTACAAGGTGCTGAAAACAACTATAAATTTAGAAGAATCAATAGATTGGAAGGAAATGCACCCAGTGCGATTTTGAAAAGTCATGAAGTCCCGGGGCAAAAAGTCAGATTGCGTCTTTGACTTCTCCAGGCCGTGTCGGAGTTCCCGGATCAACTCGCAAAAAGTGTTCGTAGGTTTTGATCCTGCCCCGTTATAGATAGTGTCTCGTCCCAAGCCATGTTTGATCGTTTAAAAACTTTCTGCCTTTTCAATCCCTGTTTTCTTCTTGCCTTAGGGGCGAGTGCACTCCTGGGGAGTTGCTACGAAGTGACTCGACCTCAGGTGCCCCTCAAAGACGATCACCTGACCCAGGTGAAAGGTTGGATCTCTCGACCGCCTCAAGTCCTTGACGACTACATTTATCTGGAACTCTCCCCTCTTCAGGTCCAACAACACGAGAAATCCATCAACTATCCTGGACGTCTGGCGGTCTACATCTCTTCATCCCATCCAGATCCGAAAACCTATTTCGATCCACCTCTCGGCTATGGCGAGATCCTCAGCCTCAACTGCTTTCTAGAAGAACCCTCTTACTATGAAATTCCGGGAGTGGCCGACTTCCGCCAGGTGCTCTGGACCCAGGGAATCCTTCATCGAATACGCCTCAAATCTCCGCTTCAGGTGGAACGAATAGGGCACCATCCCATGGGGCGATTCCTGAGTCCTCTTTTCGGATATGTCCAAAGATTTCACGCTTTTGCTCAGAAACACCTTGCAACCGATGCCCTCAAACTTGTTCGAAGTGTATTCCTGGGGCAGAAGAGAGTACTGGAGGAAGCCGATCAAACGCTCCTGAAGCAACTAGGTATCTTTCACCTCTTTGTCGTCTCAGGATTCCACGTTTCCATCATTGTCCTGTTCCTCCATTGGCAGTTCCATCGCTGGGGCCTGTTGGGCAGAATCCTCACCTTGGCCGGATTGTGGACCTACGTGATCCTGGTTGGAGCTGGACTCCCCACCCTCCGCGCAGGGATCATGATGACCCTTTTTTATCTATTTCTCGGATTTGGACTGTCCCGGCAGTTTCTCAATGCCCTCGGTCTCTCAGCCTTGATTCTGTTGGCTGTATCTCCGAACGTTCTTTTTTCTTCGGGATTTCAGTTTTCCTACTTGTGTCTTTGTGCGATAGGACTTCTTGTTCTTCCTTATGAAGCCCGGATGCAAAGCCTCTATCGAGGCTGTCAAGATGCCTTCACGGAAAAGATCTCCGTTGCTCGAACGACCCAGGCCGAACTGCAACGCCGCGTTCGCTTTCTTCTTGAAGAAAAACTCCGTTTCTGGCCCCGCCCATGGCGCATTTTTCTCCCCCCCTTGGGTTGGGCACTCAGCTATTTTCTGAGCCTGGCCCTGTGCGGCTGTGTCATCCAGCTTCTCACACTTCCGGTGACTCTCTACTACACCAATCGATGGGTGTGGACGCAGTGGGTGATCAACCTCCTACTGGTTCCCTTTTTCACCCTTTTCGTTCCCGCCTGCCTTGTTCTCTTTCTGACCTTTTGGTTGCCCACAGGTCCCCTGGTTGCTCGACTCGTGGGAACCTTTGCCGAGGGCATACTTCACCTCATGAACAGCCTGCAGGATTTCACCTGGGTCACCTATATCCGACAGCCGGAGGCTGCTGAAATCCTGATCTACTTTTTACTCTTTCTGTCCGCCTATTACTTTCTTCCTGGAAAAGCCAGGCTGGCAATACTGCTGGCTCCTCTCTGGCTTTGGCTGGTGCTTCAACAATCTCCTGCTCATCCCCAGCAAAAGCTGGTGATCACCATGCTGGACGTGGGTCAGGGAGAGAGTCTTCATATTCGCTATCCCGACGGAACAGACGCACTGATCGATACGGGAGGACTCTTCTTTTCTCCTGATAAGAATAATTCGTTTGTCGGAGAACGCCTGGTGTCACGCTATCTTTGGAAGGAAGAATCACAGAAATTGGACTATGTTCTTCTGACCCATCCTGACGCTGACCACATTCAAGGGTACGGTTTCATCCGCGAAGCCTTTCCTATTGGTCGCCTCTTCTTTCACGATTTTCCCCATCAAAAACCGGGGACATCCCGCCGGCAGCTTCAGGAGGGAGACCGCTTTTCCATTGCTGGAGTCGATCACCTCGTGTTGCATCCGCCAGGCCAAAACCCTTTGGAAAGTCGCTGGAATACCAACAACAATTCCCTGGTGGTGCAGCTACAGTACAAGGATTTCAAAATGCTCTTCACCGGAGACATCGAACAGGCCGCTGAGCGGTATCTGGTCTCCAAACTGGGTCCAGTGACTATCTTGAAGGCCGCACACCATGGAGCTCGAACCAGCAATACGTGGCCATTGTTGGAAAAAACCAAACCTCGACTGGCCATCATCTCGGCCGGACGAAACAACCTCTTCGGACACCCTTCGAAGGCCACTCTCAAGCGCTTCTCCGAAGCTGGCGTGCCGGTCCTGGCAACATCTGAGTGGGGAAGTCTCCGCATTGAGACCGACGGCATTCAGTGGCAGGTATTTCATTACTCCCCGCAAGAGGAGACTTTTCAGGAAATCAAGATACGGAAGAACTGAGAATAGAAAGCTTCCCAAAGAGTTGGCTAATATGTACTGGAAACCATATGTACGGTATACCATAATATGGTAGAAGAAAAATGGGAAGTTGCGACAGGTGATGAATTTGAACCGGAGTTTGACGAACTTCCTGAAGATGTACAGGACGAAATTCTAGCTCATGCACAACTACTCGAAAAATTTGGCCCTACGCTTGGCCGTCCA
>SMUY01037607.1_pt1 | contig 11841 bp, 10 predicted proteins | sample 2456441 | NCBI WGS metagenome assembly SMUY01 (sample SAMN11095931, study PRJNA526329) | marine sediment metagenome | biome: Marine sediment; feature: Surficial sediment; material: Deep marine sediment; isolation source: Hadal surficial sediment | place: Pacific Ocean | collected 2014-11 | depth...
ATCGCTATCAGGATCTCGAAGGTAAAGTAATCGAAAGTGAGGCTGATGGCCTGTTGTCTGTGTGTATTCAGCATGAAATCGATCATCTGGATGGGAAATTATTTATCTATTATCTCTCTCCCATGAAAAGACGACGTTTACGCAAAAAACTTGAAAAACAAGAAAAACAAGAAAAACAAGAAAAGCATCAAGCAAAAATCTTGTGACTCACCAGATACCACGCCCGGAAAAACTACCCCAGGGAAAATTACGCTTGGCCTTTGCCGGAACACCTGAGCTGGCAGCAACCATGCTGGGCGCACTGCTGGAAAAATCAGAGTACCAAATCAGTGTGGTGCTGACCCAACCCGACAGGCCCTCAGGTCGAGGTCGCAAACTAGCCTCAAGTGCTGTAAAAAAACGTGCATTGGAACACGGCCTGACAGTCTTACAACCTTCGAAATCTGAATTAATGGCCATGGGAAAAGTGTTTTCCGAGGTGGACTTAATGATTGTCGTCGCCTACGGAATGTTATTGCCTGAAAATATCCTAAATGGACCCACCCATGGCTGTATTAATGTGCATACCTCACTGCTCCCCAGATGGAGAGGGGCGGCACCGATTCAACGTGCAATCCAGGCAGGAGACCGTGAGACAGGTATTACCATTATGCAGATGGATAATGGTCTGGATACCGGCCCCATCTTGTTACAGGAAAAATGTCCGATAAACTCCTCTGATACATCAGGAATATTGCATGATAGATTGGCTAGTATCGGTAGTAAATGCTTACTTAAGATATTAGATGCCGTGGTTTCCGGGAATCTGCAGCCCGTTGCCCAAGATAACTCACAAGCCACCTACGCGGATAAAATCACAAAATTAGACGCCAGGATCGATTGGTCACAAGCCGTAAGCAATATTGACTGCGCGATACGTGCATTTAATCCAGCACCGGTGTGTCATACGGAACTGGCAGGTTTACCTTTGCGACTATGGCAGGCAGAAATTCTTGATACCGAATTAATCTCCACCGCGGGCAAGGTTCTTAACTGTAACAAAGCCGGTATCGATGTAGCGACAGGTAAGGGTGTATTAAGGATTTTAAAGTTACAGCCTCAAGGTAAACGTGCCATGACTGTGGCTGATTTCCTTAATGGCAATCCAGCTTTTGGTGCTGGTACTCCGTCAAGGTTGCATTAATGGGCTCAGCATCACTGAGATGTTTCGCAACAAGGCACAGTACGCAGGCAATGGCAGCGTCCTTGTCAAGTGCTGTAACGCAGTGGCGGAACATCTCAGTGGTGCCCGAAGGGTTGGCCTGTCAGCGTTCATGGCAGCGTTACATATCTTTCGAAGGAAAAGGACTATGGCCATTCACTGCGTGCCGTGCCATGAACGCTGACAGGCCAACTGAATCCATTAATGCAACCTTGACGGAGTACTGTCATTAAAGCAAAACCAACATCAATGCAGGCCCGCGCAGTAGCATCGCAAATCCTATCTAAAGTATTTGAAGATCATCAATCGCTTTCCATGCTCGTATCCATTGAATTAGACGAGATGGCTGATCAACGAGAACGAGCCTTCGCGCAGGCGCTTTGTTATGGCGTATTACGCCACTACAACAGCCTGAATTTTATCTTGAGTATGCTACTGGATAAAAAATTTAAAAAGAAAGATGGTGATATAAGAGCACTTATCCTGATTGGTCTGTATCAAATCCATCATATGCGAACTCCCGACCACGCTGCTGTTTCCGCAACGGTAGAGAGTTGTATGGAATTGAAAAAACATTGGGCAAAAAATCTGATTAATGCAATATTAAGGCGCTATCAAAGGGAACAAGAAAAATTTTCTAATCTCATCGCCGGCAATGCATCCGCCAGACACGAACATCCTGATTGGCTACTGAACCTATATAAAAATGAATATCCCGAGTGCTGGCAGTCAATCATCAAAGAAAACAATCTCCCTCCACCCATGAGCTTGAGAGTGAATTCCCGTATCACGGACAGAGAGCACTATCTAAAAAAATTAGAAACTGCCGAAATAGAAGGTCGAGCGTCAAATTTGAATGAAAATGGTATCGTGCTGACTCACCCTGTGAGTGTGAAAATGCTCCCTGATTTTTCTGAAGGTCATATCTCTGTACAGGATTTGGCGGCTCAACTTGCCATACCCTTACTGGATCCACAACCCGGTGAGCGAATACTTGATGCATGTTCGGCGCCAGGCGGGAAATTGGCCCATCTACTGGAAAACATGCCAACATTGGGAGAAGCAGTTGCCATTGAGATGGAACCACACAGATTTAAAAAGCTTGTAAGCACATTGGATCGCATCCGACTCAAGGCAACGTTAATACAAAATGATGTGTGCGCGCCAAATAATTGGTGGGACAACAAGCCCTTTGATCGCATATTGATTGATGCGCCTTGTAGCGCTTCTGGTGTGATACGCAGACATCCTGATATCAAGTATTTGCGAACACCTGAAGATATTCAAAATGCTACTGTTTTTCAAGCTGAAATTCTAAATGCATTGTGGCCATTGTTAAGAAAAGGTGGCAAGTTGTTGTATATTACCTGTTCAGTATTCAAGACAGAGAATGACGAGCAAATCGCTGCTTTTATAAATAAACATCATGATGTTAAGGCGATACCAATACAGGCCAGTTGGGGCAAGGCGACAAAATATGGTCGACAAATTCTACCCGGTGAAAATGCAATGGATGGATTTTATTATGCTCAATTGTATAAAACCTGAGGCGGGTAGATTCATTATCCGCTCCGTTCTGGCGAGTTTGTTCCTGTGCCCAGCAGTGCTCTATGCCGATTTAACAGATGGCTTCATTGTAGAAAATGCTCAATTAAAACCGGGCGAAGCAGAATACCTAATCGATGCGGATATACAATATCATTTCAGCCAGGAAGTACTGAAGGCTCTTGAGCATGGTATCGCCTTACACATCGATATAGAAATACAGGCCAGGCAGACCAGAAAATGGTTATGGGATAAAATTATTTTCAAGGCAACATTAAGTAAAAGACTTGAACACCACCCGATTAGCAACCAATATCTGGTCACCGATCTCAATACGGGTATCAAACGTCATTTCCAGAGTTTATCTCATGCACTCGAATTTCTGGGGACAATCAGAGATTACCCTTTTATTGGAGCCGCCACTCTGGAACCGGGGGAGACATATACCACACAGATACGTGCCCGACTAAACACAGAATCGTTGCCTGCACCATTAAGACTTTCAGCTTATATCACCTCCGATTGGCAGCTATCAAGCCCCTGGTTTAAATGGACGATTCAGCAGTGAAACGACTCGGAATGAAACGACCCGGCACATTAATCCTCTATAGTGGTATCGTTTTGTTTGCCTGCATGTTGGTTTCCTTACTCATGATGAGCAATGCGCTTAAAGATTCATCACAGTTCAGTCGTCTGTATTCGGAATTATTAATCTTTATCACTATTGGCCTTTGCGCATTAGTGACGCTCATATTCCTGAATCTCAGACACCTGATTCATCAACGCCGTAAACATATTCCTGGAACACGTATGACAGTGCGTATGATTGGTATGTTTACCGCACTCTCAGTTACGCCTGTATTAATTGTTTATCTTTTCTCGCTAGATTTTTTACATCGGGGTATTGATAGCTGGTTTGATCTGCGCGTTGAACAGGCACTGGATGATTCACTGGTATTAAGTCGGCTCTCTCTTGATATACGTATGAGAGAATTGTTAAAAGAAACAGAGCAAATCGCGGGAGAGATATCAGAGATATCAGATGTAGCGATGCCCTTCGAAATTGATGGATTACGAACACGTAGTAATGCCAGTGAAATAACACTACTCAATCGAAAAGGTGGCATTATCACCTCAAGTTCTGAGGATACAACAAGCATTATCCCTGACAGACCGAGTAGTACCATTTTATTGCAGCTTCAGCAGGGCGGTAGCTACACTGGTCTAGATAATGTGATTGACGCAGGCCTACAAATCCGTGTCGTCGTTAACGTACCTAGTTTAAGCGTGGGCAGTAATCCCAGAATCGTTCAGGCGCTTTACCCTGTTTCTAAGCAGATAAATAGCCTAGCCAATAATATTCAGACCTCTTATATCAAATATAAGGAACTATCTTATCTGCGCGAGCAACTGAAACTAAGTTTTGTTTTAATCCTAACACTGGTTCTTCTGTTCAGTGTCTTCGCAACGGTTTGGACTGCTTTTTATTTTGCTAAAAGGCATGTGGCACCAATAAGGGATATGGCTGAAGGGACCAGGGCAGTCGCTGAAGGGGATTACCACACCCAAATACCCATACCAAGTAATGATGAACTTGGATTTTTGGTTGCTTCTTTTAATGAAATGACACAAAAGATTGCACAGGCACGCGATGCCGCAAGGCGCAGTCAGCATGAGGCCGAAACCCAGCAGGCTTATCTTGAAGCAGTACTGGGCAGGCTTTCCTCCGGGGTACTGGTGTTTGACCATGATAAAATATTACGCACGTCAAATATCAGTGCGGGTCAAATCCTGGGGATGCCCATTGATTCTGTTACGGGAAAGTCTCTGGAAAATATATGTAAGAAGTATCATTATCTTGAGCCCTTGCATGCAACCATCCAGTCCCATAACAATGCCGAACAGGATTGGCGCGAACAGATCACACTCTTCGGTAATAGTGGCCGACAGATTTTAATGTGCAGTGGAACACCGCACTCGTTAACACAGGATGAAAAAGAGGGTTATATCATCGTATTCGATGACATCACGGAACTTATCCAGGGACAGAAGAATGCTGCATGGAGCGAGATGGCGCGCAGACTTGCACATGAAATAAAAAACCCATTAACACCAATACAACTTGCGGCTGAAAGATTGCGTCACAAATATCTTCACACCATGAACCAGGCAGATGCAGATATTCTTGATCGGCTGACAAATACTATTGTTCAGCAAGTAGAAACAATGAAGGATATGGTGAACACATTCTCAGACTATGCAAGAACTCCGGAGATACAAGCACAGGCCATGGATATCAATGCGCTAATTAATGAAGTGCTTGATCTATTTACCCACCTGGATCAAAAGACAGAGGTTACACTGGATCTTGAACCTGAGCTGCCAATGGTAAATGCTGACGTAAGCAGACTCAGACAAGTTTTAAATAACCTGCTGAAAAATGCATTCGATGCCTGCGAAAATAGTAACGATCCGATGTTGGATATCACTACCCGTTGTATTTCTACAACGGGTACAGTATATGTAGAAATTTTAATCAGGGATTCCGGGCCTGGAATAGCGAAGGATATCATGGAGCATATCTTTGAACCCTATGTAACCACAAAAACAAAGGGAATGGGGCTAGGTCTTGCTATCGTAAAGAAAATTATTGAAGAGCATAATGGCGTCGTCTGGCTCGAGAACAATAAAGACAAACCCGGTGTATGTGCGACAATCAGATTACCCTTAATACAGAAACAACATAACAATGTGAAAAGCGAAGCAGGAATAACTGCATGACAACAGGAAAAATTCTGGTCGTGGATGATGAACCGGACATTAGAAGTCTGATTAAGGAAATACTTGAGGATGAAGATTTTGAAGTTGCAGTCGCCGAAAATGCCACGCAAGCTGATGGCATTCGTGAGAATTTTAATCCTGATCTGATTCTGCTCGATATCTGGATGCCAGATGTTGATGGCATTACCTTACTCAAACAATGGAATGAATCGGGCCATATAAATGTACCTGTTATTATGATTTCCGGTCATGGCACGGTTGAAACTGCCGTCGAGGCAACTCGCCTTGGTGCTTATGATTTTATCGAGAAACCTCTCTCACTCGCTAAGTTAATCCTCACGGTTAAACATGCCCTGGACAATAGATCTCTACAGAAGGAAAACACACGCCTCAGAGATCATGGCCAAAGAGTTGATACGCCTATTGGCAAAAGCAAAATCTTACAAAACCTGAGGCAACAGATTTTGCAGATTGTTGAACACAGTACGCCCGTTTTGATTACCGGGGAATCAGGCACAGACAAGGAACTCTTTGCACGCTATCTACATAATCAAAGTTCCAGATCTGAAGAAGTATTTATCAGTGTTGGGATATCTGCCCTGTCCGCGGATAATTTTCTGATGGAATTTTTTGGCAGCGATGAGCATGATAAAGACAGAGCTGGCTTTTTTGAACAGGCAGAAGGCGGCACATTGTTTCTCAAGGACATTGCAGATATGGAACCATCATTACAGGCAAAACTGCAAAACACTTTGGACAATAAATATTTTACACGTGTCGGAAGCACCCGGACACAACCGTTTGATATACGCATTGTTGCCGCTACCAGTCATGACATCCTTGAGCTTGTCAATGAAAGACGTTTCCAAGATGACCTCTATTATCAATTAAACATTTTGCCTATTCATGTCCCGCCATTGCGTGATCACACCGAAGACATACCGGAATTACTGGAATTTTATGTTGATTATTTTACAGAAAGAGAAGGATTACCCTACCGACATTTCTCTGTAGCAGCACAAAACTACCTGCGAAGCTATGCATGGCCTGGCAATGTCAGGGAATTAAAAAACATGGTGCAGAGACTGCTTATTCTTGGAACAGGAGAAAACATTGATCTACAAGAACTGGAACTGGCGCAGGGAAAACTGGCATCACTGCCTGATGAACAACATTTAAACCCTAATTTTGACATGCCATTACGGGAAGCAAGAGAACAGTTTGAAAGGGAATATCTAAAACACCAGCTCAATCTTGCGGGGGGCAGTGTCAGTAAAGTTGCAGAAGCCGTGGGTATGGAGAGAACACATCTTTACCGCAAATTAAAATCACTCGGCATCACCACCAAAAATCAGGATTCAAAATAGCCATGTTCCAAAATAAGTTGGAAGATAGGGAAAGTCTGGCTATATTGCATCAGGTATATTGCATTGGGATTGAGTAGAAATATTCTAATCACCAGGCGTTTGCATGGGCTTAATATGAGAATCACATTAACGATTCATACTGCAGAACCCGAAAAATGAAAATAATCATACTAGGTGCAGGTCAGGTCGGCTCCTCAGTGGCGGCAAATCTCGTCGGTGAGGCAAATGACATTACAGTGGTAGATACAAACCCAAAGTGTCTGGCCAATCTGAATGAAAAATATGATCTGCAGACGATTGTAGGCGTAGCATCTCATCCTTCTGTACTCGAACAGGCCGGCGCAAAGGATGCTGATATGATCCTTGCGGTGACGAATAGCGATGAAACCAACATGATCGCCTGTCAGGTGGCCTACACCTTATTTCATACCCCCACAAAAATAGCACGTGTAAGAAATAAAGAATACCTGTCAAAACCTGCCCTTTTTGCACAAGAGGCCTTGCCGATAGATGTTCTTATCAGTCCTGAACAATTAGTCACAGAACACATTGAACGCCTGATCAGTTACCCAAGGGCGCTACAGGTTCTGGAGTTTGCCGATGGCAAGGTACAAATGATCGCCGTGCGTGCAAGTTATAGTGGGCCTCTGGTCGGCCATCGAACAGGAGATATTGGCAAATACTTACCAGAGCTTGATTATCGGATAGTCATCCTGTTTCGTCAGGGCAAGGCAATCATTCCCGATGGAAAAACCGTGGTTGAACCCGATGATGAACTTTACTTTATTGGTGCACCCAAGCATATGCGTGCCCTGTTACAAAGTTTGCGAAGCACGAAAAGGGAATTCAAACGCATCATGCTGGCGGGTGGCGGGAACATTGGTATGCGTCTGGCCATGAAGCTGGAGCGACATTATCAGGTCAAACTGATTGAAATAGACTTTGAACGCGCACAACATGCCGCGGCAGAATTGAAAAATACAATTGTCTTGCATGGTGATGCGACTAATGAGGAACTGCTAATAGAAGAAAACATAGATGAAACTGATATCTTCTGCGCACTAACCAATGCGGATGAAGCAAATATTATTTCATGTATGCTATCCAAGCGGCTTGGCGCACGTAAGGTAATGGCATTAATCAACCGTGCCGGGTATGTCGATTTGGTACAAAGCAATGTCATTGATATTGCCATCTCTCCCCAACAAGCAACTATCGGCACAATTTTGGCTCATATCCGGAAGGGTGATGTGGTTGCAGTCCATCCCCTACGCAGAGGGGCTGCTGAGGCGATCGAAGCAATCGCCCACGGTAACAAAAATTCTTCCAATGTTGTCGGCCGTATGATTGAAGAAATTGCCTTACCGCCAGCAACAAGTATTGGCGCTCTCGTTCGCGGGGATAAAGTTCTCCTTGCGCATCATGATATTGTTGTAGAAGCCGAAGACCATGTCATCTTACTGGTAGCAGACAAGAAACAAGTACCTGAAATCGAACGATTGTTTCAGGTGGGCATCACTTTTCTATAAACTTCTTTTGGCCAACAAACACAATGCAATACGCAGTCGTTCAACGAATACTGGGGATTTTACTCAGTCTGTTTAGTCTGACATTGTTACCCCCCATAACCATTGCATGGTGGAGTAATGATCACAGCCTGCAAGGCTTCCTCACTGCATTTTCTATTATTATCGCCACGGGCTTATTTCTCTGGTTACCCGTCAGAAATATTCGTAATGAATTAAAGCTCAGGGATGGCTTCGTTGTTGTTGTGCTGTTTTGGGTAGGTCTGGGTTTTACCGGCTCAATTCCGTTTGTTTTATCAGAGACACTACATTTAAGTTTTACCGATGCTGTGTTCGAATCACTGTCGGGCTTAACCACCACCGGTGCAACGATACTCACCGGTATCGATAATCTGCCAAAATCAATCTTGTTTTATCGTCAGGAACTGCAATGGCTAGGTGGCATGGGGATCATTGTTCTCGCTGTTGCTATTTTACCCATCCTCGGTATTGGTGGTATGCAGTTATACCGTGCTGAAACGCCAGGACCTATGAAAGACTCAAAATTGACACCAAGAATCACCGAGACCGCAAAAGCCCTCTGGTATATTTATCTTGGTTTGACCGTGAGTTGCTGTTTGTCTTACTGGCTGGCTGGCATGACTTTTTTTGATGCTATCAGTCATAGTTTTTCAACGGTTTCTATTGGTGGCTTCTCTACGCATGATGCAAGTATGGGCTATTTCAATAGTAAATTGATTGATACGATAGCCATCGTTTTCATGCTGATTTCAGGCATTAATTTCTCCTTGCATTTTTTTGCCTGGCGGGACAACAGCACCCTGCCCTATTGGCAAGACACAGAGTTCAAGGCTTACCTCAGCATTCTAGGGGCAGTTTGTCTGATCTGCTGCATCTACCTGACATTAACCTCGGATTATGCAGATACGTCCACGATGATCATAGATGCAATCTTTCAGAGCATCTCTATTGCGACGACAACAGGCTTTACAACAACTCAATATCAAAACTGGCCAAACTTCCTGCCTGTTTTATTGCTTTTTGCAAGTTTTATTGGCGCTTGTGCTGGTTCCACCGGTGGTGGTCTCAAAGTCGTTCGGATGTTGCTCCTTTTCAAACAGGGCATGCGTGAAATTAAACGACTGATTCATCCCCACGCCATATTTATCATTAAAATAAATAACAAACCGCTACCGGAAAGAGTGATAAACGCGGTCTGGGGATTTTTTGCAGCATATATCTTTGTATACATATTTCTGCAGCTCCTATTAATGGCAGCGGGTCTTGATACAGTTACAGCCTTCTCTGCGATGGCTGCATGTATGAATAATCTTGGGCCGGGCTTAGGCGATGTCAGTACACATTATGACAACATTAACAACACCGCAAAATGGATACTCTGCTTGGCAATGCTGATGGGGCGTTTGGAGATATTTACGCTACTGGTATTATTTTCCCCTACATTCTGGCGCAAATAAATGGCTTCCCCCGGGTCCAATAAAGAGTCTGATAAATGGAATGAAAGGTATCAATCAAAGGGGCAAACTGTAGCAACAGCAAATTTATCGCCGGCTTACGTACTGCATGAATTTCAACATTTACTTCCTGTTGAAGGGTTGGCACTGGATCTTGCGTCAGGACTTGGTGCAAACGCCCTGTTCCTGGCGCAACACAATCTGCAAACCCATGCATGGGACATTTCCTCAGTTGCGATTGAAAAGCTAAATGCTGCTGCGAAATCTCTGGATCTTAATCTTAATACGGAAGTCAGGGATATTGTGGCAAGACCACCAGAAAAAAATTCGTTTGATGTGATTGTCGTAAGCCATTTTCTTGATCGGCAGATCATGCCTGATATTATTGCGGCGCTTCGTAAAAATGGTTTACTCTTCTACCAAACATTCACCAGAGCCTACGTACAAGAGTCGAGCCCAATAAATGAAACATTCCGGCTTGGTAAAAACGAATTATTAAGCCTGTGTGAAGATCTGGATGTCATTGTTTATAGGGAAGAAGGGTTGATAGGTGATACCGATTCCGGTTTTCGTAACGAGGCGATATTCATAGGACAACACAATTAAGGACAAGGTAACTAAGGGCAACGTGACTAATGCCTAAGCAGATGGTATCCAATCTACTATCGATGCTGGAACAGGGGCAGGATAATGCCCTGATACGGTTCAGTTTGGGCAATGCTTATTTAAATTTGCATGAGTATGAACCGGCAATTGAACATCTGGCCCAGGCATTGCAATTCGACCAAGACTACTCTGCCGCTTGGAAGCTCTATGGTAAGGCATTGGCTAGGTCAGGTAAAAATGATGAGGCCATTAAGGTATACAAACAGGGCATTGAAATCGCCGAAAACAAGGGAGACATACAGGCGGCCAAAGAAATGAAAGTATTTCTCAAGCGATTATTATGATCACAAAGGATTCCATCGAACCATTGTATTTTATAATGAAATATTTCTGTCGTGTAAGTTTATGAAATTTTACTATCATTAGTGCTATGGTATAAGCAATTAAACATTGGAATATAAATCAATGGCTGAGTTTCAATACAAATCATACTGCAACGACATCCGGGCACTTGACCTGATACCAACAGTCATCGAGATTACTCCGCGGGGGGAACGCGCCTATGATATTTTCTCCCGACTGCTTAAGGAACGAGTCATATTTCTGGTGGGCCCACTCCTGGATGAGTCCGCTAATCTGATAGTTGCACAGTTGCTTTACCTGGAATCTGAGAATCCTGATAAAGACATCCATCTGTATCTCAATTCCACACGTGGCTCAATCAGCGCAGGGTTGGCGGTCTATGACACCATGCAGTTCGTAGGACCCGACATCAATACCCTATGCATCGGTGCGGTTGCCGGTATGGGGTCGATACTGCTTGCGGGTGGTGCAGCGGGGAAACGACACTGTCAGCCAAATGCCCGGATCATGCTGCATCAGCCTCGGGGAGACATCGATGGACAGGCCTCGGACATGGCAATTCATGCAAGGGAGATCCTGAGAAACCGTCAGCAACTTGACAATATCCTGGCCAAACATACAGGGCAAACAACAAAGAGGATCCATACAGACACAGAGCGAGACTGTTTCATGGGTGGACAAGAGGCCATAGAGTATGGACTTATAGATGGAGTGCTCGAAAAACGTGCAGCGTCGGAGAAAGAAAAACTGAAATTGTTATGACAGCCATTCCGTGTATTACACAGACGGCGACTTAATGGTGTCGTTTTATGACAGCAATAGGATGATTATCTGAGTTTATTCATACTGTCTCATCAGTCATACATACGAAGATGCGGCGGACAACTTCGATATTCATGATCATTGCAATGACAATCAAGGCAAACAGGGGCTGATTGAAAAGCGCAGCAAGAAAGATGATGAAGACTCTAATGTCA
>SMUY01220749.1_pt1 | contig 11841 bp, 11 predicted proteins | sample 2456441 | NCBI WGS metagenome assembly SMUY01 (sample SAMN11095931, study PRJNA526329) | marine sediment metagenome | biome: Marine sediment; feature: Surficial sediment; material: Deep marine sediment; isolation source: Hadal surficial sediment | place: Pacific Ocean | collected 2014-11 | depth...
CCTCCTCGATCTTGGTGATGACGGCGGCGGTGGTCGGCCAGTCGAAGCCGACCCGGGCGGCCCGCTTGGCGAGCTTATGGGCGCGGACCAGGGCGGGCAGGGCGCGGGCGACTCCGGCGAGGGCGCGGGCAGCGCCGTCCCCGGCGCCGCTCCGCTGGGTTCGTTCGGTGGCCTTGTGGGTCTCCCAGGCCCGGGTCTGGGCGGCGGAATCATCGACCTCTTGGTCGCCGAAGACATGGGGATGGCGGCGGATCATCTTGTCGGCGGCGGCGCGGGCGATGGCGTCGAAATCGAAACCGCCAACTTCCCGGGACATCTGCGCGTAGTAGACCACTTGGAAGAGAAGGTCGCCGAGCTCGCCCAGCAACACCGCCTTGTCGCCCGAGGCGATGGCGTCGGCCACCTCGTAAGCTTCTTCGATGGTGTAGGGCGCGATGGTCTCGAAGTTTTGTTCGATATCCCAGGGGCAGCCGCGCTCGGGGTCGCGCAGCCGCGCCATCACGTCGATGAGTTTTTCTATGGGTGCGGTGGTCATGGTTGGGCGCCTCGGCCGGAAGGATCGGGGTAGTTTCCGGCCAAGTGTAGAACGGCGCGCGGGTGGTGAGAACCTTCCAGGCCATGGGTGTGGTCCCGGTTGCCCGGCTGGGGTAAAATAGGCAGAAGCCCGCCTATGCAAAAGCAGGCGGCGCGCTGTTGAATGGCGTGACAGGAATGAGGGCAGTTTCCCTTTGATCCCATTGGGCTTTTCCATAAGGCCGGCGCGGCTGGTCGATGCCGAGGCCATCGCCCGGGTCCATGTGATCTCCTGGCGGGAGACGTATCGTGGAATCATCTCCGAGAGGCACCTCGAAGGACGTACAGTCGATGACCGGCGAGAAATGTGGCACATGGTCTTATCGCAATTGACGCCGGACCGTGTTTTCCTGGTTGTCGAGGATGAGGCGGGTGAGGTCGCGGGATTTGCCTATGGTGGGCCGGCGCGTGAGGCCGCCCAGGGCCGTTCGGGGGAGTTGTATGCCATGTATTTGTTGAAACGGTACCACGGGCTGGGCATCGGTAGGGCTCTGTTTGAGGCATTTTCCCAACGATTGGAGGCTGTCGGGATCGGCGATTTTTACGCATCGGTGCTTAAGGGTAATCGATCGCGCGGATTCTACGTGAAGATGGGCGGCCGGTTTTGCGGATTTGCCGAAGGAACCATCCTAGGGAGACGGGGCGGCAGGCGGCTTGCCGAGGAGAGATTCGAATGGCTGTGAAAGATATTCATTATATGGTAATTAACGCATAATGTATATTATGGAAAATATAGGATAAATTCCTAAGCCTTTCAATCATATGACAAAAGTCGGTTCCCTTGTGCCTTCGGGCACCCCAGGGGTAAGCGCGCCCCTAGAAGTCACATTTCAAGGGCTGTCGATGACCAGCCCATCGTAACCGGCGATAATGTGGTCCGGCAAAACCGCCGCCAGCGCCTGATGGTCGATGCGCAGCGAAAGATGGGTGAGCACGGCGCGGGTCGGCCCTACCCTTTCGATCCATTCCATGATGCGGTCGAAATGGGCGTGGGTGGGATGGGGCTCATGCTGCAAACACCCGACGATCCAGGTCTCGACGCCGGAAAGCGCCGCGAAGGCCGCCTCGGGAAGGTCCACCGCATCGGTGGTATAGGCGATATCGCCGAAGCGGTAGCCGGTGCTGATCATGAAGCCGTGATCCTGAGCGAACGGCAGAACCTCGATCCCGGCGGCGGTGAAGGCTTCGCCGTGGGTGATGGGACGGGCCGTGAGGCACGGTTTGTAAAAGGAGATTTTTCCACTGTATTCTCCTGGTGGATCAAAGGCATAACCGAAAATATTACGTAGGTGGTTTAAGTCAGCTTCGGTCCCGTAAGCGTCGATTACCGAGCGTTGCAGGCGGTTCACCGCCCGGATCTCGTCGATTCCGTGGGTGTGATCGGCGTGAATATGGGTATAGAGGATGCCGTCCAGGCGCATGATTCCGGCGTCGAGAAGCTGCGCCTTCACGTCGGGGCCGGTGTCCACCAACAGCGTCGACCCGCCGTCCTCCACTAAGATCGAGGCCCTACGCCGGCGGTTCTTGGGATTGGAGGGGTCGCAGGCCCCCCATTGGTTGCCGATCATCGGCACGCCGCCCGCCGCACCCGATCCCAGGATGGTTATGCGCATCTGCTCGCACCTTTGTCCAAGGGCCGCTCAGGGAAGATCGTCCCGGTTGGCTTTGCGGAACAGCGTGAAGAAATTATCGGTGGTGGCGCGGGCCAGCTCAATGGGCCCGAGCCCCTTGATCTCCGCCACATAGGCGGCCGTATGGGCGGTGAAGGCGGGCTCGTTGCGCTTGCCGCGCACCGGCACCGGTGCGAGGTAAGGCGCATCGGTTTCCACTAACAAGCGCTCCATGGGAACGTCGCGCGCCACCGCGCGCACGTGCTCGGCGTTCTTGAAGGTGACGATGCCCGAAAAAGAGATATACATGCCATGATCCAGCGCGCAGCGGGCGACCTCGGCGCCGGCGGAGAAGCAGTGGATGACGCCGGCGAACGCCCCCCGTCCCTGCTCTTGGGCGAGGATGCGCACGGTATCGGAATCGGCGTCGCGGGTGTGCACGATGATCGGCAGGCCGGTTTCTCGCGCGGCTTGGATATGGGTGCGGAAGACGGTCTCCTGAATGTCCCGGGGGGAATGCTGGTAATAGAAATCGAGCCCGCTCTCGCCGATGCCGATGACCTCTGCGGGCTCGGACAGCGCCATGAGCCGCTCCGCCGTCACGCCGGCCTCGTGTTTGGCCTCGTGGGGATGGACGCCCACCGAACACCAGACGCCGTCGTGGGCGGCGGCGATGGCGCGGATCTTTCCGGCATCGGAAAGCCTGGTGCAGATGGTGAGCATGCCCTTGATGCCGGCCGCCCGGGCACGGGCGACGACATCGTCCCGTTCGCCCTCAAAATCGTCGAAGTCGAGATGGCAATGGCTGTCGACGAGCATGTGGGTTGGTCCTCCGTGGCGCCGGAGTTTAGCAAGTCCCAGCGCCGATGCACGCCCAAAGGCAAGGCCAAGGGGCCTAGCCCCCCTTCAGGATGCGGTGGATATCGGCCTGGCCCAGTGCGCCGCGGGTGAACTCAAAGGTGCCCTTCTCCCGCAGTTCCTCGGCGCCTTTTTTCACCACGGTCAACGCCGCCTTGGCGAAGCCGCTGCCCACCGTCACCCGCTTGACGCCCAGTGCTTCCAATTCGGCCACCGATGGCGAATCGGCCCCGGCAAGGACGTTGAGCGGCCCATGGATGGCCGCGGCAAGCCGGCCGATCAGTTCGCCATCGCGGACCCCCATGACGAAGGCGCAATCGGCGCCCGCCTCGAGATAGGCGTTGGCCCGGCGCGTCGCTTCATCGAACAAGGCGGCCTCGTCCCCGCCGCCCACCGAATAGACATCGGTGCGCCCGTTGATCACCAAGGCAAGCCCGGCATCGGTTGCCGCCGTGCGGGCGGCACGAATTCGCGCGATCGCCGAATCGAATTCGAGCAGCTCCCGGGGGCCCGTCTTGGTGCTGTCTTCGATGTTGATGCCGGCCGCGCCGGCAATGATGGTCGCGCGGACCGTATCGGCGACGGCTCCCGGGGTGGGACCGTATCCGGCCTCCATATCCGCGCTCACCGGCAGATCGACGGCCGTACAGATGCGGGCGACGATGGCCGCCATGGCGTCGCGGGTGATGTTTTCGCCGTCACAGATGCCGAGGGAAAAGGCACAGCCGCCGCTGGTGGTGGCGATCGCCTTGAATCCGGCATCGGCGAGGATGCAGGCGCTGGCGGCGTCATAGGCATTGGGCAGCACGAGGATGCCGGGTCGCCGATGCAGGGCGGCGAAGCGTTCGGCCTTTTCCGCCTGTGTCATCATGGCTATCCTCCTCCGCGCTTATTGGGCCGGCTGGCCGGTGCGCCAAAGGATACCATAGCGGCCTCCGCATCAAGGGTGGGGCGGTGGTGATCTGAATTTGGTCAGTTCTTTTTGCGCTCTTCGAGACGCTTCCAGGTCAGGGTCCGTGCCTTGGATATCTGATCCGGGGTCATCCCTCGGGCCAGTGTTTCCTGGCTTGTGGCGGCGGTCTTATCGCCGAGCATGGTGGCCAGGCTGAACCACATATAGGCCTGGATGTCGTCCTTGGCGGTGCCCAGGCCCTCGGCGCTATGCCTCCCCAATGCGGTGTGGGCGGCGGTGTGTTCCTGGGCCGCGGCCTTGCGATACCATTGGACCGCCGCCACCGGATCCTTCCCGACGCCCCTGCCCTGGGCCATGAACACGCCGAGCCGGTACTGGGCCGCCGCATGGTCCGACCGGGCGGCCTTTTCATACCAAATCGCTGCTTCGGCGAAGTTCTCGGTCACGCCCTGGCCCTTCTCGTTCAGCAGGCCGAATTCGTACTGAGATGGGACGTGGCCCTGCCGGGCGGCCTTGCGGTACCACGTCGCCGCTTGGGCGTTGTCCCAGGAGACGCCGAGCCCTTCGGCGTACATCTTAGCTAACTTGTACTGGGCCTTGGCGCTGCCGCCTTCGGCGGCCTTGCGGTACCATTTCGCGGCCTCCGCGGTGTTCAGAGCGACCCCCTTGCCGTCGAAATAGATTTCGGCCAGTTCGTACTGGGCCTGGGGGCTATCTTGCCCGGTGGTCATGCGCATGAATTTTACCGCTTGGGCGCCGTCCTTCTTGACGCCGCGCCCCTCTGCGTAGATCCGTGCCAGTTCGTATTGGGCCGGCGCGTTGCCATTGGCGGCCGCACTGCGCAGCAGCTTCAACGATTGGCCGATGTTGCGCTCGATTCCTTGGCCCTTGGCCAGCATGAGACCGAGCCGGTACTGGGCTTTGGCGTCGCCCTTCTCGGCCAGCGGGCGCCATTCCTTCAACGCGGCCTCATATTCGCCTTTCTCGAAGGCGGCCATGCCGCGGCCGAAATCAGGATCGCCCGAATCGCACGACGCGAGAACCAGGAGCGTCAGCGCGAATAAGGCGGTGATCTTTCTCAACATGGGCCTTTCCAAAGGAAACCGGTGAACCGTTCGAAAACCCCTGCGCGTCCCTGCAACCGGGGCGATTTGCGCCCATGATGCATGGAATTTCAGGCCTTTCAAGGTATCGGTCAAAGAAGTAAACAACCCCTAAAGGGCGGATCCCACATCGGTCTCTCAGGCGCCGGTTTTGGCCACGTGGCGGGGGAATACGCCCTCCGGCTTGGGCAGTTCGGTGCCCGGGGTTAGCACCGGCTCCGCCCCGATTTGGGAAAAACTCCGGTTGCCCTCGGGGACCGCCAGTTGATCCAACAGCCGGGAGGCGGCATCGGGAATGAACGGCTGCGCCAATAGGGCCAGGGTCCGAATCGCCTCGGCAAGGGTATAGAGCACCGTCGCCATTCTGTCGGGATCGGAAATCTTGAGCGCCCAGGGCTCATTGGCGGTGATGTAGGCATCGGCCCGGCTGACCGCGGACATGAATTCCTGGAGCGCGGTATGGAAGCGCTGCTGTTTCATATCCTGGCGCATTTTGACAAGCAACTCCGGGCCGCAGGCGCGCCTCAGGTTGGTGTCGTCCGACCCTTCACTGGGGCCAATCCCGGGATCCGGAAGCCGGCCCTCGCAGTTCCTCTGGATCAGGGTCAGCGTGCGCTGGGCAAGGTTGCCGATACCGTTGGCGAGGTCGCCGTTGATGCGCTGGACCATGGCGGTGCGGGAAAAGTCGCCGTCATTGCCGAACGGCACCTCGCGCAGCAGGAAATAGCGGACCTGATCGAGCCCGAATTCGGCGACCAGGGCGTAGGGGTCGATGACGTTGCCAAGGGACTTGGAAATCTTCTGCCCTTCGTTGGTATACCAGCCATGGGCGAAGACGCGCTTGGGCGGTTCGATCCCGGCGGCCAGCAGGAACGCCGGCCAGTAGACCGCGTGGAAGCGCAGGATGTCCTTACCCACCATGTGCAGGTCCGCCGGCCAATAGGTGGTAAAGGCCTCGGACTCGGTGGCGGGATATCCGACGGCGGTCAGGTAATTGGTCAGGGCGTCGAGCCAGACATACATCACGTGGTCGGGATCGTCGGGCACGGGCACGCCCCATTTGAAGCTGGTGCGCGAGACCGACAGGTCCCGCAGCCCGCCCTTGACGAAACTCATCACCTCGTTGCGCCGGCTTTCGGGAGCGATGAAATCGGGGTTCTGGTCATAGAATTCGAGCAGCCTGTCCTGCCAGGCCGCGAGGCGGAAGAAATAGCTCGGCTCCTCGACCCATTCGACTTCGGCGCCGGTGCCGGTGGGCGCGATGAGCTTGCCGTTCTCACCCTTGATCAGCTCTGATTCATTGAAAAACGCCTCGTCGCGGACCGAGTACCACCCCGCATAGGTGCCGAGATAGATCTCGTCCCTTTCGCGCAAAACGCGCCAAAGGTGTTGCACCGCCTTGACGTGGCGCTGCTCGGTGGTGCGGATGAAATCGTCGTTGGTATAGCCCATGTCGGCGGCCAGTTCGCGGAATTTGGCGGAATTCCGGTCGGCCAAAACCTGGGGCGCGATGCCAAGCTCTTGGGCCGCTTTCTCAACTTTCTGGCCATGCTCGTCGGTGCCGGTCAGGAACAAGACGTCACGCCCGTCGAGGCGCATGAAGCGGGCCAGGGCATCGCAGGCCAGCGTCGTGTAGGCGTGGCCGATATGGGGCACGTCGTTGACGTAATAAATCGGCGTGGTGACGTAAAAGGGCTCGGCCCCCATGGGCGTGATCCTTCTGAGACTATGGTGCCGCCGCTCGGGAATCGATACGCGAGAGTGCGAAAAAAGCGTTGAGCAACACCTGCTTGCGGTCGAGATTGACGCTTCCGGCGCGGCCAAACAGGCGGTTGATCTTTTCCCATACCTCAACCCATTGATCAAGGTTACCGATGTTTGACAACCTTGCGATCACCTCGCTTTCACCGGGGGCTAGTTCCGGTGGGGCCACACCGGTGGCCCGCGCCCGCACCAGGCGCGCGATCCACCAACCCAGCAGGTCGGTGAAGACCTCGAAGGTAGCATAGGCGCCGGTATCCGACCGGGTGCGCGCGATGGCGTCGGTCACGCCGTGGAGCCGCGCCGTGTCGATCTTCGGCAATGCGGCGATGAGGCTCAGCAATTCACCATAAAGCGCCACGCCGCCGGCGTCACTGAGGCCGAGCGCGCGGCCGATGGAGCCCTCCGCCATGGCGGTCAACAGCTTAACCTCCTCAACGCCGAGATCGGGCCGGTAGTCGTGGAGCAACCCGGCGACCATGGAATCGTCCAAGGGCGTCAGCGCAAGCTTGCGGCAACGGGATCGAATGGTGGCGAGCAGCCGCCCCGGTGCGTGGCTCACCAACAGCAGCACGGTTCTGGGCGGCGGTTCTTCCAGCGCCTTGAGAAGGGCATTGGCGGCATGGCGGTTCATGACTTCGGCGCCGTCGACGACGACCACCCGCCAGCCGCCTTCCGCCGCGGTCAGGGATAGGAACTCCGCCACCTTGCGGATTTGGGCGGCGACGATGTCTGTGCGCAGACGCTTGCCACCTTCGTCGAGTTCGCGCTGCACGGTGAACAGGTCCGCGTGCCCACCCGCGGCGATACGCCGGAACAAAGGGGAAGCGGGATCGAGCCATAGCCCATGTCCGGGGCCCGAATCCTCGCCGAACAACCCGTCCGGTGGGGCTGGGAGCGCTTGACCGGCGAGAAGCCAGCGCGAGAAACGATGGGCCAGGGTCGCCTTGCCGATGCCCTTGGGGCCGGTCAACAGCCAAGCGTGATGCATGCGCCCGGACCGCGCCGCCGCCATGAGGATGGACTCCGCCCGCCCTTGGCCCTTGAGCTCGGGGTTCGCGCGCGGGTCCGGGGCCCGGCCGTCGCCCTCTTGCGGTGCCGTGACGGTCATGGCTTAAGCAGCCTTTCGCCGACCGTGGCGCTGATCACCCGCGCCACTTGGTCGACCGGCCCGGTGGTGTCGACGACGACGCAACGCTCGGGCTCGCTCCGCGCGATGGTGAGATATCCCTCGGCCACCCGTCGGTGGAAGTTTTCGTCCATGCGTTCATAGCGGTCTTCGTGGGCGGCCTCATCCCGGTCATCGGTGCGGGCGCGGGCGCGGGCCAGGCCGTCGCCCACCGGGACATCGAGGATGAAGGTCAAATCGGGCTTGAGTTCGCCCGCCGCCAGGGCATTGAGTTGCGCCACCGCGTCGAGGGGCAGCCCATGACCGAATCCCTGATAGGCCAGGGTGGAATCCGTGAATCGATCCGAGATCACCCAGCGCCCCTCCGCCAGGACCGGCTCGATCAGGTGGGCGACGTGGTCGGCGCGGGCGGCGGCGTACAGGAAGGCTTCGGTCAGCGGTGTCCAGCGGCCGGGTGCACCCGAAACAAGAAGCCTGCGGATTTGTTCGCCACCGTCCGAGCCACCCGGCTCGCGGGTCAGCATTACGGTGATCCCACGATCTTCCAGGAATTCGGCAAGGCGCTTCGATTGGGTTGACTTTCCCACCCCCTCGCCCCCTTCCAGGGTGATGAACTTGCCCCGTTGTCGCTGGTTCACCCGTTTCCCACCGCGTTACTTCAGTGCGCCCCAGAGCAGATAGCGCAAACTCGTCGAAAGCCGGCCCATGAGGCCCAGCCTTTCGACGGCCTTCCCCGCCCTGAGTGGGATGCGAACCGGCGGCAGGTCGGGGGCGGTGATGGTGAGAGTGGCGATCACCGCGCCCTTGGCGATGGGTGCGGGGATGGGGCCGGTATAGACCACCTTGACCTTGGCCTTGCGCCGGGCGCGGCGCGGCAAGGTGAGGGTCACGTCCCGGTCCACCAGCAGGGGCACGGTCTTGTCCTTGCCGAGCCAAACCTCCGCCGCCTCCACCGTGTCGCCCTTGCGGAAAATTTTGAAATTTCTGAATTCCCTGAAGCCCCAGGCCATCAGGCTATGGGACTCGACCGCCCGCACGCGCGCGCTGGGCAAGCCGTTGAGCACCAGGATCAGCCTGCGGCCGTCGCGTTCGGCCGATGCCGCCAGGCCATATCCGGCCGCTTTGGTGTGCCCGGTCTTGAGCCCGTCGGCGCCGACATTTCGATAGAGAAGCGGATTGCGATTGCCCTGGCGGATGCCGTTGTAGGTAAATGTCTTTTCCGAATAGATTTTGTAGTACTCGGGAAAATCGCGGATCGTTCTCCGCGCCAGGGTGGCGATATCCCGCACCGACATAAGATGGCCTTCCTCGGGCCATCCCGACGCGTTCTTGAAGGTGCTGTTGGTCAGGCCCATCTCCCGGGCTTTTTGATTCATTTGGGCGGCGAACGACTTTTCGTCTCCCGCCAGGCCTTCGGCAATGACGATGGACGCGTCGTTGCCCGACTGCACGATCACGCCCCTGAGCAAGTCCGTCACCGATACGCTCTTTCCCACCCCGACGAACATTTTGGATCCGCCCCGTTTCCAGGCCTTGCGGCTGACCACGAAGGAATCGTCCAAGGAAAGGGACTTTTCCTTAAGCCGCTCGAACACCAAATACACCGTCATCATCTTACTCATGGATGACGGCGGTACCGCTTGATCGGCGTTGGTGGCCAACAGCACGGTTCCGGTTTCGGCATCGATCATGATGGCCTGCTTGGCGCTGGTATCGACGGCCGCCGCCGGAGCGAACGGCGCGACGGCGAGGAACCAGCCGAGCAATGCGGAGGCCGCAGGGACGACGAAGGTGGTGAGCTGTCTCGATCGGGTCATGGTGCCGGGGTCTATAATCGGTTTGCCATCAACGATGATGCTGGCCATAGGTATTCCATGTTCATTCATCAGCGGTCGACGATGAGCCGCGCATCGGTGAAGCCCGCGCCGATCATCTGTTCCAGTATTCCATCGGCGCGCTTGAGATCATCGATGGGGCCGATCCGAACCCGGAACATGTGCTGTCTGTTGTTAATGACGGCGAGGATATTGGTCGGTCCAAGGACCGAGAGCCGGGCCCTCAGGCGATTGGCGTTGGCGTATTGGGCGAAGGACCCGGCCTGAATATACATCCGCGCCGCGCCGACCGGTTCCCGGGTAATTCGTCCGTCGGCTTGCGGTTTGGCGCTGACCGTCCGAACCGGTGATTTCGCGGCGGCGCTCGGTCGCGGCGCGGCGGCCGATGAACCGCCGTCGCGGGCCCCGGACAACGGGGCCCTGGTGACGGCGATCCGCGGCGCCGGGCGTATGGTCGGTTTGTCGGGTGACCCCTTCCCATTGCCGGCTCGGGCAATCTGCACCTGCCCCGCCCCGCGTCCGTACAACAGAGCGAGCCGGCGGCTCTCATCGGCGATGATTTCGACGCGAACCTTGGTCGTGCCGTTGCCGACGAACCCCAGAAGCTGCGCCGCGCGCCGCGAGAGATCGATGATGCGTCCATGGGCGAACGGGCCACGGTCGTTGACCAGTACGCGAATGGCGCGCCCGTTCTCCAGGTTGGTCACCCGGACCATGCTCGGCAGCGGTAGGGTTCGGTGGGCGGCGGAGATGCGGTTCTGATCGAACCGCTCGCCGTTGGCGGTCAGCTTTCCATGGAATTTGGGGCCGTACCAGGAAGCGATGCCGGTTTCTTGGTAAAGGTAGTCCACCGACGGGTAGTACCACACGGCCCCGATCTTATAGGGCTTGCCGACCTTGTAGACGCCCCGAGGCGCCGAGGCGGTGGTATCGCGGGCGATTTTCTTCGCCGCATGAATCACCAGCTGGGTTTCCGAGCAACCGCCGAGCAGAGCTAGGGCGGTGAGCATCGCGCCGAATTTCAGAACCAAAGGCATAATCTTGTTACGTTTCCGCCTCATGTTGTGGCGCCGGCAATCTATCGCCGTCCGACCCGGTCGGCAAGGGTGCCCACCGCGGCGGCAAATGACAGCGAGCAATTCCAAGACAGCGTCGCCCGAAAGTTCCGGTAGACCAGCAAGGCCGGGCCGCCGGGACCGTCGGGCAGAGCCAGCGACGCGGCTAGGGGCCGGGCCGGAAGGGCGCCGCCGTCGAGGCGGCGGATGCCAAGCGCCTGCCATTCAGGCAGTGTTTTGGTCGCCGTAAGCTTTCCGAGCGCCCGGCATCCCTTGGGCCGCGATTTCGGCATGAGGCCTTTGAGGCTATCATCGAAGCTCGGCGGCAGCTTGACTTCGCGGCCCCAGGTCTGATCGCTGCGCCAACCCGCTTGCCGCAGATAATTGGCGGCCGAGGCAAAGACGTCGCCTAACGTCCCCCAGATGTCCCTGCGCCCGTCGCCATCGTGGTCCACCGCGTAGTTGAGGAAGCTCGACGGCATGAACTGGTTTTGCCCCATGGCGCCGGCCCATGAGCCCTTCATCTCGGCCGCCGTGATATGGCCTTGATCGACGATCAGAAGTGCGTTGAACAACTCCTTGCGGAAATAGGCCGAACGCCGTCCGTCGAAGGCTAGCGTGGCCAGCGCGCGCAGCACGGAAAATCCACCCGTGTGCTGGCCGAAATTGGTTTCGATGCCCCAAAGTGCGACGATGAATCGAGGCTGTACCCCATAGCGGTTGCCGATGGCCTTCAGCAACTCAGCGTGGGTTTTCAGGCGCTTGCGACCGGTTTCGATCCGCCAGGCGTTGGCGCGCTGGTCCACGTATTGACGAAATGTCTGGGTGAATTCCGGTTGGCGCCGGTCAAGCTCGATCACCCGTTGGATAGGGGTTAGCCCGGTCAGGGCCGATTCCAGGGTCTTTTTTGAAATACCCCTGGTCAAGCCCTCCTGGTAAACGCCCTTGAGCCAGACCGCGAAGGCGTCCGGGGAGGCCGCCGTTTGTACTGTGCCCGATACAAG
>SMUY01029852.1_pt1 | contig 11836 bp, 16 predicted proteins | sample 2456441 | NCBI WGS metagenome assembly SMUY01 (sample SAMN11095931, study PRJNA526329) | marine sediment metagenome | biome: Marine sediment; feature: Surficial sediment; material: Deep marine sediment; isolation source: Hadal surficial sediment | place: Pacific Ocean | collected 2014-11 | depth...
AACCAGTCCATTCTGTCCTGCGGTGTTTGGATTTAAAATCTGCCAAGATGTTCATGACAATCTATTGACAATAGATGGTATTGATGACGTTAAAGTAAATGTCTCTAATCACTTTATGGCAGAACAGATTAACAATCAAGTAAATAATAGTCCTAATCCAAAAAAATCAGGTTAACTTCTAAATCCTAAAAGATAGCCTCGAAGTAATTGAATTCCCATTGCAGGATCTACTCCTTTTGGGCATACTTGGCTGCATGAACCTGCAAAATGGCACCTCCAGATACCATGAGACTCATCAATAATTTTTAGTCTTGTATCCTTTCCTTTATCCCTGCTGTCAGCAACATATCTATATGCTTGAGCCAAGGCTTGAGGGCCTACAAAAGAAGAGTCTGTGGCCATAGTAGGACATGCCGAATTACATAACCCACACTTAATGCAATTTGCAAATTGAATGTATTGCTCTACCTCCTTTGGAGATTGCAAAAATTCCTTCTCATTTGAGATGATTTCAGAATCATCACGAATCAGATATGGTTTTATTTTGCGATGTGAATCAAAGAGTCTTTCAAATCTTACTGCCAAATCGCGAATAATTGGAAAATTATTCATTGGTTCTACTGTTATCACGTCAGAATCTAATTCACTAATTTTTGTAAAGCAAGCAAGTCTTGGTTTACCGTTAATTATCATTCCACATGAACCACATGTTGCTTGCCTGCATGAATATCTAACTGCCACGGAATGATCAAAATATTTCTTTACTTCAAGAATTATATCCAAAACAGTAGTCCATTTTTCAAATGGAATGGTAAATTCCATAAATTTTCTTTCACTATCATGTTCTGGATTAAATCTTGCGATACGGAGTGTAACTGACTTTGATGAGGAAAGAGGTGTTGATGCTTGTTGTTCTGCTATACTGGACACTTGTGTCATCTATACCATCCCCATGTTTACCATTATTATCGTTCGTGAACCATAGGCTATTAACCCCACCATTGCTGCTACGCAACCATATGATACTGTTTTTTCGTATACTTTTCCTTGCTTTAATTCTAGCAAGATAACTCTCAACCCGTTGAATCCATGTATTGACAAAAGGATCAAAATTATTTCAAGCATTCCCGCATATGGTATAAATTGATAGTTTGCAATTACATTTTCATATTCTAATGATTCAGAAAAGTTCAGTGTTAGACGCATCAGAACATGAACTGCAACAAGTGCTACTGCAGCTAGGGCAGTCCCATAATGAATTTTCATGATGATACTTTCTCTCATTTTACTCACCAAACATTACTCCAAGACCATACAGGCTCGCAATTGCTGCTAAAACTATTGCCGAATAGATGCCTATCTTGTGCTTGGCATTTTGGGATGCTGGAATGTATGGATAGTCGGGTCTTGCAGGTTTTCCAACTCCAACTCCTCCCTCTCCAAGCATTACTCGAATTCCATTCACAGTATGAAAAACACACATCGCAATTACAATTGCCAAAAGAACATGACCTTCAGTAGTTTGAGTTAATTCTAAAAACTCATTCCATCCAACTTCTCCTTTTAAAATTAAGCTTGTTTCATAAATATGACCGATAAAATATGCGAGTAATCCTAGTCCACTTAATCTCATTAACAAGTATGCAACTCGCTCTATGCCATATCTTCGAGGATTTATCATCCCTCTAATACCCTCTTTGTTTTCGTCTCGGTTTTCCATTTAGTATTTCCTTTCCACTGGTTGATAATTTGTGATTGTTACTGGATGTGTTTTCATGATTGGCTCTTTTGGGTCATAATACGCGAGGGTGTGATGTAAAAAGTTTGTATCATCACGTTTTGTATAATCAGTTCTTGCATGAGCTCCCCTTGATTCTTTTCTATTGATAGCTCCTATTAGAACAATTTCTGTAGTTCTAATCATAGAGTCAAGTTCCATAACATTACTAAAATTAGTATTGTACTCTTTTGCACTATCATCGACATGTTTCCATGTTTGTTCTTTTAGCTGGCGAACCTTCTTTAATCCTTCAACTAGATTTTTTTCGTCTCTGAAAACATAGGCTCTATCATTCATAGTGTCAGTTAGCTCCTGTCTAATTTCATATGGATTTACATCACCCTTCCCCCTAAAGATTCCATCATAGATTCTCGTTTCCTCAAGTGTAACTAGATGATGAGGCCAAGGATTAGAGTTGGAATTTTTTTCAATGTAATCAACTGCAAGACTACCTGTGATTTTTCCCCATACAATACATTCAGAGGTAGAATTAGCGCCCAGTCTATTTGAGCCATGAACACCGTTACATGCTGCCTCACCTGCAGCCCAAACACCCTGCAATTCTGTTGCTCCATCAATATCAGTATGAATTCCACCCATCATGTAATGGCATACCGGTCTAATATCAAGAACTTCCTTTGCTGGATCAATGCCAGAGAATTTTATAGAGATTTCTCGTATTCCTCCTAGTTTTTCTTTAATTTTTTCATCCCCTAAATGTCTCAAATCAAGTTTCATACAATCAACGCCAGTTTCATGTTTGAATCCATTACCTTCATCGATTTCTGTCATAATAGCTCTTGAAACAATATCACGTGGAGCTAATTCCATCATTCCAGCTGCATATTTTTCCATGAATCGTTCACCTTTATTATTTAGTAGATATCCCCCTTCACCTCTTGCACCTTCTGTGATCAAAATTCCAGATGGTAAAATTCCAGTAGGATGGAATTGTACAAACTCCATATCTTTTAGTGCCATACCAGCACGATAAGCCATATCTAATCCATCAGGAGTTGAGGATAATGCATAAGTAGAAAAACTATACAGTCTTCCAGCTCCACCAGTTGCAATAATCATGGCTTTACCTTTAATTTGATAAAAATTACCTGAAGAGATTTCTATTGCAGTAACTCCCATGAATTTATATCCATCATGGATAATAGATGTTACAAACCATTCGTTAAGATATTCAATATTATCAAATTTTTGACAAGTATCATAAAGAGTTTGCATCATAAAGAAACCAACTTTATCAGAAGCATAAGACGCCCTTGGGAAACTGTAACCACCAAAGTTTCTTTGATCAATTCTTCCATCATTTCTTCTTGACCACGGCATTCCCCAATGTTCAAGTTGGCGAATCTCTTTGGAAATTTCGTCACATAGTCGTTTAACAACATCTTGGTCTGCAAGAAAGTCGCTTCCCTTTACTGTATCATAAATGTGAGACTCGATTGAATCACCTTCATCTTCAAAAAGAACAGCTGCAGTTCCACCTTCAGCTGATACTGAGTGAGAACGCATAACTTGGACTTTTGAGACAACTCCAATTTTTATCTTGGAATTTTTTTTGGCAGCCTCAATGGCAGCCCTCAATCCGGCCAACCCCGAGCCACAAATAATCAAATCAAATTCGATGGAATCTACCATTTAGACTGATTATTTTTGAGGCGGGTTAAATATGTAATAATGAGCGCAGGCGTAATAGTTAATATATATCGCTAGCGATATCACTAGTGATGATATCAGAGTGGTTTCAAAGAGTTGGAAGTTCCATCCCAAGGGGATTTTCAAGATACTTTGTTCTAGAGTTGTTAAAGGAGAAAAATCGAACAGGTAAAGAGATCATAGACTATGCTTTTGAGCAAAGCGATGGAATATGGAAACCATCTCCGGGATTGATCTATCCTCTTTTAGGAAGATTACTAGATGACGGACTGATTGAAGAGGCTAAAGATGGGAAATATAAAATAACAAAAAAAGGCTCAGATACTGCAGCAGATGTTGACAAGATAAATGATATTGTCAAAAAACAGTTAGAGGTTCTTTTTAGGTTAGGAAATGTTGGCAGATTTGTTGCAATGGATTTGCTTGAAAAAATCTTCAGTATGGGTTCAATTCTTAGCTCTAACATTTCACATATGACTGAGGAAGAAACTGGAAAGTACAAAACTTTTCTAGAAAAAGAACTAAAAAAAATTAATGAGCAAGGTACGAAAAAGAGGAGAACACAAATCAAAATAGAATAACTACGCTTCAGGGTTTTAGGCAGATTTTTTGGGAAGGATGATTATCGAGAATAAAACCCAGCTACATTATTGTTAAGAGAATTACGAATTTCTATAACCTTATCCACCAATTTACTAACGTCGACGCCAAGTTCGGTGGTCACTAAAATAATCCCGTCATTATCTAGAGGAAATGTTATTCGATTTACTTTAGCATACTCGGCCATTGCAAACTTTGGTTCACCAATTTTGAAACTCAACTTTTTACGAAAGGCCCATCTTTTTTGAGCCTCAGACAATGACGATTTAATTTCTTCTTCTTTAAAATATCCCTGAATTCCTTCTTTGAACTTTGCACTCAATTGTCCATCATAGATTGCCACAAACCTAATATTTTCGTCAAGTTTCAGGACTTTGTCGAAAAATTTTCCATATTCCACTGGACTTACTATCTCTGACATCTCAATCACCCAATTATTGAAGGAGGGTACTGTACTTAACCCTGATCGTACTTAATGAAAATAAGAATAGAGGAAATTTCCAACAAATCATACCAACGTCCTACGTTAGTCAGACTCCTGTTTTTGTAAGTAAGGGGGGATGCCTTTTTACTAACAATCGATAAACTCGTTAACACCTCAAAGAAAAACTAGTATCTAATATCTAAAATCTACAAAATTAAAAGATCTAAATCATAAATAATCCTGAATCAAGTTCTTCGTATGGCAAACCTCAAGAAGATGTTAAAATCAAATAAACCAATTGTGATTCCTGGGGTTTATGATGCAATTGGTGCAAAAATTGCAGAAAAGGTTGGCTTTGAGGCAATGTTTCAGACAGGTTATGGTACTTCAGCTACTTTGTTTGGAATGCCTGATTTCGGATTTATTGGTGCGACAGAAACTGTAGATAATGCAAGAAGAATCTGTCGAGCAGTATCTGTTCCAGTAATTGTTGATTCAGATACAGGATATGGTAATGCTCTAAGTGTTTGGAAATTAGTACAGGAGTTAGAAGCTTCCGGAGCTTCTGGAATTTTTCTAGAAGACCAAAAATGGCCAAAAAGATGTGGTCACATGCAAGGAAAAGAAGTTATCTCACAAGAAGAGTATACTGAAAAACTTGGTGCCGCAATTGATGCAAGACAAAGCAAAGACTTCATAATTGTTGCAAGAACCGATGCACGTGCAACTGAAGGACTAGATAATGCAATAGAAAGAGGGCTTCAAAATAAAAAGACAGGAGCAGATGCGGTGTTTATTGAAGCACCAAGATCAATTGATGAAATGAAACAAATCGGAAAATCAATTAATGCGCCACTTGTAGCAAACATGATTGAAGGTGGTGCAACCCCACTAAGTTCTGCCGATGCGTTGTACAAAATGGGATTTAAAATTATTTTATATCCTTTATCGGTATTATTTGCAAATACTTTTGCAACAATAAATATACTAAAAGAGCTAAAAAAATCTGGAACTACTTCCAAATTTAAGCAAAAAGTCGTAGGTTTTGATCAGTTCAATGACTTGGTTGAATTACCCAAGTTTAGAAAACTGGAAAAAAAGTACGGATTTAAAAAAATATAATAAAAATAAAAATTTTCGGTAGATGGAAATTAAGATGCTGATCTCTTTATTTCAATATCTATTGTTGAAACATTTCTGGTTCTACCGTCTTGTGACTCTAATGCTTCAGAGTCGATTTTAATATCTCCGATAGTATATCCTGCATTTTCTGTTTTACGCGCGATGATTTGGGCAACGTCTACAGCACGTCCAATGCTCATTCCTCTAGCTTTGATGTTAACAGCAGGTAAGTTTGCCAATTGAATTAGGGCAGATGTAACATATGCCATCAATGGTTTCTTACCAATGAAAACTGTGTCTCTTGTTTCGGTCGACATAATAATTTTAGTATTTAAGGATAATTTAAATCTAGGAGAGATTTTTTGGTTTGAAAAAAAATTCTCAAAAAAATGCAATTATAATTAATATGATTATGTTATTTTAATGATAAAATGGAAACTGACAGAAAAATTCTAGAATCAGGTACAAGTGAAGAAAAAATCAAAATTTTAGAAGCTTTAGCTTCAAGTGATGACTTTGAAATAATAAAAAAAATGATAATTTGTTTGGATGATCCAGATATCAAAGTAAGAGGAGAAGCTTTTAGCTCTTTAATATTAAATAAAAATAAAATTTCAAATTTGTTAATTGAAAGTTTGAATAGTGAAAGCAAGAACATTAGAGGATTTGCAGCTTTAGTTTTAGCAAATAGAAAGGATACTAGCACAATTCCTTCAATTATTAATCTTGTAGAAGATGAACATTTCATGGTAAGGGCTTTTGCTTTGGGAGCCTTAGGTCATCTTAGAGCAAAGGAAGCAAAAGATGTAGTTCATAAGGGTATTTTAGATTCTAACATTGAAGTACGAAAAAGTGCGCTACAAGCAATGATAGACCTTAAAGAAGAAATTTCAGAAAAAGAAATTTTAGAAATTTCAAAAGAAAAAGATTCTGAATTAGAACACCTAATTGTTAAATTGAAAAAAAGTGGACCGGAAGGGATTTGAACCCTCGATCCGATGCATGCCATGCACCTATCCTACCGGACTAGACGACCGGCCCATCTGTCAGTATACTGACCGAATTACGTTTTCCAAATTGGTTATTAACGTTTAGCGATTGATACAAATTTTTTGTAAAGAATTAGCACAAGATATTTAACCGCATATTTCCTTAAATTTACGGTATGGTAGTAGATAACGAAGCAACCATTACTTATGTTCAATTATTAAAAGAAGATCTCATAATTTTAAGAATAGTTCCTGATGAAGGCCCAGTTCCTGAATACAAAGCAGGTCAATTCATTACCTTAGGATTGCCAAATCCTGCTGATGGGGATAAAATTGTTAGAAGAGCATATTCAATTGCATCACATCCTGAAAATCGAGAGTATATCGAGCTTGTAGTTAGATGGGTTAGAAAACCATTACCAGGTAGATTAACTACACAACTATTCAATGCAAAAGAAGGCGATAAGATAAAGTGGTTAAAGCCTACAGGTTTGGCACTTTTGATTAACGATACACTTCCAAACGGCGAAAAAGACAAGAGACGTATTATCTGTATTGGTGGCGGAACAGGTATAGCACCATTTGTCAGTTTTGCACAACATCTCCACGACGTAGGTGATAAAAGAGAAATTATTGTTCTTCATGGTGCAAGTTACGTAGATGAGTTGAGTTACAAGGATCTGTTAACTGATTTAGGTGATGAGAGTGTCAGTAGAGGAAGAGATGAGTGGGACTTCAAATACAGAGCAGCAATTAGTAGACCACAAGAATGGTTTAACAGGTCATGGTCTGGTCAAGTAGGTAGGGTTGAGACTTTCCTCAGACCAAGAGATACTGGTAAATCACCACTAGAAGAACTAATCGGGGAGAAGATTACAAAAGAAAATTCAATTTTTTATATTTGTGGATGGCAAGGGACAATTGATGGTTGTATGGACTTTTTGACACCAAGAGGATTTGTCACCGCTCACAATAAGCGTGAAGACGGAAGCTTTGAAGTCAAAGATGAATCCTACGGTTAGTCTTCTTTTTTCAAAGTAATCTTTTAGATAATTTACTAAAAATTTAACTTTATATTTGAACTAAATTTTTCCAGCCTAAATAAGAAAAAAGTCAATCATTGAAATATGACCCATTTTTAGCCATTGATGGTTGAAAACAATTCTATATCTTGCACATCTGAATCCGTTGACAAATGCACATATTGAAATTATTAATCAGCTAAAAGAGGAAGCAGATACGCTAAAAGTAATGCCTGTAATTTTCAAGTTAGGAGAAAAAGAGGTAACCAGTAAAAGTTTTCCATTTAATTTTGAGGTCAGAAAAAAGATGGTAGAGTCAGTTTTTGGTGATTCCGTTTTGATAACAGATGATTATACCTTCGACGCACCTTTCAAAAAATATCTGCCACCGTTGATATCTCTAAAATCTTGGAAATTGCGAAAAAAAATCCTCGCTGGTGTAAAGGGAGATTATTACTCATACACAGGAGACAAAGCTGAAGGATACATGCTAAAATTATACAGGCTAAAACCAAAAATAGGAGAAAGAAGATCAATTTCTTCTTCGTCTGTAAAAGAAAAGATGTATGATGCCATCTTAGATGGTAAATCTGATTGGAAGACAGACATTCCTGAAAGTGTAGAAAGAATTATTGAAGAGAACTGGGATGTAATTGAAAAATATTCAAAACTAGAGGATAAAACTAGACGAGTGTTAGGAATGAAATTTCCCATCGAAGGATGGTCCGAATAGATTAAGTACCAAAGACATTGAGATTTTTTTGTGAATCCTATACTTTCAAAATACGTTTGGTTTGATGGGAAATTTGTTACAATAGATAAAGCAAAAGTTCCAATAACAACACATGCAATTCATTATGGAACATCTGTCTTTGAGGGAATCAGAGCTTACTGGAATGGGAAAAATCTCTTTGTGTTTAGGTTAGATGAACATGTAAAACGTTTTAGAAGATCAGGACAGTTTTATAACATTTCACTTAATTTTTCCGACAAGGAGATTAGTAATGCTATAACAGGCATCTGTAAAAAAAATAAAATTAAAAATTCATGTTACATACGACCATTTTATTTTATTGGGGATTATGGAATTAATCTTCATGTGACGGAAAAAGCTCCAACCAATGTTGCAATTATTTCATTTCCTTTTGGTGATTTATTTAACAAAAATGGAATTACTGCAGGAGTAGTATCATGGAGAAAATTCTCAGACATGTCAACCCCTACCCAAGCAAAGATGGGAGGAAATTATCTCAATTCAATTATTGCAACCCAAGAGGCAAAAAGAAATGGATATGACGAGGCAATTTTGCTGGATCATAAGGGAAATGTAAGTGAAGCCCCAGGGGAGAATATCTTCATTGTAAGAGATGGCAGATTAATAACACCACCATTATCATCTTCAGCTCTTGAGGGAATAACACGGGATTCCATAATCAAAATTGGAAGAGATCTTGATTTTGAGGTATCAGAAAAATTTGTTACCAAAAGCGATTTAATTAGCTCGGATGAGATATTTCTGACAGGTACTGCTGCTGAGATTACACCCATAACCTCAATGGATGGTAACAAAATTGGAAATGGAAGGCCAGGTGATATTACTAAAAAGATGATGGATGAATATACAAACATTGTAATGAACAATAACAATGACTATTTTTCTTGGTTAACCCCGGTGTACTAGATGAAGATTGCGCAAATTGGTATAGGAGGGCAGGGTGAAAACTATACAAGAATTTTATCAGATCTAGGAGTTTTATCTGCTGTTTGTGATTCTAATTCTCAGAAAAGCAAAGAATGTGGGCAAAAACATTCTGTAAATCATTATGATTCTGTAGATAGTTTAGTTGCATCTGAAGATTTTGATGGTGCTTTTGTTGGTACAAATGTATCAGCTCATGCGGAAATAGTATCAAAGCTACTTCTTGAAAAAAAACATGTGTTTGTTGAGAAACCAATAATGTTTGATTCAGTAAAGGGTGAAAAATTAAAAGAAATATCAGAAAAAAATAAAGTGATTTTTACTTGTGGATTTGCTGAACGATTTAATCCGGCAATAGATTTTGTGAAAAATTCTGTCAGAGATAAAAAATATGGTGATCTTGTTATGTTGGAATTTTATCATGAAAGTAAATTATCAGCTCATGAAAATAAGGGAATAGTTTTTGAGAGCTCAATAAATGATATTGATGCTGCAAACTGGATATTTGATGAGATGCCAATTGTAGTTTTTGCACGATTATATGCCTTAAACAATGAAAAAGAAGATTTTGCAAGCATAATGTTGGGTTATAAAAATAACAAAACTGCAATTATTTTATCAAATGGTTCTTCATCAGAAAAGATTAGAAAACTTAGAGCTGTGTGTTCTATGGCAGTAATTTTATCAGATCTTATTTCTCAAGAAATTAAAATATCAAAAGAAAATAGTCAAATGTCTCTTGAAAAAAAAGAGCCAATATTATTGCAAATTCAAAATTTTATTGGTGCAATTGAAGAAAAAAATGAGATTATTGTAAAGCCCAAGGAGGTAATCAATATAATAAAAATTGCAGAGGCAGCACTTTTATCTAGTAAACAAGGTGTTCCAATCTATCTGGATCTAAAATGAATAAAAATATGATGGATATTTTAGCATGTCCTATTGACAAGTATCATCCATTGGAACTAAATGTAATTAAAGAAAAAGATAATGTTGTATCAGAAGGAGTCATAGTATGCACAAAATGTTCCAGGTTTTACCCAATTATTGAAGAAATTCCAATCATGTTACCAGATGAACTACGTGATAAAAAATTAGAGATAAATTTTTTAAAAAAATACAAAGAGGAGTTACCTGAAAAAATTATCAAAAAGGGATTACCTTGGCACCTTTAATTGTGTGTTTTTGAATGACTCATTTAATAGTTGAATGTTTTTCTGAATATCAAATTTTTCATTTTTGTTAAAATCAAAATCCATGCTATTGACAAACCAATTGCAATTGTACCCTTAACAATGGAATTTATTAAAGGATCAGATTCCCCAAAGCCAGATATTGAAATTGGGCCAAGAATAACAACTGCAATTGCACCTCCAATTATTATCAGAACCCACATCAAAAACAAAAATGCAAAAAGCTTACCGTGCATCATACTTTAAACTCCATCATAAATGCTGTAATTATTGCAAGGCCGGCAGAAAACAAAGCTAATTTAAAAATTACATTACCTACTTCTTTTTCTGTAAGTGGTGTGGTCGCTACAATCAAACGAACTAAAGAGATTCGTGCTCTTTTGTTCTTTGTTGCCTTTAGTTTGAAATCATCTGTAATCTCTACTGGTTTTTCATTTAACTCTCTGTGATCTACAATTTTCTTTACGCTTGCAAGGAAAAGAAATGAGTTTAGAACAGCAGGTAGTAAGGCTATTGCTGCAATTACCTCTACCTGACCGACAATCGCAATAGCACCGTACATAGCGCCCAAAGTCAGGGCTCCTGAATCTCCTGGGAAGATCTTACTTGGAATTTTATGATATTTGTAAAAAGCCAAGGAGATAAAACCCAATGGAAGGCTAGCTATTGCAATTTCATAATTTTGTAAAATAAACAGAGCTACGCTTAATGAAAAACTGGCAATTACCATAAATCCGCTTGCAATTCCATTTGCAACATCAATAGAATTGATAGTATTTCCAGTGATTACAATCATGAAAATTATTATTGCAAGATAAAGAATTGGAATATGTACTTCTCCAAACAAAGGAAAGGCAAGATCAGAATCATATGCACCAAGTATGATTATTGGTAATGCTGCAAGTACTAGTCCAACAGGTTTGAACCATCCCCCCATAGCTTTTCTATCATCAACCAAACCAACTATGAATGCAAGAGAACTTGTAATCAGTATTGCAAGAATTTCGTTTGATTGAAAAAATGCGTAAAGTACAATTTCTGAGGTAATTACTCCGGCAATTAGTGCCGGACCGCCTGGTCTTACAACCATCACTTTTCCTTTTTTGTGAATGTCTATGACTGTAAGATTCTTTTTATGTAAATATTTGATCAATGGTGGTGTCATAAGAAAAACCGTAAAAAATGCAATGACACAAGAAACAACTGCTGGAATAATTAATTCAGTCAATATCTAACTTTTTTTAATTCTGACTTTATGTTATCTGCAAGGGTTAAACCAATTTTATCAATTTCTGCTAATTTGTTTACTGGAATCTTTGTCAAGTCATCTAGTGTC
>SMUY01406369.1_pt1 | contig 11832 bp, 9 predicted proteins | sample 2456441 | NCBI WGS metagenome assembly SMUY01 (sample SAMN11095931, study PRJNA526329) | marine sediment metagenome | biome: Marine sediment; feature: Surficial sediment; material: Deep marine sediment; isolation source: Hadal surficial sediment | place: Pacific Ocean | collected 2014-11 | depth 0-1...
CACATTTCGGCAAATCCTTCTCAAACCATAGCTATCGCTATGATTTTTCAAACGATTTACCAAACTGTTTCGCCAGCTACCGCGCAAACTCCGGATCTTTGGTGAATTATGCAGGTTAGCCTTTTTTGTCCAGTTCAGCCAAGGTCCGGGCCTGGTGCTCCTGCAGCAACGGACCGATGACTGCATCGAGCCCGCCGGCCAGGATGTCATTGAGCTTGTAAAGCGTCAGGTTAATGCGGTGATCCGTGACCCGGCCCTGGGGATAATTGTAGGTACGAATGCGCTGCGAACGGTCACCGGAACCGACCTGAAGTTTTCGCGATTCTGCCTGTTCCTCGATCTGCCTGGTGCGCTCGTCTTCGAGGATACGGGCCCGCAACAGGGACAGGGCCCGGGCTTTGTTCTTGTGCTGTGACCGTTCATCCTGGCACTCCACCACGATGCCCGAAGGAAGGTGGGTGATGCGTATTGCGGAATCAGTGGTATTGACGTGCTGGCCGCCCGCTCCGGAGGCGCGGAAGGTGTCAATACGCAGGTCCGCCGTGAGTATCTCCACATCGTCAATTGCTTCGCGTTCCGGGAGTATGGCGACCGTGCAGGCAGAGGTATGGATGCGGCCTTGCGACTCGGTTTCCGGCACACGCTGAACGCGGTGGGTGCCGGATTCGTACTTTAACCTGGAAAATGCACCGTGGCCTTCGATGCGGGCGATGATTTCCTTGTAGCCGCCATGTTCACCCAGGTTCTGGCTGAGGATTTCGATTTTCCATTGCTGCTGTTCCGCATAGCGCGTGTACATGCGAAGCAGGTCGCCCACGAACAAACCGGCTTCATCGCCACCGGTGCCGGCACGGATTTCCAGGAAAATATTACTGTCATCATCGGGATCGCTCGGGAGCAATAGAAGCTGCAGTTCCTGTTCCAGGGATTGCTCCAACGCCCTGGTGGCTGCCAGTTCCTGTTCCGCCAGGTGCTTCATGTCGGGGTCCGAATCTGCGCGCAGTTTCCGCGCTTCATCCATGGATATTTTGTTGGCCTGCCATTTGCGCCACGTGCCTACCACGGGTTCGAGCTGCGCGTATTCACGCGCCAGGTCCCTGAATTTATTTTGCTCAGCCATGACCTCGGGCGTGGAAAGCAACAGGGCAATTTCCTCGTGGCGCGCCTCAACTTGCTTCAGGCGGGTTCGAATGCTGTCTTTCACTCTTACTCCTTCCCCGTTTCCTCGTTCGTATCCCCGTCCATGCTGCCGTCCCCGTTGTGCTCAAACAGCCAGTCCGCGGCCTTGAGAATGCCATACTCCTGATGCTCTGCAGCCTGCCTCAAGCGGGTGCTGGGAACATGAAGGATCCGGTTGGTCAGGGTGTTTGCGAGTTGCCGAACCACCTGCTCGGGATCTTTTCCGGCCTTGAGTTGATTCAGTGACTTTGCAACCAGTTCCGCACTGTTTGCTTCTGCGTGATCGCGCAGGCGCTTGAGGAAGCGGGCGGCGCGAGCGCCGTGGAGCCAGCGCATGAATTCTTCGACTGCCGTGCGCACCAGTTGGTTCGCGGCTTTAGCCGCGCGAGTGCGCTCCTCGGTGTTTTCGTCTGCAACCTGCTGCAGGTCATCGATGGTATACAGGTAGACATCATCGAGCTCTGCAATCGAAGGCTCAATGTCCCTGGGTACTGCAATATCTACCAGGAACATTGGCCGTCTGCGGCGGGCCTGCAAGGCAGTTTGAATGGCTGCCCGGCTTATCACCGGCTGCCGCGCGGCGGTAGAACTGATCAGGATGTCCGCTTCCGGCAAGGCATCGGCCAGGTCTTCGAGTCCAATCGCCCGCCCGCCGAATTCGCCAGCCAGTGTTTGTGCCCTGGAAAGGCTGCGATTGGCGATAATCAATTCTGATATGCCCTGTTGATGGAAATGGCGGGCGCACAGGGCGATCATTTCGCCGGCCCCTACCAACAGCACCTTTTTGCTGGACAGGTCACCAAAAATCTGCCGGGCCAGCACCATGGTGATATAGGCAACCGAGACCGGGTGCTCGTTGATGCCGGTCTGACTGCGGATGGCCTTGCCGGCTGCAAAGGCATGCTGGAACAAGCGGTCTATCAATTTACCGGCGCCGCCGGCCTGGACGGCGTGGTGCCAGGCTTCCTTGAGTTGGGCCACGATCTGCGGCTCACCCAGGACCAGGGAGTCCAGGCCACCGGCGACATTGAACAGGTGTTCTACCGCATGGGCGCCCTTGTGCGTGTAGATAAATTCCCCGGCCTGCCCGTCGTCCAGATCGGCAGTTTGCTGCAGCCATCGCCTGATGCAATCTTCATCTTCCGCCAGGACAATGCCGTAAATCTCGGTGCGGTTGCAGGTGCTGAGCACCAGTGCCTCTTCCACTGCGCCCAGAGCGCGAAGTTCGTTGATCTTCGCCGCATAGTCGACGGCTGAGAAGGCCAGCCTTTCACGTATTTCCAGTGGCGCAACCTGGTGACTGGTTCCAACTACAATTAGCGGCATGAGAATGACCTTAATTGTGCTGCCGGGTATTGGTTCACCCACAGCAAGCGCGTATCCTTTGTCACCATGAAAGAACACTATTGTTTCACGAAACTTAAGTTGGAATGCGTATTCCTTTCATCTCTGCTACTCGCTGCCTGCGCGTCGCAGTCGCCGGCACCAAGCGACGTCGAAGCAGCGGATTCCGGTTCGCTGCACGCGCCGGGCGGACCCGAGGCAAAAACCCTGGGGCTTGATCCGACCGATCCCGAGGTGATGTACCGCGTGTTGGCCGGGGAGTTACTGGGCGCGGAGGGTGACATGGAACGCGCTGCCAGTGAGTACCTCGAAGCAGCGATGGAATCGGATGATCCGGCGATTGCCGCCCGCGCAACCCGCATTGCCCTGGCCGCCAAGGCCTGGCAACACGCGGCGATGGCCGCTGACCGCTGGGTAGTACTGCAACCGGAAAACATCACTGCCCGCCAGACTGCTGTGCGGAACATGATGATGGTTGGAGACTACGTCGGCGCCGAACACCATCTGAATGGCATTATCAAGCAGATGCCCCATGACAATGTCAGGGCATGGGCACTGGTAACCGCCTTGCTTTCTTCAGCCGTAAACAGCGAAAAGGCGGGGCGGGTGCTGGAACACCTGATCGCGGACAATGGCGCGGAAAATAATGCCGACGCGGTCTTTGCCAGCAGCAGGTTGATGGCGCGGCGGGGGGCATTGGCGGAAGCCGCTGATCTGGCCGCGTCAGCGATTGAACTGGATCCGGACCGGGCAGAATTCCAGGCCTGGGCAGGCCGATTGGCGGTCAATCTGGAGCAGCTTGATCAAGCGCTTGTGTTTTACCAGGCTGCCTGGGCATTGCGCCCGGCTGAAATCCGCTTTGCCATGGCCTATGCAGAGCTGTTGAAAAGAACGGGCGACCCTGTTCGTGCACAGGAAGTCTTAACCACCCTCGAGGACACGCCTGAAACACGCTTTGCACGTATCGCCTTCGCGCTGGATTCCGGACAGCGCCCACTGGCTGAGCAGCTTTACAGGGAATACAGAACCAGCGAATACAGCGATAGCATGGAACGGGCTTTCCAGGCTGCGCAGGCCGCTGAGTTGCTGGGCTGGCCGGATGAGGCGGTGGACTGGTACCAGGAAGTGGTGCGCGGTGAACGGGCATTTGTCTCGGCGCTACGCCGGGCTTTCCTGACCGCGGAAAGCGGTGACCTGGATCGCGCGCGAAATCAACTGCAACAACTTCGCCTACGCGATGAGCCGGAATTTGTCCGCGAAAGCTTCATGGCCGAAAGTGAGATCCTGGTCAATGCGGCAATGCCCGCCCAGGCACTGGAACTTCTGAACACTGCGCTGGATACGCTGCCTTCGGACACGCAGCTTTTGTACGCCAGGGCACTGGTCGCGGTGCAGCTTGGCGAACTCGGGATCGCCGAGGCAGACCTGCGCGGGATCATTGAACTTGAGCCACAAAACGTTGCTGCGCTAAACGCGCTGGGGTATACCCTTGCCGATCTTACCGGCCGATACGAGGAAGCCCAGGACCTGATCCATGCAGCTTATGCAATGCAGCCTGAAGAGGTGTCGATCATCGACAGCATGGGCTGGGTGGCTTTCCGCATGGGGCGCCTGAAAGAGGCGGAACGCTTTCTTCGAGACGCCTGGTCGCGTGACCAGAATGCGGAAATCGCAGCACACCTCGGCGAGGTGCTTTGGGTCAGTGAGCAACACGAAGAGGCGCTTATGGTCTGGAGGGATGCATACCGGATCGACTCGGCCAACACCATCCTCAATGAAACCATGGAACGTTTTGGGGTTGCTCCCTGATGAGATTATGGTTGGGCTGGCTGGTGCAATATGCGGGCTAGGCCGCCGTTCATGCTGTTGCTGTTGCTGTTGCTGTTGAATTGCCCATTATTGTTTTCGTGCAGCAGCCGTCAAATGCTGTCCTCAGACAGCGAGGAAGCAATGCTTGCGTACCGCAAACGAGCGCTCGGCCTGCACGCGCTCAATGCCTGGGACCTGGTGGGAAAACTTTCCATTGATGATGGTCATGATGGTGGAAGTGGGCGCTTGCAATGGCGGGTCCGTGATGCGGAATCCCGGCTGGATTTTCACGGGGCACTGGGCCGGGGCGCATGGAAGCTGAACATTGCGCCGGGCGAGGCCGTATTGCAAAAAGCGGATGGCAGCATCGTTCGCTCTGCCACGGTGGAGGAACTGTTGGAGGCGGAATTGGGCTGGGTGATTCCACTCAGCGCCCTCAAGTGGTGGGTGCTGGGCGTGGCCGCACCCGGTTCTGCGGAAGATCTTGAGACGGATGAGAAAGGCCGGGTTCTGCAAATGCACCAGCATGGCTGGCACATCAGCTTCGACCGGTACCGCTTTTTCGGCGCACTCGAACTGCCAGGCCGGATGGACGCCGTTCACGGCCAGAACCGGGTCAAGCTGGTGGTGACGCGCTGGTCGGTGCCGTAATCGGCTTTGCCGGAAATTGCGCATGCCAGAATTAACCAATGAATAAATCAACCTGGCCCGCGCCCGCCAAGCTGAACCTGTTTTTGCATATCATCGGCCGGCGCGCCGATGGCTATCACCGCTTACAAACCCTGTTTCAATTACTCGACTGGGGTGACGAACTGACCATCGAAGTTACACACGATGGCTCCATAACGCGCGCGTATACCGTGGCCGGGGTTCCGGAACGGGAAGACCTCACGCTGCGTGCAGCACAATTGCTGCAACGCGAATGCGGCTGCAGACGGGGCGTAAAGATCAGCCTGAATAAACGGATTCCACTGGGAGCAGGCCTGGGCGGGGGTAGTTCGGATGCCGCAACGGTATTGCACGCGCTCAATCAACTCTGGGGCTGCGGCCTGTCCGTTCCGGACATGGTTGAACTGGGCGCCAGGCTGGGGGCCGATGTGCCCGTGTTCGTGTTTGGTCATAGTGCATGGGCTGAAGGGGTCGGGGAGCAACTACAGGCGCTCAGCACCGGCGAACCCTGGTATGTGCTGGTGTTTCCCGGCATTGCTGTTTCGACCGCGAAGGTGCTCGCCGATCCCGATTTGAAGCGGGATACACCACCCATGCAGCCCTCGGAGTTCGACCTGGCCAGCACCGGGAATGACTGCACCGAAGTCGTGTTGAGACTGTTTCCCGCATTACGGGAAATCATGCGGGACCTGGCCCATTGGGGTTCACCCAGGTTGACGGGTACCGGCAGTTGCATTTTTCTGCCCGTCAGCGGAAAAAATCAGGCCGACAGGATCACCACGGCACTTAAATCCCGATATAATGTGCGCGCCGTCCGGGGTGTAGACCACTCTCCGCTACTGGCAAAGCGCCCAGACGGGAGCTGACGGTACGCAGATTTCTACTGGGACGTGGCCAAGTGGTTAAGGCACGGGGTTTTGATCCCCGCATTCGCAGGTTCGAATCCTGCCGTCCCAGCCAATTTGAAGCCGGCATTTGAATGCCAGGGAAAAAACACATGACCAGCCTGTCATTGATGGTGTTTTCCGGTAACGCGCACCTCCAGCTCGCGTCAGACATCGCACACGAACTGGGTGTGCCGATGGGCAAGGCCATTGTGGGCCGGTTCAGCGATGGCGAAGTGATGATAGAAATCATGGAACACATCCGTGGCCGGGATATTTATCTCATCCAGTCGACCTGTGCGCCGGCCGCCGATAACTTCATCGAGCTGCTGGTGATGGTCGATGCCCTGAAACGCGCCTCCGCCGCCAGGGTAACCGCGGTCATCCCTTACTTTGGTTATGCACGCCAGGACCGCCGGCCGCGTTCTGCGCGGGTACCGATTACTGCAAAAGTGGCCGCCAAGATGATCGGCACCGCGGGCACTGACCGGGTCGTGACCATCGACCTGCATGCGGACCAGATTCAGGGTTTCTTTGATATTCCGGTAGACAATGTCTATGCATCGCCACTGACCCTGGCTGACATTTGGCAGCGCCAGACCAGCGACCCGATGATCGTGGTTTCGCCTGATGTCGGCGGCGTGGCCAGGGCACGCGCCATCGCCAAGCGCCTGGATACTGATCTCGCCATTATTGACAAACGGCGTCCGCGCGCCAACGTGGCGACGGTGATGAACATCATCGGTGACGTCGAGGGCAAGTGCTGCGTGCTGGTCGATGACATGGTGGATACTGCGGGCACCTTGTGCACCGCCGCCGGTGTGCTGAAAGAGCAAGGCGCCCTCAAGGTCGTGGCTTACTGCGTCCACCCGGTGCTTTCCGGGCCGGCCATTTCCAACATCGAAAGCTCCGAACTCGATGAACTGGTGGTCACCGATACCATCCCGCTGAACGAGGAGGCGCGGGCATGCAGTAAAATTCGCTGCATGAGCGTGGCGCAGATGCTGGCCGAGACCATCCGGCGCATGTCTGAAGGAGAATCGGTGAGTTCCCTGTACGTGGATTGATACCCTTTTCCGCAATTTACGTCGTGGCTGCTTATGGGTAATCCGACGATGCAGCAAATTGCAGCGCGCACGATCTGTTCGCGGGTGGGGGCACTGCACGCTCACCAATCAGGGAACGGCCTGGATTCTCAAGTTTTCCCCGGTGTGGTGTGCCGGATTGGTGATACCCGGTTGATACAAGGTGGTTCGCTGGTAGGGCTGACGCCGGCACGAAACGATGACAGATTCCAGTACTTCCGGTTTCATTTCCTGTCCGTGGCGGGCACCTGCGGCGCGAGTGATGCTTTCGTTCATCAAAGTGCCACCCAGGTCATTCGCGCCTGCCTGCAGGCACAGCTTTGCGCCTTCCAGGCCCATTTTTACCCATGAGGTCTGAATGTTCTTGATGTGCGCATCGAGGACCAGCCGCGAAACCGCGTGCATGAGGACGGATTCACGCAGGCTTGGACCGCGGCGCGACTGCCCGCGCCGGTAGATCGGCGCTTCGTGCGCCACGAATGGCAAAGGAACGAATTCGGTGATACCGCCGGTGCGGCGCTGAAGTTCCAGAATCCGTAGTAAATGTTTAGCCCAGTGATGGTATCGGTCAACGTGGCCGAACATGATGGTGGCCGTAGTGAAGAGTCCGAGCCTGTGTGCAGTTTCCACAACCTCCAGCCATTGCCCGGTGCTGAGTTTGTCCGGACAAATTTCGGCGCGGACATCGTCGCACAGGATTTCGGCAGCGGTTCCGGGCAGTGTTTTTAACCCGGAGCGCTTCAGTTCGGTGAGGAATTCGGAAACCGAAATACCCAGCGAATCGGCGCCATGCATGACTTCCAGGGGTGAGAATGCATGGATGTGAAGACCAGGGACCAGGGAATGTACCGCGCTGCAGATATCGATATAGGTCTGCCCTGTAAAGGAGGGGTGAATCCCGCCCTGCAGGCAAACTTCGCTCGCGCCGCGTTTCCAGGCCTCCAGTGCCAATTCAGCAACGTCCTGCGGGCTTTTCAGGTACGGTGCATCACTGGCTGGCGTGTTCTTCCTGCCCTTGGCAAAAGCACAGAAATTGCAGCGGAACGTGCAGATATTGGTGTAGTTGATATTGCGGTTGACCACGTAACTCACCCGGTCGCCGCAACTGGACTTGCGCAGGCGGTCGGCAGCCTGGCAAACCGCCACGAAATCGTTGCCCCTGGCAGCGAACAACTCGCTGATTTCCGCGATACCTCGTTCCTGGTTTCGCAATACCACCTTTTCCAGGTTTGAAGTGATATTTCGGGAAACAGGTAAACACCCACCGGCAAAGAATGAAGCAGGAGTCGTCACAGAAAAGCCGTCTGGCACCTCTGTTGACAGGCCGGTGAGCCAATCATCCTCCCTTGCGAGGCCAGAACTGTCAGAAAGCTTCAGCACCGGGCCCTTGATCGCGGAATCCAGCCATTTACCGCATTGAAAAATGTATTCAGGATAAACCGTCAGTCGTTCCTGCAGCAGCTTTCCGGCCTCTGCGGTGTATTTATCCAGAGTTTCAAGATGCGGCCATGGGGACTCCGGGTTAACGTGATCAGGTGTCAGTGGCGAAACGCCACCCCAGTCATTGATGCCGGCATCGATCAATTTTTTGAGCCTGCCGGGATTGAGGTTGGGAGGTGCCTGGATACTCATTTCCGGCCCCAAAATGATACGAGCCGCAGCGATGCATCGAAGGTATGCATCTTCCTCCGGCGGCGGCGCCGTAGCCATCTTGGTGTCGGCCTTCGGAACAAAATTCTGGATGATGACTTCCTGGATGTGCCCGTACCGCTCGTGCAATGCCTTGATGGCCAGCAGGGAAGCCATCCTTTCCCGTTCCGTTTCACCGATTCCGATGAGTAAACCGGTGGTAAAAGGAATCCCCGCTTTTCCTGCATTGGTAATGGTTTTCAAGCGGACAGCCGGGACCTTGTCCGGTGATCCGTAGTGCACCTGGCCTTTCTGGCAGAGACGGTCAGACACATTTTCCAGCATGATACCCATGGATGCCGATACCGGCCGTAGCATGGCAATCTCCTGCGGCGTCATGCAGCCGGCATTGATGTGCGGCAGCAGGCCGGTTTCCTTCAGAACCTGTTCGGCGACGTGCGCGACGTATTCCAGCGTGCTATTGAAACCCATCTCCTGCAAAGCATCCCGGGCAACGGTGTGGCGCAGTTCGGGTTTTTCACCAAGCGTGAATAAGGCCTCCTTACAACCCAGGTCCCGGCCCTTTTGTGCCAGGACAATGACCTCATCCAGGCTCATATAAGGGACAGAAATATGTTTTGGGGTCGTTGCAAACGTACAGTAGTGACAAAAGTCCCTGCACAGGCGCGTCAGGGGAATAAACACTTTTCGCGAGTAGGTGATGATATTGCCGTGGCCGAAGTCACGTATATCCCGTGCCTGCGCATACAGTTCTTCAGAATCCAGCCTGGTGAATCGTTCAGTAACTTTTCCGGCGGACGCAAAAAAGGGAAATTGCATGTCATTCAACGCGCTGCTCATGGTTGCATCCCTTGCCTGTTTCCGGCCCGCTCAATATAGCCGCCAGCCCAAAGGAAGCGCCAGGATTCGGTTTCCTTAAATCCTGAATTCAGCATGCAATATGAAATATATCTATCCAGGTCTTTCTGCCTGTCTATGTCCAGAGAAACGGTTGGCGATGAAAATGTGATCACCTGGCAGGAAGCTTCCGATGCCGCTTTGAGATGCAGTTGGTAACTGCCGGGACCATAACCAAAGGAAAAATCACCGGCCGTATCAAGGTAAAGAAAATTGGTGCCGCCCTGATCTGCTGATGGGCAGATTCCGATGGACCTCCCGGCGCCGTTTCCATAGCCTACCCGCATGGCTTGGATCAATCTGTCTATCTCATCTCCAGTGACCAGTGGAATATCCGCAGGAAATACTGCAACGTGGGTGCCGCCGGCATCTTGGATCGCTTTAACGCCCTGGCTGACAGCCAGGTTCATGTTACCGGATTCCGATTCGTTCACCACCAGTGCACCGTAATGCTTGCCGATACTTTTAACCCGCTGGTCAGCAGTCACAATCGCGGTGTGTGGAATCGTGCTGCATCGTAACAGCGCGTTAAGCAGGTCTTTCAGCATGGCCACGCTAAATTCATGGCGGCTATCGCCCAGGCAGTGTTTAAGACGCCGCTTTGACTGGTCCAGTTGTTTTACTGGCACCAGGGCCCACAGTATTTCGTCCCGCTGTGTGGTTGTGGATTGTGGAAAAGATGAATTCTCGGTGTTGGTCGTCATATACCGCCTATTTATACCAGTATTTTTCAAAAGCGCCTATCAATTGTTTGAATAATATTCAAAAAGCTTCAGCTTCGCTCCACGCCCACCCCAAATCTGGCCCGCCCCAAATCTGCATTCGTGGGCTTCTACATTGTGGCCCGAACGAGAGTGCATATATGATGGCCTCACAAACAGGGCAGATCTCGGCCCGCAAGCATCAAATCCGCTAATTGGTGAACACATGCAAATTGGAATGATCGGGCTCGGCAGGAAGGGGCTCCAACATGGTGTTGAGCTTGCTGAAAGGTAGCCACTATTGTGTGGCATATATCCGGGAAATTCCCGGGCTACGCCTCTGCTTGACGCAGGCGCCTCCGTGACCGACTCGCTGAACAGTCAAAACCGCCACAGATATGGGCATTCCTGCCCATGTGCTCACCGCCACTCTTTATGAACGCTTCAATTCGAGGAGTGAAGCGGACTACGCCAGTAAGCTGTTGTCCGCATTGCGCCACGCTTTTGGAGGTCATGTCGAGAGAGATTGATGGAAATACTGCGTCTTGAGTCAGTGGGCGAGGTCGCTGAAGCGGCCGCCGGTTTTGTGTCGTCTTGCGCGCGTGAGGCGATCTCTAACCGTCAGCGCTTTATCATGGCGCTGAGTGGCGGTAGTACACCGTGGCGGATGTTGGACCTGTTGGCCGGACATGAACTGCCCTGGGAGATAGTGCACATTGCGCAGGTGGATGAGCGCCTGGCCCCGGAAGGAGATTCCGATCGCAACCTGACCCATATTCAGGCACGGTTTATTGACAAGGCAGGCATTCCTGCTGAGCGCGTGTACGCAATGCCGGTCAATGCGGCCTCCCTCGAAGCGGGCGCGCAGCAGTACGAGCAAACACTGATCAGCTTATCGGGTCGCCCGCCAGTGCTGGATCTGGTGCACCTGGGGCTGGGTTCTGACGGGCATACCGCCTCGCTTCTGCCCGGAGACACGTTGCTTGATGAGGCAGAGCAGGATGTTGGGATCACTCCGCCTTACCAGGGCCACCCGCGCATGACCCTGACCTACCCGGTAATCAACCGCGCCAGGAAAATCCTGTGGCTGATCACTGGAGTTGGAAAGGCCGCGATGCTGGATCGATTGGTCGAAGGTGACACCCGGATCCCGGCTGGACGGGTCAGCCAGGCGCAAGCGACAATCATTACGGATATTCCGGAATAGGCTGTAAGAGCGGGGAAACACAAGATGTTGAAACTCGGATACAAAGCCTCGGCGGAGCAATTCGGCCCGCGCGAGTTATTGGAGTTTTCGGTGGTCGCCGAAGAGGTCGGATTTGACTCGGTTTGGGTGAGCGACCATTTCCAGCCATGGCGGCACACCGGCGGCCATGCTCCGTTCTCACTGGCATGGCTGGCCGCACTGGGTGAGCGAACCTCGCGGGTGACCATCGGCACCAGTGTCGCCACGCCTACTTTCCGCTATCACCCGGCGATCATGGCACAGGCCTTTGGAACGCTTGGAGTGCTCTACCCGGGCCGGGTGATTCTTGGTGTGGGTACCGGCGAATCGCTGAACGAGGTGCCCGCGACCGGCATGGAATGGCCAAAATTCAAAGAGCGGTTCGGGCG
>SMUY01097320.1_pt1 | contig 11822 bp, 8 predicted proteins | sample 2456441 | NCBI WGS metagenome assembly SMUY01 (sample SAMN11095931, study PRJNA526329) | marine sediment metagenome | biome: Marine sediment; feature: Surficial sediment; material: Deep marine sediment; isolation source: Hadal surficial sediment | place: Pacific Ocean | collected 2014-11 | depth 0-1...
ATCGACGCCGATGGCTGCGAGGCTGACTGCACCAACCCCTTCTGCGGCAATGGCATCCTGGATCCGGGCGAGCAGTGCGACGACGGCAATAACACCCCCGCGGATGGCTGCGAAAATGATTGCACCATGACCCCGCCGCCAGCCTGTGGCAATAACAACCTGGATCCCAACGAGACCTGTGATCCGCCCGGGTCCTCGGCCGGACTCAATGGCAATCTGTGTCGGGGCGACTGCACCGTGTGCGGGGACAACGTCATCGATGCCGGCGAGGCCTGCGACGACAACAACGGGGTCAACGGGGATGCCTGCGAAAATGACTGCACGCTCCCGATCTGCGGCAATGGCATCCTAGACGTAGGCGAGCAGTGCGACGACGGCAATAACATCGACGCCGATGGCTGCGAGGCTGACTGCACCAACCCCTTCTGCGGCAATGGCATCGTGGATCCGGGCGAGGCCTGTGATGACGGGAACGTGATCAATGGGGACGGCTGTGAGAATGACTGCACCGTGACCCCGCCCCCGCCCCCGCCCCCGAGCTGTGGCGACGGCATCATCAATGCGCCGGGCGAGACCTGCGAGCCGCCCGGGTCCCCTGCGGGAGGCAACTTCAACCTGTGCCGCAGCGACTGCACCGTCTGCGGCGACTCCATCGTGGATGCCAGCGAGGCCTGTGATGACGGGAACGGAATCAACGGGGACGGCTGCGAAAACAATTGCACCACGACGCCGCCCCCAGTCTGCGGCGATGACATCGTGAATCAGCCGGGGGAGGAATGCGACGGGTCGGATGACGCGGCCTGTCCGGGAACGTGTTTCCCGCCGGGCGATCCGAGCGAGTGCTTGTGCGTGGCCATCAGCTGCGGCAACGGCGTCGTGGAGCCGAACAACGGCGAAGAGTGCGATCCGCCGCTAGTGCCACCCGACGAGGTGTGCGATGACAACCTCGATAATGACGGAGACGGCCTGGTCGACTGCGATGATCCCGATTGCCCCGCCTTCTGTCGGTACGCAGGCATGCCCGACCCGAACGCCCTATTCGATTCCGATGAGCCCTGCACGAACCATCGAGATTGTCGCACCCAGTTCGGCTCCACAGCGCTCTGCGTCAGCCAGGGCACCTGCGGCTTCAACTGTCGCTTCGTCAACATGTGCAGCCGGGTGGACCGGGACCCCGCGAGGATCCGCTTCGCCAAGAAGGAGGGGCAGCTCGATTTGTTGATGGTCCACGGGCGCTTCGCGGTGCGAAGGGAGGCAGATCCGATCCTCCACGGCCTCGAGGTCAGGCTGTCGAACGAGTACGGGATCATCTACTCCGGGATGCTGCTGCCCGGTGAGATGCGTCAGAAAGGAAGGAAGTACCAATACAAGGATAAGGCCGCCAGGCAGACGGGTGGGATCTTCCTGGTGCGGGTGAAGTACAAGGTCATCAAGGGCGAGTTGAACATGAATTTCAGTGTCAAGGCGTACGGCGACTTCTCCTCGGCGACCGTACCGGAGATGACCTTCCGCATGAGCGTGGGTAACGAAGGCGCCTTCCTGCGAGATGATTGGACGGGATCCAAGAACGGCTGGAAGCTCATCTTCAGGTGACCCGGCGCAAGGGGGCTCAGCTCCCACTCTGACGCAGCTTGACCCCGGCCTCACGGAAAAGCCCGAGAGCGACCTCTGTCAGCGGGAAGGGTGAGTCGTAGACCACCTCGGAAATACCCGCGTTGATGGTCATCTTCGCGCACATGAGACATGGACTGAACGTCGTGTAAAGGGTGGAGCTGCGCACCGATACGCCGTGGTAGGCGGATTGCGTAATCGCGTTCTCCTCGGCATGGCTGCACAGACACTCGTCCAGACGCGTTCCGGTCTCGGCCGCGCCCGCGCAGCGGGGGCAGCCGCCCTCGTTGCAGTTGAGCAAGCCTCGGGGCGTACCGTTGTAGCCGGTCGAGATGATCCGTCGATCCAACACGATCACGGCGCCGACCTTGCGCTTGATGCAGTTGGAGCGCGAGGCCACCACGCGGGAGATGCTCATGAAGTAGTCGTCCCAGGAGGGACGGTTCCGAAAAAAGAGTTTGCCCTCGAGCGCAAGCTCGAGCTGAGCGTGCAGGGCGGGCACGTCCTCGTCGTTCGTGACCACCTCATCGGCCAGGTCGCGAATGGCGAGCAGCTGCTGACCCGCGGGATTGTCACTCACAAGCTCGCGCCGCTCCAGCTCCTGGAACTCCTCGAAGGTCCGCGCATCACCCGGACGCTTGCGTGCGCCACTCCGTTCGAACCGTAGCTCCGGGCGCGCATCGACCCAGAGCAGCAGGAACTCGCCCCCGGCCCTGAGCGCCTCGACCTCCGCCGGGTGCCGGATGGAGTCGATGACGTGGTTGCGGTCCTGAGGCAGCTTGGCCAGCGCGCGCTCCGCAAGGATCGCGGGGCCGAAGCGCTCGCGCAGCTCCCGTCCGCGCTCAATCATCCGCTCTCTCGTCGGCTCGAGTCCGCCCTGCGAGAGATCCTCGCGGATGACGTCCGAGAGAGAGGCGGGATAGAAGCTTCGTCCCTCGAGAAAGCGCACCACCTCCGACTTGCCCGCGGCATTAAAGCCCGCGACGCCGATCCTCATCTCGCTATTCCCCCCGTATGGTTGCCTCGTCCCAGCCCACGACCCAGGCCCTGCAGAGTACCATGCCGCATGCTACGGTCCCCGGCCATGCGGCGTCACGAGAGCTCTCCCGTTGCGCTCGTGACGGGCGCGGCGGGCTTTGTTGGAGCGTGGCTCGTACGTCACGCACAGCAGCTCGGCTGGACGATCATCGGAGCACGTAAGCCCGACACGCCCTGGCCGTCCCTCGATGTGGAGTGGGTCGACGTCGACCTGCGGGATCGTGCGGAGACTCACGCGTTGCTGCGAGCAACACGTCCTCGCTACGTCGTGCACCTGGCGGCCGTGGCCTTCCCGCGTGAGGCCGCGCAGGATCCGCTCGAGGCGTTGCGTCTCAACTACGGGGCGCTGGACCATCTGCTGGGCGGCATCCAGCTTCACGCGCCCGATGCGCGCCTGCTCTACGTCGGCACCGGCGAGGTCTATGGGCCAAGACCTGACGCTGCCCCACCCTCGCGGGAGGATGACCCGCTCGCCCCTCCCAATCTCTACGCCGCCACCAAGGCCGCCGCCGAGGTTCGCGCAACCCTGGCCGCGGAGCGTGAAGGGCTGGACGTGGTCCGCGTACGGCCCTTCAATCACAGCGGCCCGGGCAGGCCGCCGAGCTACGCCGAATCCTCCTTCGCCCAGCAGATCGCGCAGATTGAGCGTGGGGAAAGAGAACCCGTGCTCCGGGTCGGCAACCTGGATGCGGTGCGCGACTTCAGTGACGTGCGAGATGTGGTGCGCGCCTACACGCTGCTGCTCGAGCGCGGAGAGCCAGGGGCTGTTTACAACGTATGCAGCGGGCGTGGGTGGAGCATTCGCAAGGTGGTGGACCATCTGGTGTCGCGCTCGAAGACGAAGCCGCGGGTCGAGGTCGATCCCGCGCTGTATCGCCCTGCCCCTCCGGAGGGAAGCAGGCTGGTCGGGGATCCCGCGCGTATCAGCGCGCTGGGGTGGACGCCCCGTTATCGCTTCGAAGAGACGCTCGACGATCTGCTCGCAGATTGGAGGTCTCGCGCTTGAAGCCACAGGCCGGCGCACCAGGTATCCCCCGACTGCCGTTCCTCGATCTCGCGTTCGAGCACCAGACCGCGCGCGGCCACGAGCGTCCGCACGCGCTCACGTTCCTCGCCGAGATAGCCGGACAGCACGAGCGCCCGCGAGGCATGTTCGACCAGGCGCGGGATACACGGCTCGAGCCGGCCCAGCAGCAGATTGCACAGCACGAGCTCGAAGCGTGCGCGCGGCGCGATCGTCTCGAGCGTGCCGCACACGAGCGCGAGCGGCAGCCGGTTGCGGGAGGAGTTCTGCGCCGCGTTCGCACAGGCCTGGGGATCGATGTCGAGCCCGAGCGCCTGCGCCACCCCCAGGCGCAACGCTCCCAGCCCCAAGATCCCGCTGCCGGTTCCGACATCGAGCACGCGATCGCCCTCAACCAGTGCCTCCAGTGTCAGAGCCAGGGCCAGCCGCGTGCTGGCGTGCTCGCCGGAGCCGAACGCCTGCTGCGGATCGATCAGGATCTCAGGCGTTCCTCTCGACGCGCACCAGGAAGGCCGGATCCAGAGCGAACCCACGCGGCGCGGCTCGAGTCCCGCTCGCCAGGTCCGCTCCCAGTCGGTCACGGGCACACGCTCGGGCTCGTGCACGCAGATCCCCAGCCCGAGCTCGCTGAGCGCGGCGATCTCGCGCGCGGGAGCCCCGTCGGCCCGAAAATACGCCAGCAGCTCCGCGGGCCGCTCCTCGATGCCGAGGGTCCCGAGTGAGTGGAGCTCAGCGATCAAGCGCTCGACCTGCTCGGGGGGAGCCTGAATACGAAAGCAGAGCGTCGGGCTCACGACGACTCGTATCCTGCGGTCTGGGGCTCGTGCTCATTCTGGGCAGCGCCTGTAGCCAGGTCAGCTACGTAACGCACGTCGGGATCGGTCAGATGCGGGTCCTCCGGGCACGCGAGGCGCTCACGCCCGAGCGGATCGCCCAGCTCTCTCCGGAGGAGCAGCGGGGCCTGGCCGCACTGAAGCAAGCGCTCGCCCTCGCAGAATCGCTGGGACTCGGCCACTCCACAAGCTACCGCCACCTGATCGAGCGCAGCGAGGACGAGAGTATCCGCGTGGTCGTGGTCGCGCCTGCGCAACGCCTGGAGCCTGTGACCTGGTGGTTTCCGATTGTGGGCCGGGTCGCCTATCGCGGCTACTTCGACCCCACCAGGGCCCAGAATTTCGCCCAGGGCCTGGCCCGGCAGGGCTTCGATACCTACGTCCGCCCCGCCCTGCTCTACAGCACGCTCGGCTGGTTCGATGACCCCGTCCCGCGTGCACTCCTGCGCTGGCCGCCGGCCGCGATCGTGGTGACGATCGTGCACGAGCTCGTCCACGAGGCGATCTTCGTCAAGAACGACACGGCGTACAACGAAGCGCTCGCCACTTTCATCGCACACCATGCGGCCCTCGAACACTTCGCCGAGCAGCCGCTCCAGATCGAGAGCGTGCGCGACGGATATGCGGATCAGCGCCTGTTTGCGCAGCTGCTGGCGGACCTCAGCAGCGAGCTCAATGCGCTGTATGAGCGGGAGCTCAGCGCGCAGGACGCGCGCAGCGCGCGAGAGATCATCTTCCAGCGCTACCAACAGGGGCGTTATCCGAGCCTGCGCTGGCAGACGCTCCGCTACGAGGGGTTCCAGGGGATCGCGCTCTCGAACGCCTACGTCCTGGCGAACCGGACCTACCTCGGGAATCTCCCCTGCTTCGAGCGGGAGCTGGCTGAGCTGGAGGGCGATCTCCGCGCCTTCGTGCGCGAGCACAAGACCCAACCCGGGCGTCACACAGACGCGCAGGAATGCGCCCCAAGCGCGACGGGAGGAGAGCCACAATGGGTCGCCGACCCTTCGTCCTCGTAGACCGCGACGGCACCCTGCTTGAAGATGCCGGGTACGTCCATCGGATCGCCGACTACCGGCCCCTGCCGGGCGCGATCGAGGGCCTGCGTTGGCTGCAAGAGGCAGGGTTCGGCCTTGCGGTCCTCACCAACCAGTCCGGAATCGGGCGCGGGATCTTCAGCGAAGAGGATTACCAGGCCTTCCAGGCGCACTTCATCCAGGATCTCGCCGCGCAGGAGGTACAGATCGAGGCGACCTACTTCTGCCCGCACTCACCCGAGGCGGGCTGCAATTGCCGCAAGCCGGCGACCGGGCTGCTGGAGCGGGCCCAGCGAGAGCTGGACATCGATCTCGCGCGGAGCTGGGTCATCGGGGACAAGCCGGAGGACCTCGAGCTGGCGCGGCGCGCGGGCTGCCGCGCGATCTACGTCCTCACGGGCGAAGGGGCGCGCCGAAGACACGAGCTTGACTCCAAGGCAATCACGGCCGCGGACGTTCTGGCCGCCGCGCGTCTCATTACCCAACACTCGAGGTAGCGCAGTTCCGCCACAGCACCGCGACGATCGCCAGCAGCATGAGCAGGTTGAAAGTCATGTTGCGGCGACGCCAAACCTGGGCCCGCTCTGCGCGCCAGACTTCCGGATCCACCCCAGGCGGTCGTTTCGCCATCGCAGGCGCAGAGTAGCCTCCTCGCAACCGCGCTGTCGATCACGTCCCCCGGCGCCCGCTGCGAGCGCGACCCTGGCCCTGCCGCTTGCGGGCGGCGTCGAGCGCGACTCGCGCCGCAGCCTGATCGCATACGATCGCGTTGGTGCAGCGGGCCAGCGCCACCGGCAGCAGGGATTCGCCCTTGGCGGCGCCGGAGGTCAGCAGCAGGGAGAGCTTGGTCTCGGACCTGGCCAGACCGCGTAGATCGCGCAGCCCGACGCCCAGGAGCTCACGCTGTCCCTTCCCGCACGGAAGCGGGACCAGCTCCCCGGTCTCCGACAACATGTTGAGACAAACATCGGTGGCCGGCGTGGTCTCGAGATCGATTCCCAGGTCCTTCAGCGTGTGCTGGATCCAGCCATCGTCTTGCTTGTCCCCGCAGCCGAAGATGGCCACATCGAGCTGGCTGTAGTGTCGACGCAGCCCAGCGGCCGCATCGAGGGGCCGCGGCTCCGCCGCGCCGTCGAACAGATACCCGAAGGGCTTGAGCGTGGGCGCCTCCAGACGAGCACTTCCGAGCAGATAGCCAGCCTTCGCGCCCATCGCCGCCACCAGCGCGTCGGCAAGCTCGAAGCGGTGCTCGAAAAAGGGCTCCAGTGTCAGCGGCACGAGGGTGAAGCGCTTGTCGCTACCGGGCAGGTCCGGAAAGGGCGAGGTCCTGGCCCCGATGGAGCGCGCAAAGGTCGCTACGTGGAGCCCGCCCGCGATTCCCAAGGTGTAGGCGTTCGGGTTCCTCGTCAGGAAGTCGGCCACCAGGGCGTGGGCCTTGTACGTGACGAAGAAGGGCGCGATCGGATCGCAGCGGAAGTCCCTGTGCGCCATGTTGCGGACCACACAAATCTCTGGGACCGGGACGTCCTGCGGCAGCACCGCCCGTAGCGCCTCTGCCAGCGCCGTCGCGAGCGGGCCGTCCACGAGCTCGTCCCTCCCCTCCGAAAGGTCGAACTCGACCAGCCCCAGCGCGAGGCCCCCCCGGGCCATCCGGCGGATGTCCGCCTCAGTCGGCCTGCGCGCCGGCACGCTCCGGCGCGCCATCAGACGCTCGATCCGGTCGGCGATCTCGTCCGGCGAGTCCCCGCACAGAGTCCTGAGCGCAGCCACACGTAGCGCCCGCTCGCGCTCCCCCGTAGCGCCCCCCGAAAGCTTCCAACGCACGCCCCGCCGTAACCAGGTCAGGGGATCGTCGTTTCCACAGAAAAAGATCTCGAGGGGCACGCCGAAGTAGCGCGCCAGGCTGATGAGGTGCCCTAGCGTGGGGGAGTGCCGTTTGCGCGGGATCGCAATCTTGAAGCCACGATACGTAGCTATGGGAATGCCGGCCCCCCCGGCGATCTCAGCGTCGGTCGGCGTCTTCCCACCGCCTCTGAGGTCCTGCTCCAGGCTCAGCAGCGGCTCGCAAATATCCAGCCGCTCGGAGTGCGGTCGTCCCATATCGGTCTCCTATGTGCGTCGGGGCACGCCTTTTTTGTTGTAGTACGTCAGCTCTGCCTGGCTGACACAGTGCCTTATTCGCCTGTGACAGCTCCTGAGAGCTCTGTCAACCCATTCCTCGAGGCTGCCAGCTTGGTTTCAGCGCAACTGAGACCAGCCCAGCGTGCAGAAACTCGAGAAACAGACCGCCCCAGCAACAGGCTCCTCGAGAAGTTTCTCCGGTCCTTCGCCAGGCTGGCGCTTCCAGCACACCACCCTACTCGAGGAGAACGCCATGTGCGCCATACCTGCCCCGGCCTTCGTCAACGACCACAGAGATCCGCCTCTCCAGCTCGTAGTCGATGATCACCTGCGGCTCTTGAAGCGCTGCCTCAAACGCAAGGACGATCTGATGATCGTCGGTCCGCGCGGCTGCGGAAAGACCACGCTTGCCACCCGCATCACCGAAGAGCTCGGGTACCCCACTGTCGTGTTCCACTTCGGGGCCATCCTGGATGTGGAGCTCGCCCTGTTTGGAGGCATGGCCCTGCGCAACGGCGAGACGCTCTTCATCAGGGGCCGCTTTCTCGATGCTATCTGTACACCCAATTGCGTCATCATTCTGGACGAGCTGAACCGGGCTCCCACGTCGGTGCAGAGCTGCATGCTGAGCTTGATGGATTTTCAGCATCGGATCGTCGTGGACCAGGAGGCTCCCGAGCGACGCATCGTTGAGCGCGCGCCGGGCGTCATGTTCATCGCCACGATCAATCTAGGAGCAGAGTATGTCGGCACGGAGCCGCTCGACGCCGCTCTCCTGGATCGATTGAAGTTCATTCGGCTCGACTACTCCAAGCAGGAAGAGCAGCTCCTCCGGTCACGGGGTCTCCCCAGTCGCGAAGCACGCAAGATCGTCCGCATGGGTCATACCATTCGAAAGGCGTACGCGGACGGGGGGATCGCAGAGACGATCAGCACTCGTGGGCTGGTCATGGTCGGAGACCTGATCGCCGATGGCTTCAGCCTCAAACAAGCGTTCGAGGCGGTTGTGGCCATCTTCGATCCGGACGGGTTGGCCGCGCTGAATGCGATCCTGCGAGCCAAGTCATGAACCCGGTGCTGCAGGGCTGGAGGAAGAGTACGAGGGAGGCCCGCCTCGAGCTGTTGATCGGGGAGCGCTTCGACTTCGGACTCGGGTCTGAGGAATGGCCAAATCCCGTATCCGCCTGGTGTTCCGCCGCGCGCGCGCTGGTGATACTCGTGGGGGAGCGGCACGCCTCGGTTGCCTTCGAGCCCGGAATTTCCGCCGCCGACGTTCGCCGGGGTCTCACGAACCTGGATGGGACGTTGCTCAAAGGCTTGGGCTCGGATGCAGACGCAAGTGAGCGCCTGATAGGGGTCGCGGCGCACGAGGGGGCCCACCTCGCATGGTCGGCGCCGCCCCGCCGGAGCTGGGTGCCTGCCTACCGCTGGGTCCACAACCTCGTCGAGGACGAGCGCATCGAGCGAAAAATCGCCCGGCGCTACCTGCGGCTCGCCCACCCGCTCTATGTCGCACGCCGGGACCTGCTCGAGATCGACCCCGACGAGTCGAGCTTCTTCGGGGCGCTGTTCGCGATTGTGCGCGCACCGGACCGGCTCTCAGCGCAACAATGGACCCGGCACGAGCGCCGGTTGCTCAAGCTGATCTCCATTCTCACGCCCTTTCCGGGCTCCCAGGCCGCGGTCACCAGGTGCGTGGCGCGGATCGTGCAACTGCTCACGCACCCAGAGCTGCTAAGCACCCCTGCGTATCCGGAGCTCGTCCTTCCGGGCTTTAATCCCGCTACCTGCCGCCCGGGACAACGCCCGCTGCACGAGAGGTTGAGGCGCCTGCGAAGGCAAAGGTCCAGGTCCGACAAGGACGGACTGAGCAGAGAAGCGGAGCTGGATCCTGATTGGCCACCCGTCCGTTGGGAGCAGGTCGGCCCGGACCCGAACAGCTATGAGGCCATTCGCCGCGAAGTCGCCGGCCCAGCCGCGCTGCTGCGCCAGCTTCTGCAGCCCCTGCTCCCGCCTCGCCGGGAGTCGCATCGCCGGCGCGGAACGCTGGACCGTCGTCGCCTGTTCGCACGCGAGCTGGATGATCGGCTCTTTCTCGGACCCAACCTGGCACGCGACGCGCTCTCGATCGCGCTGATCCTGGATATGTCGGCCAGCATGGACGGCAGCTGTGCAGAGAAAGCGCAGCACGTTGCGGTGCTCTTATCCGAGGCGGTGATCGGTCTGCCCGGCGTACGCCTCTACGTATACGGCCACTCCGCCGATCGCGATCACAGCCCGTGTACGCAGATCACGCGCTTCGCGACACCGGCCCGCGGGCCGGTTCTGACGCTGGGCCACTTCAACGTTGATGGAAACAACCGCGACGCCCACGCCCTGCACCTGATCGGCGACGACCTCCAGCGCATGGAGCCCCGTTCACGCTCCCGCCGCATCGCCGTGATCCTTGCCGATGGTGTCCCACACGCGATGGGCTTCAGCGGCCCGGAAGCCTTCGAAGCCACCCGGCGGGCGCTGCTGTGGCTCGACCAGGCCTGGGGGCCGACCGTCTTCCTCGCCACCGAGGAGCACGAGCGCCTGCGAGACCTCGCCTCCGGCCCCTATCTCGTCCTCCAGGACAAGAACTCCTTTCACCCGCTCGTGAGCCTGCTCTCCGGGGCCCTGCGAAGATGCTGAGCGGAGTCAGCGTGGCTCATCGGACCAGGGCACACGCAGGAAGGGGTCCACCACCAGACCGACCCGGGTGAAGCGCACGCGCACTGCACCGAAGCGCCGGGTCTCGTAGAGCGTCACCGACTCCGCTTGCAAGCGCGCACGCACGCGTATGTGCGGGAGCGGCGACCGCGGTCGACGGCCGGCGCTGGCGATCGCCACCCAGGGACGCAGAGTTCGGAGCCAGAGCGCATCCGTCGAGGACTCACTCCCGTGATGGGCGAGCTTGAGCAGCTGACACGGAGCCAGCTTACGCGCCAGCTCCCGCTCCACGTGACTGGGTACGTCTCCCGGGAGCAGCGCGCACCCGTGCGGTCCCTCGATGCGCAGCACGAGCGAGCCGTGATTCGAGCTGCGGCTCGAGAAAGCGCGAGGCGGCCAGAGGACGCTCAACCGGAGCGGTCCCAGCGTTGCACGCTCCTCAGCTGCCACCAGCCGAACCGGAATCCCTCGCCGGGCGGCGACGCGGCGTATCGGCCCGAGCGCAGCGCTCTCCCAGGTAGCACGGGTGGCCCACAGCTCTCGCACCGGCACGCTCTCGAGCACGGCGCGCGCGCCCCCGATATGATCGCGGTCGGCGTGACTCAGCAGCAGAACCTCGAGCTCGCGTATTCCCTCGGCGCGCAGAGCCGGGCGCACGATGCTGCGGCCCGCATCGAAGCGTCCAAAACGGGGGCCGGCGTCCACCAGCCAGGCCCGGCTTCCGCTTCGCACCAGCACGGCGTCCCCGTGACCCACGTCGAGAAAGAGCAGCGATGCGGAGCTCCCCGCAGCACCCCGCTCCCCCTCCAAGGATGGAAGCAGCAGGGCGCCGGCGGCGAGCGCACCCGCGCCCAATGCGGCGTACCACTGACGACGGAACGATAGGCGCAACGCGAAGCCCGCAGCGGCGATCCCCAGTGCGCGTCGGACCGGGCGCGCTGAGCCCTCGAGCAGACTGGTGCTTCCGAGCGCCTCGACCAGACGGATTCCGAGCTCCGCCGCGCCGCGCGCCACGGGGCCAAGCCCAGCGGCGGCGGTCGTAGAAAGCACACCCAGGCAAGCGCTGAGCAGCCCCAAGGGGAGCACGATCGCGCCGAAGAGCGGGACCGCAAGTAGGTTTGCCACGGGAGCGAGTCGGGGCAGCGGTGCATCGATGGCCGCAATCAAGGGCGCGGTCGCCAGGCCCGCCGCCAGCGTCGCGTGCAGGAGCGAAGCAAGGCGTCCGCTTCCGCCCCAGACGAGGATGCCCGCGACCGCGGAGAACGAGAGCGCAAACGAGGGCTCGAAAAGCGACCCCGGATCCCAGGCCAGCACCACCAGGGCCGCGAGAGCGAGCACGTTCCAGGCCGCCGCGGGTCGTCCGCCCAGCAGCGCCAAGGTCCCGGCTGCGGCCATGGTCGCCGCACGCAGCGCCGGGACCCCGAGGCCGGACAGCGCCGCGTACGCGCATGCCGCAGCGACCCC
>SMUY01344644.1_pt1 | contig 11820 bp, 10 predicted proteins | sample 2456441 | NCBI WGS metagenome assembly SMUY01 (sample SAMN11095931, study PRJNA526329) | marine sediment metagenome | biome: Marine sediment; feature: Surficial sediment; material: Deep marine sediment; isolation source: Hadal surficial sediment | place: Pacific Ocean | collected 2014-11 | depth...
CGGCGGCTGGCCGAAGCAGCGCTGGCCTCGGGCGGCTGTGACGGCTGCGTCTGGCTCGACTAGAAGCTCAACCCGTCGTGGCGCAGGACGGCTCGGGAGCCTCGATGCTCAGGGCCTTTTCCCGGTTAGCTCCGCCAGTGCTTTCTTCAGCAGCTTGCGCCGATCGGCATCCTGATGCGGATAGCTGAGGTCCATTGCGCCAATGTGGTTCGTAATGATGGACGCGACCACGGCCCGCATCACCCATTTGTGGTCCGCGGGCACGATGTACCACGGTGCCCAGGGCGTTGACGTGGTGGACAGCGCCGCCTCGAATGCTTCGACATAGGCATCCCAGTAGCCGCGTTCAAACAGGTCGCTGGGGTCGTATTTCCAGTGCTTGTCGGGATCTTCCAGGCGTTTGATGAGGCGCTGCTTCTGCTCGGCTTTCGATACATTCAGAAAGAACTTGATGATCACCGTGCCGTTACGGGTCAGATGCTGTTCGAGATTGTTGATGTCCTCGAGCCGTTCGTTCCAGAAGGTGAGATCGAGCGGCTGGCTGTTGAAGGACAGCTGACCCCGCTCGGGATGTACCCGCACGGTGGTCACATCCTCGTAGTAGGAGCGATTGAAAATGCCGATCCGACCGCGCTCGGGCATGGCCTTCCAGTAGCGCCAGAGGAAATTGTGATCGAGTTCTTCGCGTGACGGTTGCTTGAAGTTCGACACCTGGAAACCGGCCGGATTGACGCCGGCCGTGACGTGTTTGATGGTGCCGTCCTTACCGGCCGCATCCATTCCCTGAAACAGCAGCAGCATCGAGTAGCGGTTGTCGGCATACAACAGTTCCTGCGCGTCGGAAAACTCGCGGATGCAGCTCGCGACGTAGTTGCGCGCTTCCTCCTTCAGCTCGTCGGCGTCGAGTTCCCGCATCGCCGGGGTGCCCATCCAGGCCGTGTCGTGCTCGCTCAACCGAACCGCGGAACCGGGTTCTGCACGAAAAACTCCCGTGTCGAGATCAGCGCGCATGCAGGCCTCCATGCCAAGGGACGGATGGTACTGGAATTCCCTGGTGGGGCGCATCAATGGGTCGACGCAAGAGGCTCCTCCTGGCGAATCCATAACGCACCGATCAACAACGCGAAGAGGCCGCCGATACAGACCCACTCGGCGGCCCGATAGGTGCCGAACAGATCCGTGCCGATGCTGAAGAAGGCGGGACCGATCGCACTGGCGAAAACGGTCAGGGAGGTGTTCATGCCGCTGATCTCGCCCAGATGCAACCGGCCGAAGTAACGAATGAACGCAAGATTGGAGAGCACCCCCCAGAGCCCGCCGCCGGTGCCGAACCCGACCACCAGCAACCAGTAGCCGACGTTGGTGTCCAGGCTCAGCAAACCCGCCGCGCCGGTGATGAACGCGATCAGCATGAGAACGAGGAACGGTTTCAGCGGCGTACGGTCCGCGAACCAACTGGCCAGCAAGTTGACGCTGAGCGAGACGAGGGCCTGGGGGAAGAAGTACCCGAAGGCCTCATCCCGGCCACGCCCGGCTTCAGCGAAGATCGCGACGATGTGAAAGGTGACCGCCGTGCCGAACAGCGCGTGCATCGACAGGCCCGCCGCGTAGATCCAGAACACAGGGCTGCGGCGTGCCTGCGCCGCGCGAATATTCGGGTCGTCCAGGGCAATGTCATGTGCTTCGCTCGCGAGCCCGCCGTCGGGCTGCAGACCGCAGCTTTCGGGCGTATCGCGCGTCAGCAACAAGGCCAGGACGGCAAAGCCCACGCCCACCGCTGCCGCGAGAACCCAAAGCGCGCCGCGCCAGCCGAAGTCATCGATCATCAGAGCGAGCAGCAGCGGGGCGAGCGAAAATCCGAGCGAAACGAAAACGCCTCGCACACCCGACACCAGCCCGCGGCGTTTTTCGAACCAGACCAGCAGCACGTTGCGTGAAGCGCTGGTCAGAATGCCCTGGCCGCTGAAGCGCACCCCAAAGTAACCGAGCAGAATCAGTCCGAAGGTGACGCTGGCGAAATTGAGTCCGGTGGCTGCGGCGATCCAGCCGCCGATCACGTCGATTGAGCTGATCAGCAGGACGAACACCCCGAGTACCACACTGGAGGCGACGATCATGACGCGAGCGCCCATTCGGTCGTACCACCGGCCGGCTCGGGTCAGCAGTACGGCGCTGCCGATCGTCCCGGCCAGATAGGCGAACGACAGCTGGGTGCGGCTCAGGTCGAACGCTTCGATGAACGGGTCGGTAAACACCGCCATACCCATCGTCTGGCCGGGCACGCTCATCAGAAAACCGACGGTCGAGACCAGCCAGATCACCCAGCCGTAAAAGAACGGCGCACGACGCACGTCGAAGGGCCAACGCGCGGCCTTCGGGACCTTCGGGACCTTCGGGACCTTCGGAACCTTCGGGATGGACACCTGTTCGGCGATTAGACGGTGGTGGCCGGCAAGGTACGCTCGAAAAACAGCGCGGTGAGGTCGACGATTTGCCGGGCGAAGTCGACATTGGTATCAAACGCGTGTTCCTGCCCTTGGAAGATGTGCATTTCCACCGCAGCCCCGGATTCACTCAGGGCTTGGTACATCTGCAGACTGGCGGCGACCGGTACGACCTGATCCGCATTCCCATGAACCAGCATCGTCGGGGGGAAGCGTCGATGGGCGTACGTCAGCGGGCTGGCCGCATCCGCCGTTTCGTCGCCCACGTGGCCGCCGAACAGAGCGGCGACGGCGCTGTCGGCTTCCAACTCGGTGCTGCGAAGCAGCGTGGGTGGATACACGGCAACGGCGGCCGCGCAGCCGGATGACGCGTCTGCATGGCCACCGTCGCCTTCGAAGCCGGGGATATCCTGCGTTGCGGCCAGCATCAGTGCCAGATGCGCGCCGGCGGAGTTACCCGACACGGCAATTCGATCGGTGTCGACGCGAAGCTGGATTGCGTTGCTGCGAATCCAACGCAGCGCCGCCTTCGCGTCGTGCAGCTGCGCCGGCCAGATTGCCTCGCCGGTCAAGCGGTACTCGCTGCACACGCACAGGTAGCCGTAGCGCGCGAGTTGAATGCCGTAGTATTTGAGTTGGGATTTCTCGCCATTGCGCCAACTCCCGCCGTGCAGCAGCAGGATGGCCGGGCGAGCCGATTCCTGGTCGAGAGCGTCGGGTGGCGTGAACACGTCGCAGGTCAGATCGCGGTCGCCGCCCCGGCCGAACACCACGTCTTCATCGATCGATACGCGTCCGGGTAGTTTTTCAGGCATCTCGGGTCCTTCTCAGCGCGTGAGCGCGTCATCGGCTCGTTGGCGGTCGGTCACTACGGGTCGTCTTCGAAGACGAAACGTGTGGCGGTTCCGGCAAACGCGTCGCCCTCGTCGCCAAGCCATGCGAAGGCCTTCAATGGCCGCAACTCGAACACCCCGCGCTGGATCTGGTCCAGCGTGAAGTCCCAGCGGTATTTGGGATTGTAGGCAGCCAGAAACTCGGCCAGGCGCGCGTCGTCTGTCACCTCGGTCGCTGTGCCTTCCACCACCAGCGTCGCAGCGCCATCTTCGAGGTGTACCACCGCGCGTGGATTCCCGTACAGATTACGCGCCTTGCGCGTGGATGGGCCGGTGCTGAAGGTGAAGCCGCGCTCACCCCACACGCCCCACACCGGCATCGCGTGCGGAATGCCGTCGCTCGACGCGGTGGACACCCAGTAATTGCGCGCGTCCTGAAGACGCTGCGCCAGCGGCGCCCACTCGAGCAACTCGCCCTGGTCGGCGGGGCGAAAGTAACCCTCGGGTTCAGGTCGGGATCGGCGTGTCGGACTGGCCATGGTTCACTTTTTCGCGTGCGGGTCTTCGAGTCCGGCCTTATGCAATGACTCTCCGGCCGCGTAGCCGTAAATACCCTTGGCCATCAGCGAGGTTTCACTGTCGCGACGCGCCTGAAACACTTCGGCGCGGGCCGCGTGTACCTCTTTGTCGTCCGGTTCCGCCAAGGCGGCCAGTTCCACGAGGTGGCACGCCAGGCGCAGGTCGCCCGCTTCGCACAGCTGTCGTGCGCGGGCCGCAAGTACCGAGGCACCGCCGGCGAGCGCCGCCAGTTCCTGGCCGAGGACGGTATCGGGTGATGGTTTGAGGTTCGCCGGATTGCCGTCATACCAGCCGCCGTACATGCGCCAGAGGTTGCGCACCACGAACTCGGGTTCATCGTACAGCGGTCGCAGATAAGGGCGCGCGAGCACCTCAGGATCCACCTTTACCGCATGGATGATGTCGTTCAACCGAACTCCGTCGTTCATCATCGCCAACGTCTCGTTGACCAGGTGCTCCAGCGCTTCTGCGACCTCGATGAGCACCCGCTGGATGCGCTCAACACCGGTGATGGGCAGTCCGTGCGCGGGTAAAAACAGCTCCGCTCCCATGCCCGCCATGTCGCGCATCGCCGCGGCCCATTCGACGGGGTAGCGCTGGACCTTCTGCGGATTGCCCGCATTCGGAAAATTCCAGATGAAAAAATCGCCCGCGCATATGGCTTTGTGCGCGGGAATCCACGCCCAGGTGTGGTCGTCGGTTTCGCCACGCGCGTGGCGCAGCTCGAATTCCAGCCCGCCGACGTTCAGGTTCATCGTGTCCCGGTACGTCAGGTCCGGTGCGGCGCTGTCGCTGGGCAGGAACCGGCCTTCCTCACCACCGATGCTATAGCCTCGTCCGCCGAAGCCCCGGAACTGGCGAGCATTGATGGTCATGTTGTAGCCGTTGGTGAGGTTGTAGCGATCGAAACGCGCGGCCACGTTTTCATGACCTGCAACGGTTGGACGCGCAGCACCCTTGGCTTCGGCATCCGCCATGAACGCGCCGCAACCACCGACGTGATCGACGTGTCCGTGGGTGTACACCAGGGTATGAAACGGATCGCCCGACCAGCCGCGAATTGCGTCCACCACCCGCGCGCCGCCTTGTGCCCCGCTGGTATCGAACACCACCAGACCTTCATCGGTTTTGAACAGGATCGAGTGCGAGAATGCTTCCACCATGGCGATTCCGTCGGCAATCTCGGACAGTTCGTGGGTGATGCGATTGACCGGTTCGGCGGCATAGCCCTCATCGATGATTTTACTCGAAAGGCTCAACAGGTCCGGCATGGTTGCCTCCCTTCAGTTGCTGCGGTCAATTCAATCGAATTCGAGGATCGCGCGACCGCTGATCTCACCCTGTTCCAGCGCACGGGTGGCCTCGTTGATCTCATCGAGCGAGTAGCGGGCGGTGACCATCGCGTCGAGATCCAGATCGCCGTTGGCGTGCCAGTCCAGGAAGGTCGGGAAGTCCCGATCCGGTGCACAGGAGCCGCCAATGCTGCCGATGAACTGCTTTTCGCCGATCAGCACGTCGATGGCGTTCAGTTCGACCGGCGTGTTGGGAACTCCCACCAGGACAGCGGTACCGCCGCTGCAGGCCCCGAAGTGCCCGGCTCGACATGCCGGAACGATTTGCTCCATGGTCTGCCGGATGCCGATGCAATCGAATGCGAAATCGGCGCCGGTGACTGGAGTGCTCATGATGGTGCGCTGATTTTCGTGGGGCGTGAGCGCGTGGATCGCCGCAATGGGATCACCTTCGGTTGCGTTGATGCCGTGCGTGGCGCCGAAACGTTTTGCGAATTCGAGCTTTGCGTCGTTCACATCCACGGCGATGATCGGATCGGCGCCAACCATCCGGGCGCCGACCACGGCTGACAGTCCTACGCCGCCGACCCCGAAGATCACCACACTCTGCCCGGACTTGACGCCGGCGGTGTTGATCACGGCCCCGGCGCCGGTCATCACGGCACAACCGATGATCGCCGTGACGTCATGCTGGGTATCGGGCGCGACCTTCACGACGTATTGCTGGTCCGCCAGGGTGTGGTCTGCCCAGGTGAACACGTTTTCGGATTGGGCGGTGCCGTCTGATACCTCCAGCACCGAACGAACCGGCTCCTGGGGGGTGTTTGCCGCGTCGCGCGGCACCCAGGTGACCAGCACGGTGTCGCCCTCTGTAACATGCGTGACCTCGGCGCCCACCTTCAGCACGACTCCTGTGGACTCGTGCCCGAGGATGACCGGCGTGGTCCGCTCGCGATGCATCTGGTGTAGCTGCGAGTGACAGATCCCCGACGCATACTGTTTGACCACGACCTGGGTGGGACCGGGGTCCGGCAGGTCGAGTTCTTCGATACGCAGCGGACCGGGTTGTTGCGGCAGCACCACAACGCGAGCTTGAGTCCCCATTTTTCGATTCTCCCCCTGATCTTTGGAAAATTTGCTTTGGGAATCTTGACCCCTGCCACGCAGGAGCGCAATTCGTCCGATTGCGATGCAACCTTGGCACGGGCGCGAACGATCGCGCACAATCCATGCCACCAGGTAAAGATAGGTGTGCATGGTCTGATGTCCGAACGCTTTCGATTATTGTTTCGCGGAGAAATCCTCGAGGGGCAACACACGGCAGTGGTTAAGAAGCGATTGGCGAAATTGCTCGGCATCGAGGATGCCCGGGTCCAGCGTTTGTTCTCAGGTGAGCCGGTGGTCATCAAGAAAGACGTTGATCAGGCCACTGCAGCACGCTATCAAGCCGAGTTCGAGAGCGCGGGAGCCCGGTTGCGGGTGGCGGGTGGCAAGTCGGCGGGGTCAGCGGCTTCGCCACCGCCGACGCCAGCGCAGGACGCCGCATCCGCAGCCGCCCCTTCGGCAACCCCTGCCGGCGCGGCCTCCACCGGGGATGACCCTACGGTGGCTGAACCGGGGGCGATGATGGGCGATGACGATAGTGAGCCGCCGCCGCCAGCGCCCGACACCTCTCATTTGAGCGTTGCGGAAACCGGCAGTGATCTGCTGGAAGACGAGCACCGCGCAGCGGAGGTGGTGCTCGAACTCGATCCGGACTTTGACCTGGCGGCGCCTGGCACTGATCTGGGACAGATCACCGCGCACGCCGTGGATGTGGATATCGATGTGGATTTCACGATTGCGCCGCCGGGCGCGGACCTCGATGAGCGTGAGAAATCAGCGCCGCCGGCGCCACCCGACACCAGTCACATAGACCTGGAAGACTCCGAGGATTCCGAGCACTGATTTCAGGCGGGCAGTTGCCGTTCGAATTCGTCGGTCAGGCGCCGCCACTCCATCGTGAACCAGGGGGTGAAGGAGTCTGGGTTGGAGCTGAGTTCCTTGGTCAGCAGGTCCCGGCTGATCCAGCGCCACGCTTGTACCTCGGCTGTGTTGACGACCGGATCCTGATCGGAGCGTCCTACGTACACCCAGCACAGCTCGTGCTCGGTGCCTACCTCGCCAAATCGGGCGGTGTATTCGAATTTGTAGAGAAACGTGAGGTCGGCGTTCACCCCCAACTCCTCGGCCAGACGACGGCCCACCGCGTCTGCGATGTCCTCGCCGGCGCGAGGGTGGCTGCAACAACTGTTCGACCAATAGGACGGCCAGAGCCGTTTGTCTGCCTGGCGTTGCTGAATCAGGAGTTCGCCGGCCGAGTTGAATACGAATAGCGAGAACGCCCGGTGCAGCACGCCGCGACCATCGTGACATGCGGATTTGTCCAGCGTACCGATCGTGCGATCCGTGGCGTCGACCAGCACCAGTAGCTCGTCGTCCGACGAGACAATCTTGCGGCGTCCTAGCGGATCCACGTTGCTCTTCCGTGCAGGAGTCCGTGCAGGAGTCCGTGCAGGAGCCCGTACAGGCGCCGGTCCCGGGGGTCAGCCAACCGAAACCTCCAGCGCCTGGTATCCCGCGGCCTCGATGGCGTCGACTACCCGCTGAGGTTCGTCCGGAGCCAGTGCAATAATAGATCCGCCGCCGCCGCCGCCCGTCAATTTTGCGCCCAGCGCCCCGTTCGTGCGGGCGAGGTGAGCCAGTTCCTCCAGTTCCGGGGTCGACAGTTGCAACGCGTTGAGGAAGCCGTGGCAAAGGTTCATCAGCTCGCCAAGCTCCGCAAGATTGCCGCTTGCGATCGCGCCGACGGCTGACGTCGTCAGCGCGTCGATCTCGTCGAACAGGCTTTCGTACCTCACCGTCTGGCGCTCCCAGGCCTCGCGGACCTTGGCGACGTTGGTTGCGGTCAGGCTCTCCCGTCCGGAAATGCCGATCACGAAGGTCATGGGGGTGGCGATTTCCAGCTCGGCAAACACCGGGCCTTCATCGCGGTGATAGAGCAACGGCTTGCCGTAGGTTGCGACGGTGTTGTCCACGCCAGAGGGGGTGCCGTGCGCGGCTTTTTCGCACTCGAATGCCAATGCGTTGACCTGTTCGGCATCGAGTCCGACGCCGAAGTGGAGATCCAGGGCACGGATGACGGCGACCGCCAGCGCCGAGGAGCCGCCCAGGCCCATTGCCCGGGGAATGTGCGGAAACACTTCGATTTCCATCGAACGTGATTCCAGTTTCAGCTCCTTCAGAACCATCGCGAGGATTCCGGCCACGCCCTGGGGATGTTCGTCCAGCGAGCGGATCCGCTGCTCTACCCCCCAGCGTGGTATGACCATCTGAATACCATCGCTTGCGTCCTTCACGCGGGCTTCGATGGCCAGCGGAATGGGCGCGGCGATCGCCTGGCGTCCGTACACTACCGCGTGCTCGCCCAACAGAATTATCTTTCCGCAAGCAGAGCTGCGCGGTTCCGAATCCTCGGGCGGCACGGGTTCATTCGAAACTAGCGATGTGACGATGTCGCGCGCCTTCCAGACCTTGATATCCCCGGACTCGATCAGTGCTTCAACAACCGTTTCGAACAGTTCATCCGGTACTTCCGCCGTGGTCGCGACGCTGCGCGCGTGCAGCGTCATGTGGCCCTGCTGGATCCCGTCGGTGGACAGCGCGCGCAGCGCAGCGAAGTTCTGCGCCAGGCCAATGGTCGCCATGATGGTTGCCAACTCGGTCGCATTCGGCGAACCGAGCAGCCGGTGGTTGAGCTGCACGGCGGGGTTCGTCTGCAGCGATCCACCCACGGTTCCGACCTTCATCGGGATTTCGATCTCCCCGACCAGCTCGCCGCGCTCGTTCTTGTACCAGCGTGTCAGCGAGGTGTAGCGGCCAGCGCGTGCCGCATAAGCGTGGGCGGCCGCTTCAATCGCGCGCCAATCGTTGCCGGTTGCCAGTGCCACCGCATCGACGCCGTTCATGATGCCTTTATTGTGGGTGGTGGCCCGGTATGGATCGACGGTGGCCAGATCGGTTGCGAGAATGATGCCGTCGCGCACCTGCTCGCCGGTGTACCCCTTGCCTTCCAGATTGCTGACCGGAATGGCGACGTGCGCACGGGCAATCGCCCGGTCCGTGAGGTTGGACAGAATGCGCAGAAATACCTGGCCGCCGGTGATCGTCTCGATCAGCGACGCAACGCCTTCACACATGGTATTGACGAGGTTTGCGCCCATCGCGTCGCGGGTGTCGACCAGCAGGTGCAGCACCACCATCTCGCGTCCGTCCTCGGGCGCATGGTGCTGGAACAACTCGATGTCGATCGCACCGCCCCCGCGGGCCACCATTTTCGGGTGCAAGCTGTTCGCCAGATTCAGGATGTCCTCCCGGTGCGCATTCAGTGCATCGAGCGTGGCGATGGGATCGTCGATATCCACCAGTTGAACCTGGCCTATGAGGATCGGATCCGTGGAGGTTGCGGTGAAGCCTCCGCTCAATCGGGCGATGCGGGCGGCGGCGCTGAGTCCGGCGACAATTGACGGCTCTTCCACGCACAGGGGCACCACATACTCGCGGCCGTTGATCAGGAAGTTCATCCCCAGGCCCAACGGCAGGCCGAGCACGCCGATGACGTTTTCGATCATTTTATCGGCGGTCTCGACACGCAGCGTATGGTCGCCCTCGGTCAGCAAGGTGATGTCTTCGTTGGACAGAAGACCTCGCTGCCGGAGCGCCTCCAGCCGTTGGCGTACGCTCATCCGAAAGAAGTTGGGGATCCGGGATTGGCCGCTGTTGTCAGCTAACTTCGATGCCATGTTGCTCCATGCCCAATGCCAACGTTGCTACGTTTATGGCGCTGGCCCGTTGGGATAGCGCCTCGATCGCCGCGGCGGAGTTGGCGATTGCGATACCGATGTCGCCACCGCCGGCGCCGCTGGGTTTGTAGATCGCATCGCAGGCATCAGCGGCCTCCGCCAGAGCCCGATGTGATTCACCGTAGATGCCGATACCGCTCGTTTCGTCCATTGCCCGCAGGCACCGCGAATAGACGCGCAATTGTCGCATGAAATCGTCCGCGTCTGGCAGCGCGAGGGTCACCTCGACCGCGGCCTCGGCGAGTGCGGACAAGGCTTGCGGACGTTTCGTGCCGGCCCAGCGTTCGAAACGTTTGAGGTGGCCCGCGGTTGAAGTGCTGGAACCGCTCCAGAAGAATCCTAAATGAATGCCTGAAGGCAGCTCCCGTCGGGTCGTGCTGGGCAACCCGGATTCAGCAGTGCGCTGGAATTCGACCAAACCGCCGAGACATGCCGTGGCGACATCGAGCCCGCTGCCACGGCCGTCTTGCAACGCGTGGTGCGCGGCCAGGGCAATGTGCAACGTATCGGCTGGCGATTGCGCGAGTTCCAGGAGGCCGCGCGTCAGTGCGACGCAAACCGCGGCGCTGGAGCCCAGGCCCAGTTTGGCGCCCGCGTCGTAGAATACGTTCGAGTCCAGTGTTATCTCCAGCCCCAACGGGAGCCGGCTGACGCTGAGGTCATGGCGAAGCAGGGTACGCAGAATCGCCTGGCAGATGCGCGCTGGATCTTCTGGATCCAGATCGTTTCCACTCAACAGCGCGGGAAGCGCGTGGGTGCGGGTAGCCTCGAAGCCAGTACTTCGAAACCGCCATCCGGGTTCGGTACGCGTGCTCAACTCGCACGTCACGCGCCGGTCCACGGCAATCACCAGCGCCGGTGCCCCGGCAAGCACTGCGTACTCGCCGCTTAAGACGAGTTTGCCCGGGGCGCTGGTTACGATTCGACTCACGGTGAGTTCGGGGTTTCAACTACCCGCATAGCCCCGCCGATGCGGCTGCGGATGATCGCTTCGACGCCGTCGGTTGCAGACAACGCAGCAGCCACCGCCTCACTGGCTTCGGGCAGACACACCGCCTTGAGTTGAGGGCCGGCATCAATTGTAAAGAACACCGGCACGCCATCAGCCTGCAGCGCTCGAACCCGCGCTATGCAGGCCAGGGTGGCGGCGTTCCAGTAAATCAATGTTGGTTTAGTGCTCAACATCAGCGCATGCATCTTCAGGCAGCTCGACTCGCTGAGTTGTGCCAGCGTGTCGAAGTTGCGCCCTTGGATTGCGGCGCAGGCTTGTTGGTAGTCGTCCTCGGCGCCGCTCACCCAACGATCGTAATAAGGGGATGTTGCCGCGGTGGCGCGCATGCCCTCGCGGGAAGAGACTGCCTTCGCAGCGTTCGAACAGATCGCGACGACCACCTCCAGCGGCCAGTGTTCCGCACTTGCCACTTGCCTGCCTTGCCAGCTTTCCGGATCGTCGGCGGTGCCGGTCAAGCTCACGAACCCGCCGTGGATGGATCGCGCTGCGGATGCCGACCCTCGGCGCGCCTCGACCGAAAGCTCAGCAGGGCTCATGTTCAAGTCGAACAATCCCCCCAATGCCCCGACCAGCGCGGCGAATCCGGACGCGGACGAGGCGAGCCCCGCGGCGGTTGGAAAGTCGTTCCGGGTGGTGACGCGCACGCCGTGTTCGTAGCCAGCGGCGGCGCGGAATCGGTCGATGCAGGCGAGTACCCGCGCATCCTCGACGGTGACCCCGTTCAGGGCAAACTCATTGCCGGGTAGGTCGGTAAGTTCC